>Ga0307509_10005471_pt1 | contig 17656 bp, 12 predicted proteins | sample 10_EM_MG_FD_202245 | JGI IMG/M metagenome (GOLD analysis project Ga0307509, IMG submission 202245) | Populus trichocarpa ectomycorrhiza microbial communities from riparian zone in the Pacific Northwest, United States - 10_EM | ecosystem: Host-associated > Plants > Roots > Unclassified | place...
AGATCTTAGAAGCGTTCGAGGACGAAGCTTAGAGAGAGGGAGCTCGTGTTAGGCATACCGGAAGGCTTAGCCTTCCATTAGTGAATAAAGACCTATAGTTACCCTACCTTAGGATTCTGAGTTCAAAGGGACAAGCCAACACCCCCCTCCCGCACCAGCGTTGGGACGGCGCTACATTGGCAGACGCCGCCATAGTTGCGTCCCCTCACCAAAGACATGGTCATTGGAGCCCTCCTCGTAACCCTGTATACGTCGCGGCCGTCCGTCCGACCGGATCCCGTTCGCAGGATATATGAGGGAAGACCTTTGGCGAGCTCATGCAAGTGGTTCGAGCCAAATCGGTCGACCTCGCATAATCTTACTGAGCACTAAAGACAAGAGTCGCGAAAGTGGTCACTAAGTAACGGGACGCTTTTACGGACAAATGGTTAGGCAACATATTCTATACTCCACGCTCTCGCGATGAAAGTCGCAGAAGTGAATGGTGTTGTCGGATGAGGTAGTCTGAGCAATCAGGCATACCCGCACTCACACGCGTCAATAGTATTTTCTGATACTGACGGAACCATACGATAACGATATGACTATGGAGGGATAATGGCTATTGGTGCGATTATCGTAACAAGTCTATCTTATGCCTCGCAGATGTCGGTTGCAGAAAATGTCTGCAATGCTGAGAGGTTCGATAACAAAGCTGGCCCCTTTGTTGGTTCGATCATGGAGACCATTCTGCGTATGCAAATGGTAAGCAAGACTCTATGCCGACGAAGATGAATCGTAGCCAATGGACTGATGTGTGAGAGCACCGTCAGTTAATTCCATGGTGTTGCGATTCAGAAGTTGAAGTGAGATAACAGAATTGTCTGGGTCAACTGGTGTTCGCACTTTTAAGAAGATGCTGAAATTGTTTGTAGGTACTTAGTTAGTATGAGAACTAGATGTAGCCCGCGACCACCCAGACGCGGCATATAAATATCGAGGTGCCTCCCGAGCTATTTGAACATTATGAAGCAACGGAGAAGAGATCTTATCAATATAAGTTTTAACGCTAGAAAAATCTTTATCATTCTACCTACCTCTACTTTGAATCATTGAGCCTTCCTAGACAATCTCCGTCTACGATAAGATTATCGGCCTGAGTTTTCTCGCAAGACTTTGAGATAGGCTCCCGCCTAACACTTTGGGTCATGGCTAATTGAAGACGTGATAGAGTTTCTTGATTGTCGGGTTTGTCCTTTTCCCCTGCCTTCTCCCCTGCTAATACCTCCTCTTTTTCTTTTACAATTTCTGACCACATTCCCGCTACTTGGTCAAGATCAGTTGCCGCAACAGCAACACCTGATCTTGACTCACTACAAGCATTTTGGTGAACCTAATATATATCGTGGGTAAAGATTTCCCCCTTGTTTATTAATTTTTTATATTAACTCTTCTTTTTTTTTCTTTCTTTTTTTCTTTCCTTTCGTTTATCTCTTTACTTTGTTTATTTTCTCTAAGATGTGACTCACTTACTTTTACTTGAATTAATATATCTCTCATTACCGCTTCAAAACACTGCAATCAAATCCCTCAGTACGTTTAATAATCTCTCTCTGTATATCAAAAAATTCCATTTTGCCCATCATTTTGTAGTCTTCCACTGCTGCAATACAGTGGCGTACTACGACAAATTTTTGCTGCTGACTTAGGCAGTTTTTGAGTGTTAAGGGAATCGGGCGGGGGGACAGTAGTTGAGTATGGATTGATTGCGTAGATGGAAACTGGTTTCAGATAATAGGGAGCTGACTTGACCCTGCAATAGGATTACTTTCCCAGGGAACTGTTGTTTCTTGCTGTGAATCTCGTATCGCCATCTCGGTTTTTTGTTGTACTTGGACAATGGCAGGATTTGCTCTATTTTGCTCATATTGTATAGTATTATTTCTTGTATCTATATTGTTTATATCTGTATTTATTTCTTGTCAGCTACTATGTACAAAGTAATCTCGTTTATATATTTCCTTTCAGTTATTGGATTTTTTGGATTTTTTTTGGAAATGGAAATATTAAAAATTGATTATTAGCTTCTTTATGTACATACCAAGAAGCGATATCCCAATATTTCGAAGATAAGGTGGATATGTTGGATCTTGAAAGAATTGCTGCGGTGGAAGGCTAACAGCTTGAACATCGTAGGTCCTCACAACCCACTCTCGATGAAAGTGGTGGTAGCGATTCCGTTCCTCTAGATCCGACTTGGACAACGGAGTCTGAGTCACTGGAGCCCATGCCTGTTGCCCTGGCAACTGTGGAGGTCCTGTTTGAGAAACTGGAGCTTGAGGAGGTTCTGAAGTGGATTCATTTCTTATGGATTCTGATGACATGGTAGGAAGCGTTCGATATCTTTGTTGAAAAAGATTCACAGTATTGATGATGAGAAGTGAGGTTATCATAACATGAGGTTTTCAATTTCTATATTTGGTACGTCTACAAACTAACTCCTTTTACACTACTTTTCCTTGGCCTTGGCCTTAGCTGCTGGAACTCATAATTTTCTTGCTGCCGCACCCTGGCTCTCCAGTCCACTCTTGGCACATCTTTCAAGGATTTCGTCAGACTGCTGGATCCCTCTATTGCATACTACCAAAAATTGGCCTTTGTTCATCGGTTGGGAAGATAAAGGCTTGGGGAGTTTGAAATCCCGTCGTGTTCAGGCTGCTGGGAGGGAAAGCTTGGTGCAGTGCCCTCAGTACTCGAGCATTAAAATTAATATTAAACAAGATATATCTAATTAATTGTAACTATGATACCTAACTTATGGGAAAACTATTTTTTTCCAGTTCTTTTCTCGATTACGGTAGTTAGGGTATTCAAAAGTCCTCCTTTTAAGTATCTTCAAGTAGGGTAGTGTTTGAAGTTGTGCAAGCGCGCCGATGTTTTGTGGAAGAACTTGTACGGTACTGGGGGTAGGATTGTTTGGTGGCCTAGAAGTTAGATTCTTGAGACAAGGGTGTTTCAGGGTTTTGTTGACCAATGATAGGATGGTTGGATGATTGGATGCTTGTGAAACGTCAAAGCCTGGCCCAACTTGAAGCTTTAAGATGGAGGGAATCCCCAGGAATTCCTTAGTCCGACATTTCTAATTACGCTGCTGTACCGTTTCTCTGATCGAAAGCGTTTGAAGCAACACAGCGTAGAGATCCATACAAAACATGAGCATCAACGGCAATATAAACTCTTTCAATTACAGTAATGTTACGAACGTGAACATCGGGACACCCGACGAGGATAATCAGATCCGGGAGTGGCTATCGCCTTTAAAACCCCAGCAGCGGCACCAAGGCGTGCGAGCCGATCGGCTCGATGGCGTAGGGGATTGGTTTCTGGAAACTAATGAGTTTCTGGAATGGAGTAGTGGAGGGGATGATTTCCTTGAGCGGGTGTTATTTTGTTCTGGGGGTCCAGGTGTGGGAAAAACATATCTGTGGTGAGAACAGCTCTTTCAGAAAGGAAAGGAAAGCAGATGTCGCTGACGAGTATAAATATTAGTTCCCTAGTCATCGACAGCCTGTGTGACCGGGTTGCCAGTGGGGAAAAGGATCTGGCTCTCGCTTGGTTATATTGCGATTTCCTTGCCCACCAGGAGCAGTCGGCAACAGCCATACTAGGCGCTATCCTAAGGCAGCTTGTAAGCGTAGGAGATATGCCGGAGAATATACGGGAGAGGTTTCGAAAGCGATTTTCTGACCGAGGTCTCCGATTACCCGATATAATGGGAATGCTAAAGACGACTATTCCGTTGTTACCCCCGGTTTATATCTGCATTGACGCTGTGGATGAGGCCACTCCGAAGAGTCGACAGGAATTGCTTGAATCACTGCGAGAGATTGTCCGGGAGTCGCCAAGTGCCCGGGTGTTATTTACTGGAAGATCTCATGTGGAGGAGGAAGTGAAGAAATACCTCACGAATGTCATTACAGTACCTGTCAGTCCAACAGGAGGTGACATTAGGGTATATTTGGGTGCAAGGTTAGAGAGGGACACGGAGCCCTATACGATGGACGATGGTTTGTGGAAGGATATTATGAGAATAATTCCGGAAATTATTTCCGAAGTGTGAGTAGCAAAATCCAGCACTTGCGCAATACTGGCAAGGGCAATTCGCTGACACTGGTAGCTAGATTCCTCCTGGTTTCACTAAATATTGACGCAATTCTGCGAGAGGTGACGATCAACAAGAGAAAGAAGAAGCTTGAAGAGATGACGAAAGGGAAGGGGCTGGGAGATGCGTACACGGGAACCCTCGCCCGGATAAAGTCACAGAATGGAAGCAAATCCAGGCTCGGTATGGAAGCCCTAATGTGGATATCACATTCTGAGCGGCCATTGAAGGCTCTTGAGTTATGCCAGGCACTGGGGGTGGAGATAGGGGATACAGACCAGAACGCTGAGGACATACCGGCAATAGAGACGGCGCTACGGTGTTCGCTGGGGCTTGTTACGATTGAGGCGCCATCATTTACTGTTCGTCTTGTTCATTTCATCCTCCAAGAACATCTATCCAATGATTCCTCCCTGTTTCCCAGCCCCTACTCGATGATGGCGGAGATTTGTTTGACATTCCTCAACTTCCGATGCATCAGCGACCTGTCAACTGCTCTTGATTCGCCACCAGCAGCAGCTCCATTTGTCGGTTATGCCTCTTGTTACTGGGGAGCACATGCGAGAAAGGACCTCAACCAGAGAGTGAAATTACTCGCATTGAAACTTCTTGATGGCTATAATAAGCACGTATCTTCTAAGTTACTCTTAATTCATAAAAGAGATTGGTGGTGGCACATTTCTCAACAGGAGGGTAGTAATGCCCTTGAAGGATTCACGGGGGTTCACGGTGCAGCCTATCTCGGGATTGTGGAGATAGCACGTGGTTTATTGGAAATGAGGGAATGGGATCTTAATGCAGTAGATGTGGAGGGAAATACGGCATTTTCTTGGGCAGCTAGGAAAGGGCACGAAGTTGTGGTAAAGATGCTACTGGAACGCCAGGGCGTTGATCCTGATACGACGAACGCAGATGGCACAACACCCCTCTTTTGGGCTGCTGCATGTGGGCATCTGGGCGTGGTGGAGATGCTCTTGAAACGGACAGATGTCGATCCTAATAGGAGGGATAAAAATGGTCAAACACCACTATTTAGAGCCTCCTGGGCTGGAAATGAGGGAGTCGCTGAGACCCTGCTGGAACAAGGAAATGTCAACCCCAATATAGCGAATAATGGTGGGCAAACGCCTCTTTTCGGAGCAGCCCACGAGGGACATGATGGAGTTGTGAAGATACTGCTGGAACGAAGGGATGTCAACACTAATACTGTGGATAAATATGGTCAAACGCCGCTCTCAATAGCCGCCCGGGAGGGACATGCAGGAGTCGTGAAGGTGCTGCTGGAAAGAGAGGATGCTAATCCTAATATTGTGGATATATATGACCAAACACTGCTCTTTGTGGCCGCCTGGAAAGGACATGAGGGAGTCGCGAAGATACTGCTGGAACGAAGGGATGTCAACCCTAATACTGCGGATAAATATGGCCAGACGCCGCTCTTCATTGCCGCCCGGGAGGGGCATGAGGGAGTGGTGAAGGCGCTGTTGGAGCGGAGCGATATCAACCCTAATACTGCTGATAAATACGGTCAGAAGCCGCTCATCATCGCCGCCAGAGAGGGACATGAGAGAATCGTGAAGATGCTGCTTGAAAGAGGAGATGTCAACCCTAATACTGCGGATAAATATGGTCAAACACCCCTCTTTGTCGCCGCTCGAGGGGGATATGAGGGAGTCGTGAAGGCGCTGTTGGAGCGGAATGATGCCAACCCCAACACTGTGAACCAGGATGCCCTGGCACCGCTCTCCACAGCCGCACTGGGGGGATGTGAGAGTGTGGCAAGTGTGGCGTGGCACTGGAGCAAGGGGATGTCAGCCCTAATACTGGGGATAATTGTGGTCAAACGCGACTCTTTATAGCCGCCCGGGAGGGGCATAAAAGAGCCGTGAAGATGCTGCTGGAAAGAGGGGATGCCAACCCTAATATTGCGGATAAATATGGCCAAACGCTACTCTTTATAGCCGCCTGGAAAGGACACGAGGGAGTTGTCAAGATGCTGTTGGGACGAGGGGATGTGAACCCTAATTCTGCGGATAAACGTGACCGGACACCGCTCTTCATAGCTGCCCGGGAGGGGCATGAGGGAGTCGTGGGGACGCTGCTGAAACGTAGGGATGTCAACCCTAATACTGCGAATAAATATGACCAAACACCGCTCTTAATAGCCGCTAGGAAAGGACGTGCAGGAGTCGCGAAGATGCTGCTAGAACGAAGGGATGTCAACCCTAATACTGCGAATAAATATGGTCAAACACCGCTCCTCAATGCCGCCTGGGAGGGGCATGATGGAGTCGTGAAGGCCCTGTTGGAGCACAATGATATCAACCCCAACACTGTGGACGAACATGGTCAAACACCACTCCTCACAGTTGCCCGGGAAGGACGCGAGAGAGTCGTGAGGGCGCTGCTAGAGCGAGTGGACGTCAACTCCCATATGGAAGATCTCGGTGGTCAAACAGCACTTTCGCAAGCCCTAAGGCGCGGACATGGTCGCATTGTGGAATTACTGTCGGAACATAGAAGTTCCATTCCTCGTTAAATTGCGATGGAATCGAGGCCCATTCCGTACCCGGGCTCTCTGATCTAGATTACCGCCCTTACAAAAGGATCCGCCGGTTTTGATGTTCATGTCCAAAGCGCAGCACACCCCCCCATTCCTCGGACTTCCATCTCACCAAACGCATGCTGGCGGCTGCTTAGCACTTTGACACTCTCAGCACGCGTCCCCTACTTTCTTGCTCCGTCTATCGGGCTTATAATACCATACCATTTCTTTCCCATTTCCTTCCCCCATTTCCTGTCCCTTTCCTTTTCGTCTATTTGCGGCTCGGTTATCCCCTTAGAAACAAAGTTGGACAATTTCCCATAGACTTTAATCGGGCATAGTGTGTAGTGGGGGTGACTGTGGATGAATTAGCGTGGACTGTTTCCTTAATTTACGCAATCATCAAGCTTCGCTACGGTAGCGTTAGCATCGTATCATATCTTTTTCTCATTGCTTTTTTTTTTGTAAAGGATTGTTTTCCCTCATCGCTTGCTTCGAGGCATCTACCTTCCAGATATTTTTCTTGGCAGATTACAGGCTTCCCTACCCTTTTTCTGGTATCATGGAATGGGGGTCCTTCCTTGCTTAGCCCCTTCTCGTAGAAGGATGGGAAACAATCCTAGTCGAAGGAAGCAGCTTTTTATAGTCACCAAGAATGTGTATCATACCAGTGAAGGTCGGGATCTGGGCTTACTTTATTTCCTTTTCTCCTTTTCCCATCGTGGTATCATACCTCAAAGTATCTAGCGCACATATTGCCACCGTTACCTTCCCTTCTGGCGCTAATCTCGCTAAACTTTGAATAATGCTACGTTCGCTCGCTCATTGGGTTTAATTGGTGCGCAGTACTAGTTATGGAATTGTATAATGTAGTACTGGGCCTCCTGGGTAGTATGGCAGGGGGGAGCGCCCGTTTTCGTGGTGTACCTAGTTGTCGGAGGACTATAAGTACTTGAGGATATCCGGGCCGTTGCTCGTGGCTCATGTAGGGTGACCCTATCCTTCCTATAGATCCATAGAATCGCTCCTGGAGTTTATGTCGATTACTCAATGTGTTTCACCTGGGAAATGATCACACAGCGGGATAAGAGATTACCCTCCCTACAAACAAGAACAGAGAGTGGAGACCCGGATTTGAGTCTGGCTACCGCTATATTCCGGATACTCCGGGTTAGAGGTACAAGTCTTCGGCATGTAGAACTAGAGCATAGGGATCAATATTTTGTGTGGCGAATTATCTGTGCGCATCCAAACCCCCATACAAAATTCAGCTCCCAGGCTCCCCCCTGCGTTGGGCGTCTACTTGCCAGAGACTTGTAGATGCTGGTTGAACCCTATGCTCAACCTTCTGATTGCCTCTGAAAACAAGTCACCAAGGGTGGTTAAAAATGAGGGTTTCGTGTTTTGTGGCTCTGAATATACAATCATAGCTCCACAACAAAGCCAATAGAGTTGTAGGACAAACTGAAAAAAATTGTTTTCATATTATAGGGATAATAGTGGGTTAGTAATATGTGTAGCTCAATTCCAATTGTCTTGAGCGAAAAATCACTTATTCAGATATCCATGTTCCTTTAAAGCACTGATGGGTGGAAACTCCTTAGAAACGGGTAAGGGATTGCCCTGAATGAAGGTACATGTGAGAATCTACGTGCCTGCGTAGCCTTGTGTTGCTCAACATTGCGGTTCTCATCCTATAGTCGTATTGAGGTCGGTGGTCGGTATACTCTGATGGTATAATAGTCCCAGTAGTAACTTAGCACATTGTATAGGAGCAGAGAGGAGCGCAGGCAACAGGAAGCGCACATGTGATGGAGGAACACCAAACTGTGGACGAGTGAAAGTTCTAGGGCGTGAGCGGATGTATTGGGTTACGCATGTAGAGTTTTCACTACTTAATGTGGAGTAGCTAGCAACCTCTATTGAGAATACACTAACAACATCTTTCACCCATAATCACGCTTACACGATCGTGCCACCACCTCCATCATACCCATTTTTTTTTTTTTTGTTAAATCCTCGGTTTATTTGTAACTAAATACGGGAAAATCCATGGCATGCACTCTGAGGTATGGCCTAAAAACCCAATAACAAAAGAAAATCCTCCACACTATTCCTTTAAATAACAAGTGAGATTTGTAAACCAAAATTGATTTACGTGAGCCCATAACCACAAAAATTACAGGAATCAAGTGTCGGCCATTTCCTCCTCATTCTCCCCCTCTTGAGGTACCCTATCAGGGCGGGTGGGGCAAGACATAGAGTGGGCTTCGTGCGGGCCACCACAGTTCACACACTTGAGAGCAGTGTGGCTGCAAGGATGGCCTCGGATACGGCAGGTGGCAGTGGGGCAAGTGTGCGCCCCTGTTGGGTGCTGGTGAGCGCACCATCGGCATGAGGCAGAGTTATTGCATCTGTTGTTATGATGAGCGAAGCCGTGACAGTTCGAGCATTGAGTGTTTGAGTTGAAACACAACCGGCGTTCCGTTCTATACGTGGAAGAAAAGGCCGCCAGCCTCCTGCCCACAAAGTCAGGAGCCCTAAGGCCGGTTATCGCGATTACAATCGTAGAGGCAGCCTTGCCTACTCTAGATTCGTCCATAGTGAGCCATCTGGGTTGTCCAGTAAGGGCGAGCCCGGTATTGAAGGTGGTCAGCTCGGTTGCGATTGCATCCAGAGAGCTAGAGGTCGGAAGTCCGTGCACCAAGAGTTGTGTGACCGGGGTGTCCAAATGAACACTGACAGTGCCAGGAATAAGGTGAAGAAAGGTACCCACCTTGCTGTTAAGGGAGGTGGCCCTGATCGATTCCATCGTATTAATTGTAATGGTGTTCCCCTTCACGGAGACAGTTTGAATATAAGTACCGGAGAGCGCAGTGTTGATCTCGTTCCTGAGCTCCAACTCGGTTTTGTTAAGGGGGCCGCCTTCTCGTTTGACGATGAGGCGGCGTTCTCTGGCTATGATGCCCTTCCTTGGTTGCGAGGGCTTAATACTAGTCGTAGGCTTGAGCTGTGTAGGTGTTGTACTAGTCTGAAAGGTGTTACGTTTCTTGCCCCCTCTTCTGGCCACTGTAGCCCAAGAAGCCTTAGGTTCAGTCAGTAGGGGGTTCCCAAGAGGTTGGGTACCAGAGCCAGCGGTGGTGCCAGGGGTCTTGGTATTCGCGAGGGAAAATGGTATCGGGGCAGGTATATCGGGGCGGGGTTGAGTCGCTTGCAGTGAGGCTACTTCCTGCACCAGCAGGTCGATACTCTCCATCAGGGTGTCGACAGCCGATTTATAGTCTTTGTAGATGGAGGCGATTATCGCGATGATAATCTGGCCTTCCATTTCGGGTACGTATGGTTCCACTTCTAGCCTTTTTGATGCTGCCTTGTAGACGTCCATGAAGTAGGCCTTGAGGGAATAGCCGGCTTGAAGGTGATCCTCCATACCAGGCATGGTCAAAACCGTCGGGCTTCTCGGTCGTTTAAGAGGTGGGGGGCCCTTAGGCATGAAAATTGGTGACAGGGTCGGTGCACCCTCTACCGTAGTGGCGGGTCTCGCACCTGGTGTTGGGGAATGATCATCCGCAGCCTTTCCCTTCTAGCGGTGACGCCGGCTAGAGGGGCCAGGAGAGGGATCCATATAGTATTCGTGTAACCTGACAGGTCACGTTACGCGGAAATCTCCAGATAGTGTACATGATGTTGAAAAAAGTGCAATTTGCACTTTTGAGGATAATAGGGGAGGGGAAGCTGACCTCCATCATACCCAAGTATGTGACTACTTGTACAATTTGTGTGACCATTCACCGGGGGACGCACATGAGTAAGGGGTCTTTTTTTCTAATTTAATCTAGTGCTTTATCTACTCAAAGCGCCGTTCGCCCCAAGTTCCTTTCTAGTTTACTAACCCCGTGAGTAGAGTCGCCTGATAGCCATGGGTAAGTAGGTGGCCACAAGCGCAGCCTCTTAACCAGTGGAGAAGATTTTGAGGAATTCGACATCCAGTCACATTCGGGCTTCTGTTAAAGCACAGCGCAAAGAGCACTCTACTGGACAAGGTATATCTACAAGTACAGGACTACATCTTGACTTACTCTGTCTGTATAATATGTGCCGGCTTTAAGTTGAAGTTCAACTTTTCATGAGCGCAGGGCAAATTCTCCACTTCTACTCGAGTAATGAAAAAGACCTCATCTCGGGTTGTCTTGCGATGCTCCCTGGCTGTACCGAACTCCGCTGGGGGTATTTGATATACTAGAGTAGTTTGTGGATACTGCAGGAGTATGGCATGGGACAACATTGTGTTGCTGCAAAACTTACTCGAGTACTGTTCGCATCCTAAGTGTGAGTTCGTCTACGTGGGGGCCAACGAGTCGCCCCGTGGCATGACTGGGATGTAGACTATGATCGGCACTGCGACTGGAAAGTTGGATGCAAAGACTGTCCAATAGCTTGGCGAGTGCAAAGGGATGGTGGTTCCGAGAGCCAAACCTGGCTGAGTATCACAGGGTCTACTCCTAGTTGCCTGACGTTTGTAAGAACGACTGCTATTGCATACCACCAAAAACCTGAGGCTCTGGTCGCTTTTTTGCCCATATGCAATAGCAGTCGTTTTTACAAACGTCAGGCAATTGGGAGTAGGGTCTATGTAGAAAAACCTCGTCATCTCGCGTCGGTAATACCGGTAGGCTGCTTATTTCTGAGCTGGGGGGCGAAGCCGACTTTCCGCCATCAGGCAGGCTGACACAAGAATCTGGCGCCAGAATATGAGGCTCTGCAGGAATAACACTGTTACCCCTGAGCATGTTTCGAGCTTGTTAGCCTTGCGAGCAGAGCTGTCTCGTGGGTAAAAGCGATTGGTAAGTAGATGGCTGCTGAGTCCTGACACTGTCTATCTTTCATCTGTCGAGAACATTAAATTTTTGGAGAGTTCGAAATTGTGTCATTTTTGAGCTGCTGGGAAAACAGGCTTGGTACTGTAGAAGATATATCTGTTTGGTAACTAAACTTAGTGGGAAAGCTATTTTGTTTGGAACTTTTCTCGATTACGGTAGTTAGGGTATCCGGAAGTCCTTTTTTAAAATAATATGTTCAAGTACTCGAGTACTTGTAATGTCGTGACATTTGTGAAATGGACCGGGCTTAGTCGCACTGCTGTTTATTCTAAACTAACTGCTTTTGGAGTTCTTTTGGGCTATTTGCGCCTCCATGCAAGCCTGGTCCATTTCACAAACGGCACGACACGACGAGTACGAGTACTACCGGTAGTGGGGTATGTTTGAACTTGTGCGAGAGCCCCGTTGTTTTGTATGGTAAGTAAAGTGCTGGGGGTGATCTTGAGACAAGGGTGTGGCAGGGTTTTATTGGCCCATGGTTGGGTGATTGAATGCTTGTGAAACCTCAAAGCCTTATCCCACTTGAGGTCTTAAGATCCCGGGAATCCCCAAGAATACCTTGATCTGACATTTCTGCTTACACTACCGTTGCTGATTGAAAGCGTTTGAAGCAACATGGCACAGAGATCAATGCAAAACCTGGGCATCACCGACAATATCAACTCTTTCAATTACAGTAATGTTATCAACGTCAACACAGGGACCCCTGATGAGGATGATCAGATCCGGGAGTGGCTATCGCCTTTAAAACCCCAGCAGCGGCACCAAGGCGTACGAGCCAACCGGCTCGATGGCGTAGGGGATTGGTTTTTAGAAACCAACGAGTTTCGGGAATGGAGTAGCAGAGGGGATGGATTCCTTGAGCAGGTGTTATTTTGTTCTGGGGGCCCAGGTGTGGGAAAAACATATTTGTGGTAAGAGCGTATCTTCCGGAAAATGAAAGGAAAGCGGATGTCGCTGACGAGTATAAATATTAGTTCCCTAATCATCGACAGCCTGTGTGACCGGGTTGCCAGTGGGGAAAAGGGTTTGGCTGTCGCTTGGCTGTATTGCGATTTCCTTGCACACCAGGAGCAGTCAGCAATGGCCATACTAGGCGCTATCCTAAGGCAGCTTGTGAGCGTAGGAGATATGCCGGAGAATATACGGGAGACGTTTCGAAAGCGATTTTCTGACCGAGGTCTACGATTACCTGATATAGTGAGAATGTTAAAGACCGCTATCTCATTGCTGCCCCTAGTTTATATCTGTATCGACGCCTTGGATGAGGCCACACCGAAGAGTCGACAGGAGCTGCTCGGGTCACTGGGAGAGATTGTTCGGGAGTCGTCAAGTGCCCGGGTGTTATTTACCGGGAGATCTCATGTTCAGGAAGAAGTGAAGAGATACTTCACTAAGGTCATTAGTGTACCTGTTAGGACAACTGGAAGTGACATTAAGGTATATTTGGGTGCCAGGCTAGACAGGGACACGGGGCCTGATGCGATGGACGATGATTTGCGGAATGATATTATGAGAATAATCCCTGAAATGATTTCCGGAGTGTGAGTAGCAAAATCCAGCACTTGCGCAATACCTGCAAGAGCAATTCGCTGACACTAGTAGCTAGATTCCTCCTGGTTTCACTAAATATAGACGCAATTCTGGGAGAGGTGACTATCAACAAGAGAAGGAGGAAGCTTGAAGAGATGACAAAAGGGAAGGGTCTGGGTGATGCGTACATGGCAACCATCGATCGGATTAAGTCGCAGAATGGAGCCGAATCAAGGCTCGGCATGGGAGCTATTATGTGGATATCACATTCCGAGCGGCCGTTGAAGGCACTTGAGTTATGTCAAGCTCTGGGGATAGAGGCAGGAGATACAGACCAGAACGCTGGGGACATACCTAAAATTAAGGCAGTACTACGGTGTTCGCTGGGGCTTGTTACGATCGAGGAGCCATCATCTACTGTCCGTCTTGTTCACTTCACTCTCCAAGAACACCTATCCAATGATTCCTCCTTGTTTCCTAACCCCCACTCGATGATGGCGGAGATTTGTTTGACATTCCTCAACTTCCGGTGCATCAGAGATCTGTCAACTGCTCTTGATTCGCCACCACCAGCAGCTTCATTTGTCGGCTATGCTTCTTGTTACTGGGGAGCACATGCAAGAAAGGACCTCAGCCAGAGAGTGAAATTACTGGCATTGGAGCTTCTTGACGGCTATGATAAGCACATATCATCTAAGCTGCTTTTAATTAACGAAAGAGATTGGTGGTGGCATATATCTCAACAAGGAGGTGGTAACTCCCTTGAGGGATTCACGGGGCTTCACGGTGCAGCCTATATCGGGATTGTGGAGATAGCACGTGGTTTATTGGAAATGAGGGAATGGGATCTTAATGCAGTGGATGTTGGGGGGGATACGGCATTTTCTTGGGCTGCTAGAAAAGGGCATGGAGATGTAGTAAAGATGCTACTGGAACGACAGGGTGTTGATCCTGATACGACGAATTTGGATGGTCGAACACCTCTCTTATGGGCCGCTGCATGTGGGCATATGGGCGTGGTGGAGATGCTCTTGGGACGGGCGGATGTCGATCCTGATAGGAGGGATAAATATGGTCAAACACCACTATTCAGAGCCGCCTGGGCGGGAAATGAGGGAGTCGCCGAGATCCTGCTGGGACAAGGGGGTATCAAGCCCGACACAACGAATAATGGTGGCCAAACGCCCCTTTTCGGAGCGGCCTGCGAGGGACATGATGGAGTCGTGAAGATGCTGTTGGGGCGAGCAGACGTCAACCCCAATACTGCAGGTCAACAGGGTCAAACACCGCTCTTCATAGCTGCCCTGGAGGGGCACGAGGGAGTCGTGAAGATGCTGCTGGAACGAAGGGATGCCGATCCTAATACTGCGGATGAATGTGGTCAAACGCCGCTCTTTGTAGCCGCCTGGAAAGGAGATGAGGGAGTCGCAAAGATGCTGCTGGAACGAAGCGATGTCAGTTCTAACACTGCAGATAAATATGGTCAAACACCGCTCTTTATAGCCGCCTGGAAAGGACATGAGCGAGTGGTGAATATTCTGCTGGAACGAAGGGACGTCGACCCTAATATTGCGGATAAACATGGTCAAACACCGCTCTTCATTGCCGCTCGGGAGGGACATGAGGGAGTCGTGAAGGTGCTGTTGGAGCGGAACGATGTCGACCCCAACACCGTGAACGAGTACGGCCAGACACCGCTCTCCGCAGCCGCCCAGGAGGGATATGAGGGGGTCGTCAAGATGCTGCTGGGACGAAGGGACGTCAACCCTAATACTGCAGATAAATATGGTCAAACACCGCTCTTCATTGCCGCTCGGGAGGGGCATGAGGGAGTCGTGAAGGCACTGTTGGAGCGGAACGATGTCAACCCCAGCACTGTGAACGAGGATGGTTTGGTACCGCTTTCCACAGCCGCCGAAGAGGGACATGAGGGAGTCGGCTCCAGCACTGGGAACGAAGATCGCCTGACACCGCTCCTCACAGCTGCCAGGGAGGGACATGAGGGAGTTGTGAAGATGCTGCTGGAACAGGGGGATGTTCACTCTAATACTGCGGATAATTGTGTCCAAACGGCACTCTCCATAGCCGCCCGGGAGGGACATGCAGGAGTCGTGAAAGTGCTGCTGGAAATAGGACATGCTGATCCTAATATTGTGGATATATATGACCAAACACTGCTCTTCGTAGCCGCCTGGAAAGGGCATGAGGGAGTCGCAAAGATGCTGCTGGAACGAACGGATGTCACCCCTAATACTGCGGATAAGTATGGTCAAACGCCGCTCTTCATTGCCGCCCGGGAGGGGCATGAGGGGGTGGTGAAGGTGCTGTTGGAGCGGAGCGATATCAACCCTAATACTGCTGATAAATACGGTCAAAAGCCGCTCTTCATCGCCGCTCGAGAGGGACATGAGAGAACCGTGAAGATGCTGCTTGAAAGAAGAGATGTCAACCCTAATACTGCGGATAAATATGGTCAAACGCCGCTCTTCGTCGCCGCTCGAGAGGGACGTGAGGGAGTCGTTAAGGCGCTGTTGGAGCGGAGCCATGTCAACCCCAACACTGTGAACGAACATGGCCAAACGCCTCTCTTCATAGCTGCCCGGAAGGGAAATGAGAGAGTCGTGAAAATTCTACTTGAGCGAGTGGATGTCAACTCCGATATGGTAGATCTCGCTGGTCAAACATCACTTTCGCAAGCCCTGAAGCGCGGACATGATTCGGTTGTGAAGTTACTATCCGGACATAGGAATTCAATTCCCTCGTTCAATAGCAATGGGTTCACGACACTTCCCTCACCCGAGTCGTCCGATCCCAACCGCCACCCCTCTAAAAGGATCCGTCGGTTTTGATGTTCAAGGCCCAAGCTCAGCACACCTCCCTGTTCCTCAGATTTCCATCTGATCAACCGCAAGCTAGCGGCTACTTAGACCCTTAACCCTCTTACCACGCGTCCTCCGTCTCTTTGCTCCGTCTATGGGTTTTATAATATCACCCAATTTCTTTCCCTTTTCCCCCTTTTTTTCCAGTTCCTTCACCTTTTGGTCTATTTATGGCTCCGTCATCCCCCCAGAAAGCAATAGGAAAATTTCCCATAGACTTTGATCACGAAAAGTGTGCAGTGGGGGTGACTGGATGAATTACTGTGGACTATTTCCTGAATTTCTGCGGTCGTCAAGCTTCACTACGGTAGCATTAGCATCGTATCATATCTTTTTCTCTCTTTACTTTTTTCTGTGAACGATTGTTTTTCCCCACTGCTTGCTTCAAAGCATCTGCCTTCTAGATAGTTTTCTTGTTTTATTATAGGCTTCCCTACCACCTCTCCGGTATCATAGAATAGAAGTCTCTCCTTTCTTAGCGCCCTCTGGTAGCAGGATGGGAAATAATCCTAGTCGAAGGAAACATCTTCTATAGCTCCTAAGCATATTTATCATACCAGGGAAAGTCGGGATCTGGGTTTACCTTCTTCCCTTTTCTCCTTTTTCCCACCATGGTATCATACCCATACCTCAAAGTACCTGCTGCATACATTGCCACCATTACATTTTCCTTCCGGTGCCAGCCCCGCTGAACTTCCAGTAATGCCACATTCGCGCTTTGGGCTTAATTAATGCGTGGTCTAGGCTCCGGTACTGGTTATGGAATTGTATGGTGTAGTACTGGACCCCCTAGGTAGTATGGCAGGAAGAAGCACCCGTTTTCGTGGTGTACCTAGTTGTCGGAGGACTATAAGTGCGGTACTCGGGGATACCCGAGCCGTTGCTCATGTAGGACGACCCTATCCTTCCTGTAGATCCATAAGATTTTTTTTTTTGTTTAAGTCATGTATTCGTTTGTTTAAAGGTACAAAGAACTCGCATGCAGCGGTGAGCTATGGCGTAAACAAAACCTATAATAAAACAACAAACAAAAGAAAATCCTAACCACCCGATTCTCCAAAGCGTAGCCAAACCATGACGCAATAACCAACCAAGGGAAATATCATAAACTCGTAAAGAAATATCCAAAACCAACAAATCTCACGATCCCCGTCTTGAAACAACAAGTAAAGAAATACCCAAACACATCAAACATCCTCCGCGGGAGAAAACCTGAAGCGGGGCGAGGGGGAGAAGGAAGGGGAGGGAACAGGGCTGTGGGCAGTGCTGGAAGCAGGGCTCGGGGGGAACATGTCGGGTGGGAAACCGGTGGCCGTGAGTGCGATAAAGCTAGACAGGGTGGCGATATCGTCATCGGAGGACCATAGGGGCGAAGCGGCGTCAAGCGAGGTGAGGGTCGGGAGGAGACTCTCTTTCAGGCGGCGACGAGCCTTGCAGTGGAGGATGGCATGCTCAAAGGTTTCAGCCGAGGCGCGGCACCTGGGGCACAGAGAGGGAGTGTCACGATTAAACCAGGAAGGGTGGGCTGCAAGGTAGCTTTTGCCAGACCGCATCTGATGGAAGCGTCCAGCCATGAACTTGGGGAGGCCCATGAAGGGGTGGGGCGTGAGCGAAGGTGGGTAGGGATAGCCTGGAGGAGGAGGAGCGAGCAAACGCCATTGCTCGTGGAGGATCGCCC
>Ga0307509_10005472_pt1 | contig 17649 bp, 13 predicted proteins | sample 10_EM_MG_FD_202245 | JGI IMG/M metagenome (GOLD analysis project Ga0307509, IMG submission 202245) | Populus trichocarpa ectomycorrhiza microbial communities from riparian zone in the Pacific Northwest, United States - 10_EM | ecosystem: Host-associated > Plants > Roots > Unclassified | place...
CACTTCCGGACGGAATGAACCCGGGCGGACGCACCCAGAACTCGAGTTTACGTTATAAGCGCCTGGAACGTCCGGCGCACAGGGTGAGCGGGGAGAAATGGGGTGCAAGATGATTTTTTTGCTGATGCAATTCTTCTTGAGCCTTCCTGACCTATATTCCGTTGTCTCGAATATCCTCGGCCTAGTTAGCCCGGAATCCTACCGTGTTAGCTACCCCGTAACAGCAACCACACCGATGACCCCAACCAGAAGTAAAGATCAAAAATGATAAAAGCTGATTCAAAGTAGAATCAAGCGGTTAAACTTAATATTGATAAGCCTGAATGCTTCACTCAATAAGTTCTCTCAAGGATTGTTGGTTATCAGAATAGGGTGCCACTTACTTTAGTTAAGTAGAATAATGTAAATTGTCGAAACACCTTTCAACTATTCTAACATTTCATGAGCACCCTGCTCAGCTCCGGTCTGTCCAACTCACCTGCCCAGAGCGGGTTCACACCAGGGGGCAGTCAGACCGCCAGAATATTAACTATCTTCACAAATAGGAAGTGCTTTCAATCATGTCTCTCCAACTACATGTGCATGCATGAACACCCCCTCCTGTTATTAGCATGTCAGTAGCCGACTGACGTATCCACCATGGAGATAATATTCATCGGGCCTCATGGGCAGAGTGGTGGTTTCGTCTATATAAGCTATGCAATTCATCGGCAAATTTACTTGGCTATACTAGGCTTCCAAACGTAACTACTAGCTTCTACGATAAGCAATATTCAGTTGCTTGACTGCATAGGCGCTACCCACAGCCAACCATGCACCATCCTCTTAAATTATGACAAGCCTCACACCTCTAGAGTCTACTAATAACACATGGTAACACTAGAGTTCACCAGGTTGCCAGAGACCGGCATTGGAGTGCTTGTTCTGGAGGCCTTGCAGTTTGCCTGGTCAGCCCCAAGCCTGCTATGTTTAACCATATTATTACCCGGATGCCAAAGTTTGCCTCTAGGTAGTTCACAGGGGTTATCCAGGTGATGCCCCAGCAGGGGGTTACCCTCAAACCCTTCATATATCTTGGAACAGCTTTCAGTCCAATAGACAGCGACGACGCATACGGTTTTCTGAGAGCATTCAAGTTCTTATTCATCTCACTTTACTAGGAAGTACACAACTATACAGCTGTACTGTGCTGATACACCGTACCAATGCTGGGGCCAGAGGGGGGTGTTAGAAATCTCCCCACAAAGTTACGGGCTGTTCAGATGACTCCTGCTCTGTCAGTAGCCCATTTCACACGATTTGACTCTGCAGTAGCCCTATGAATATCAAAGAGCCCCACTAAAGTGTAATATCTTTCCCCTAAGTCCACGGATGACTTTGTCAATAAAGGTAGAGTAACTAGGTCCTCTCAGTATGGTAACCAGGACCCCAAGGTTGGGTAACAAGATTTCCATAGTAGGGTAACTCTACCGTTCCATGCCTTTATTCCCTTTTAGGGTCCGCACAACCACATATATAATGAACATCGCCCCGGAGACCTGCTTAATGTTTATTATGTTTCCTTGTATTTATGCGGACATGCTCTCCCAAGGTTACCCTGCCCAGCAGGATAACTTTGGCCTACTTGGGTTATTCTGCCTAATTCTATATCACCAATTCACTTTGTAGACACTTTTACCAACTTATGCCTACTAGTAGTATACTAAGTATACTGGTCTTGTCTCACTCTGGTTACCTTGGTACTATATCATATGGGATGGACTATTGTCTTCTATAGCTACCTATTCGTAGGGTCATTATACTAATGCTCCATGCAAGTTCTTGTATATCTGCAAAAATCATACCATGCGTTCTGTGCGTTCTGTGCATCTGACGCACCTGACGCTGAAATGCCAATTACGAATCAGGACGCAACCACCCTACCACACCACTCATCTGATGCAACCTGACATAGCTCCTAATCCTCAGGACGTACCAGACACAGCACCTAATAATCAGGACGCTACCTGATGCACCACCTAATACTCAGGATTTTACCTGACACTAGACCACATCTTCCTGAGATAACCGAAGGGTCCCCCCTTTACCTTTTTCTGACCTGGGTCACAATAGATTTCATACTATCAAATAATTAAATTTACTACTATTCTACTATGGTTCTACTAGTAATATACAGGCTCATCCACATAGAAACACCTATACTCATAGGCTGCCTTCTGACAAAATACCCGTTCAAGTTCAAGCCCTTCCTCTGGCCACAGGCTCCGGAGACCGCCCCCTAGCTGGGACCCTGTAAGATCATGAATAAAAGTCACAGAGAGATAAATCTTATTCCATTGTGTAGCTGGCGGCGAGCCCAACAACCTCCTGCAAACAGAATCAAAATCCATCCTGCTGTTGTGGAGTAATCTGCTGTTGAGTAAAATATTGCCAGCTTGATACCTGATATACCCTCCACAGAAGACAGCGACTTCCTGAATCTTGATGCGACAGAGACTTACCTTATACCATTGGATAGCTGGCGTCGAGCCCAACGACCTCCTGCAATCAGATCTAGGATCGGAGCACTGGTCGTGGAGGAATCTGCCATTGAGTTCTGGGATCGCCAGGATACCTATAAAGACAACCCCTACAAGGGTCAGCGATTTCATGAGCTCTGATGCGACAGAGATATCCTTTATACCTCTGCGTAGCGGGCATCGAGCCCAACGATCTCCTGCAATCAGATCCAGGATTGGAGAAGTGGTTGTGGAGGAATCTGCCATCGAGTTCTGGGATCGCTAGTATCCCACCCCATTCAGCCCTGTAACTTCATGAATAATAGCCCTCTGGGGATAAATCCTATACCGCTGGATAGCCGGCATCGAGCCCAGGAATCTCCATGTGTTGGATTCAGGATCGGTTGTGTGGCTGTGGTGGAGTGTTTCGGCTGTGTCCCCAGAGTGTAGATATTAAGTGTTGTGATGAAAGGAGTGTGTCGCATTGCATCCTGTTTGAGGCTAAGTGCTGAGAAACCACCAGGCACTAGAGAGTGTTATGGCTATCACTCGCTTTCAGACTGGAGTGAGCTGGCATTTTCGCTCATTCAAAGATGATATTCTGAAAATAGAACTCTGAGTGCTAGTATGACTCTGCCCCGGGGCCCGGGTCTTTAGTGTAAATTTAAGATTAAGGGGAAAATGGCTTTCTCACCTGGCGCCAGCACTAACTATATTTTCTGTGCCAAGAAATACCCCTTTCTCACCCTAGTGCTCATGATGTAGGGCTGAAATTCAGGGCCAGGATCGCCCCGTTTGCCAAATTGAGGCCCCAATCAGTAGCCACATTGGACTCTGGCTCTGATTGGCCAACGTCCGCCCAATTGATGCGGTGTATTCGCCAAGTTTTTTTTGTGGTATTACCGCTCCTGGTGGTCCTCGATGAGGTGGTTTGCTTTGCGGCCGCAGCGGACGACCCTGGCTGGTGGCCGTCTGAGTTCGGCTCCTCATCCCTACTAGGCCACTCCTTATCTGAAGGGGTACCCCGGTTATCGTGTGCGAGTGGGCCTCAGACTCTCAGAAGGCTGGGAGGTCTGGGGTACTCAGGGGTAGTGGTAAATCCGGATGTGCGATGGTATTGAGGTTGAAATCTGGATGCATGGGAGGCAAGGTTGCTTAGTTGCATGTGTCCGGACTGAACCCGGTACTGAGAAGGGTGTCCAGACGCGCCAGACACAACCAGATGTGGTGTCAGAATACAGGACGCACTGGACGCACTGGACACAGAGTCCACACTATGAGAGTCAGGACGCAACACCACCATCTCTGACGTAGGATGGCTTTTTGCTGATGTACCATAAACAAAGAAATATATCGTATCATAAGTTAAACAAAAATAAAATAAAATCACAAGCTTTCCTGGAATCATCATGCTACAGAGAAGAGACCTTATCAATATAATAAGTTATTACTAGAAAACATTCTTATCACTATCATATGAATGATTATATTGAGCCTTCCTAGACACATCTCCGTCTCCGATAAAGTACCCTGGCCTTCAAGTTATCCATCATGCCTGTTCTTAGAGATTTGGTACCGCCTAACACCTGGATGGGGCACTGTTTCTCTCTATGTGTTTGAATGGGGGCCTTCAAGCGAACAGGCGGGGGCAGGATCAGGGGCAAGGAACCCCAACAAAACACGCCCTGCCCCAGGCCATTCAGCGGGGCAGGGCCGGGGATTGGGCCAGGCCCCGTCACGACCTCTAGGAATGTCTCTTTTCTGAGCAGAAAGGAAGCTCTTTTCCAAGTATAAACGGACTCTTCTTTCTGAGTATGTAAGGAAGCTCGTATTTACTGTACGGTAAAGACGTCCGGAACCATATAAGCTGAATATCTTATCATCAGCTAGGGGGTGTTTAATTTCTTCAGTTAAAGTCTCTCATGTAACGGTTCTTCATATTTATTTTATCCTTCCAATGCCACGCATCACTCCAATCCGACAATGATCTGATAACTAAATCAACCTGATTACTCTTGCTTTTTTTTTCTTCTTTCTTTCTTTTCCATAGTGCCAGATCTAGAACGCAAGGCAGTCATCATTAAGGAAATGAAACTTTACTACTAGGAGGGAGGCGGACGGCAAGTAGATATGTTGTGTTCAATTCCCCGACATGTAGAGCAGCAATGCTGGGGGCGAGAGGGAAAATCAGAAAGAGTCAGATTCGATCTGCCAAAACTTGCCTTTGCCTGGTCTCACCAACCCCAATTCTTCCCTTGGGTGGGCGTCCCCCTGGTTGCCGAGTAAGTGGAGGTTCTAGATAATTTTCAATTGGCATTATCTCACGACCAGGGGGATGAGGCTGCAGCTCATGATTGAGTTCCAAGTTGTGTATATGGAAGGAAAAAGGAAAAAACAATCTGGTGCTTATTTAATTACCAGATCATCCTTCGATCCTTTGAAATGTTGAGGCATTGGAGGGATAAAATATGAAAAGCAGTGGCATTGGAGACTTTAAATGTAATTTCTCTGATTGGGAAGGTGCGGTGAAGCCAGGCGGAAATTGATTGCTCGGTCAGGGAATTAACAAGAGGATCATTTGCCAAGAGTATTATCACGAGTGATCATGTGTGTTGCTAGACGGGGAAAGATGGGGAAAATATTATCTGCAATTTTTTCGGAAGAATGAAATTTTTGAGGGATAATCAAAGTCCACCAGCTTGGTGAGGACCAAACGAGTGATGTGGTCGATAATCCCTATAATCTTTGGATCGGCGGTGGCGGAGGTGCTGTTCAATCGTCGGGAGAAAGCGAAAACTACTGGCCAGGATAGTCTCTATCTAGGAGACGAAGAATGTGATATCCAGGCAGAAAGTCTTAGCTCATTGTGGATACGCAAGCATCAGCTGGGCCACCGATCCACGTTGCTCTGCGAGAGTATCTTTCCGCCCGACCTTTATTTTCGGTAGACATCACTTAGAAATAGCAGAGATCCGTTTGATCTGTCTCAATTCCCAACTGTCCCATGCCCTTCCAGCTGATTTTTTTTATGATCCCTCTGGTCTCGCAAATGGCAAGCCCTTTCTAAAATATTGGTCATTATACCAGGGAGTGCACGCGAAGAGGGGCCTCTCGGGCTACGTGGGGTTGCTTGAGCTGGAGCTGCTTCAGATATAGAACATCCATAGATCCACATGCTCTCTTATAGAGCAGATAGGAAATATTGACCTTGAGGAGTATCCTACCACCACCCTGTTGAATGGACTACACTATGCATCTTTCTATTATCAAGTCTAATACTAGTTTGATCGAGATCCAGCGTTAAGGCACCAACGAAGGATATTTTGGGGGGACTCTCCTCTTACATGGGGGGAGGTAATTGGCATGAGGGAGTGGTGAAAATACTGCTCGGACGGGAAGAGGTTGACCCTGACTAGGCAGATAACGAGGGTTGAACACAGCTCTTGTGTGCCTTTGAAGATGTGTATAAGCTTGACGTTATGGAGGAGTATACGGGAGTGATGAAAATACTACACAAGCAAAAAAGAGGTGAGCTCCGACAGGCTATGTTATGAGGGCAGACTGCTCTTGCATTCCCCTTGAGGTGAATGTGTGGAAATAGTGAAATTACTCTTCTAGAGGACAGGTAAATCCCGACAAGCCACACAACCGCGCCCTCGGATATGCCGCTCATGGTGCGTACAGGTTTCGCGGGGGGAGGGGGTGAAAGTATGGGCGGTGAAAATGCTACTCGGGAGGGAGACATCCACTCCGATATACCGGATAATCACTGCAGAACGCCTCTCCTACATTCCTCAGACTATGAACATGAGAGAGCTGCAATGATACTCCTCAGGCGGGAAGAGGTCAACCTTGATAAGCCAAAAAATGACGGCCGAGTACCGCCCTCGTATGCCACTAACGAAAGCAGTATGGAAGAGGTGAAACCAGCCGTTGACTTACCGGGAGAGTTGACTAGGCCGGGTCCTCGATCAGAAACCCTCGGAATGTCTTTGGCAGGGCGGTTCCAGGGGTGAGCCGCCCTAATGGAGACTGGGGAGAGGGACCAAACACTATTAACCAGGGCGGACCGGAATAGTCGTCCAAATGATTGGGAGAAGGGGAGGACGGGGGAGAGAACGTGGGAAGGGGCGGGAGAAGGAGCGTATGCTTCACGGGATCGGTGAGAGGGGAGCATCTCCATACTGCTTACAGAAGCGCGAATCAATAATCCAGAGGCAAGGTAGTCAGGAAACGCAATACCATCCTTAGAACTTTCGTCCTGCAACTGCTACCATCTAGGTCCAAGCAGAGGAACCAAAGAGCCCACTGGTGGTATGAGGTGCCGATTGGGAGAAAACGGGTAAGTGGGAAAGAGAAAGCTATGAGGACACTGTTTACGTAGGCAGGTTATGTTTGGCACAGTGGTAGACGGTAGAAAGAGAATTCACACGGAACTTAGACACCTCGCTCAGCTCTTAGAATTCGCTCTAACTAAAACACAAAATTCATGACAAAAACAAGTGTATAAGTAAAACATAAGTACCACTTCATGATCCTTCCGTCGATCACCACACCTATCTCTCTATCCTGCCATGCCTTTATTCCTCCGTACACTCCCGTGATAAACAAAGGAAAGACATGGCTATCTAATCTCTTTCAAATCATTAACCATTCTATCACAATCTCCCAAATCATCCACAAGCATCTATCTAATCTTTCAGACTCCCGTATCTTCCAAAGTCAACCACATCCCTTCAACAGACACGGATGAAATGTCTGCAGATTTTCCGATTGGTATCTTGCTTGCTTGTTCCTATCAAGGGCCAGGGAAAGCCGTTATATAGACAATACAACAATCTTTCCCTGACTCCACGTTCCTGCCACGGGACGACTAAAAAGACAAACAACACCCTTCTTGAGGGACAACCCCTCGGAAGACACTAATACGATAGCAGAGTTCGGTCCTTTACTCACAGCATCAAGATCCATCCTTCGTTTTACTCTCCGGTCACATCTGGCCATATATGAGATTACTCATGTATAGTAGTATACAAACTGGCTGTACCCATTCCCGCTCTTTGATTCGTAATGAGTCGTGAAGGAAACTATTGACGGGGGAGCTACAAGATGGAATTATACAAGGCAAATAGTCCCCATTATGGAGCAACCATCGGTGCTCTTCGACACTTGGCACGGTGGGAAGACTGGCCAGGGTCGAAGGCAGGGAGTGCGAAAATAATTTTTGGCACGTTAACCTAGGTTTCCCAATATCCAGGTGCCCCCTGTTGAGCTTCCAAGACATAGTAGAGCTCCGGCAATGCTTTTCTATCGGCGTGGCCAGAAAAGAAAAAAAAAATCCAAGCAGGGGGGCTGGAGAGGTAGCTTCAGCGGTAAGAGTACCGCATTTTGTGACTTGTGATGTTCTGAAAAGAAATAGCATGAGCGAAAGGTTTCGTACTTTTGGTATTACTCGGAGAAAAGCTTGTTGCGAAATCAGGTGAATAGGCGAGTGGCAGAGGACAACAGAAAGAAAGAAAGAGAAAAGGCTAAGGGAGTAAAAAACATAGATAGAACTCTCTAAATGTCACCAAAGAAAACTCTTCACGGGTTTCGCTGTGTATCCCAGGACTTAGGTAGCTTGAACACATGTATCTCTAACCAATGCCTAAATTGATGAAGCTTTTACACACCCACCCTGTAGCAGAAGAAACTTGCTGTCTGAGTTCTTCAGTAATGCTAGTACTGTACATACTAAATTATGATCATCAGATATGTAATGGCTTCGCCCAACGGGCGTGACAAAAAAGGTGTGTACATATTGAGAGAAGGGGTATGTATGGAAGAGCAATATCAGGCTGCAGATGTATACAAAACTATTAAACGAGACTGAAATAATAGAACAAAAAGTGTGGAGGAAAATGGGGGGTTTGTGGAGACCAATGAGATAACAAGAAATCCAAGGTGCGGGATCCATTCCGGGAGATTGGGTGTCTGTGATCAGCTCTCAGTCTGCATGAGGGGCACTTCTTGTAGTGGGCTTAGATTGGGTTTCGCTCAGTGATTATGCCACCGGGAAGGGTAGGTTAGGCGGGCTTTGTCTCTGGGTGTCAAGACCTACGGATCCTTTTGGAAGGAGGTTCAGATATCTCAGGTAGCTCGGGAGAGCGGGGCACTGCTTGTTGAAGCCTTGCGGCATATCTGGAAGCGGAATCTGTTCGATCACGTAGCAATTTTGCGATTCCGTCATGCATATTCTCGGCAGCCAACGAGGCGGGCGTTCGGTCAGAGTTGTCAGTTGTGTCAAGGTTGAGGTCGTTCCGTTCCAGGAGCATCCTCACGACATCCTCATTTTCTTTGCGTGTAGCCCATGAAAGCGGTGTTTGTCCATCTTCCCTAGCTGTATTGGGATCCACGTCGCACCGCCCTAGGAGTATCTTCATTACTCCCCCATTTCTTTTCTTAGCAGCCTGGAAGAGCGGTGTCTGGCCCTTTTCCCCAGCCATGTCCGGATCGACACCGCCCCGCTCTAGCAGTAACCTCACGATCACCTCATCCCCGTTTAAGGCGGCCCAGCAGAGCGGTGTTTGGCCCGATCTGTCGGCTGTTTCAGGATTGACGTCGTTCCGCTCTAGCAGTATCCTGACAATTCCCGAATGCATATTCCACGCTGCCCACAAGAGTGGTGTTCGGCCAAATTCGGTGTCGGCCATACTGGGATCGATGTCCTTCCGTTCCAGTAGTCTCCTCACGACTCCCTCATGTCCCCATCGTGCAGCATGGGAGAGTGGTGTCTGACCACTGGTGCAAGCTGTATTGGGATTGACGTCGTTCCGCTCCAGTAGCATTCTTACGACTCCCTCATGCCCAATCAGGGCGGCCATTGAGAGTGGTGTCTCCTTATGTATATCAGCTAGCTCCGGATTGAGGTCGTTCCGTTCTAAGAGCATCTTCACAATTGCCTCATGTCCCCCAAACGCAGCCATCCGGAGAGGTGTTCGGCCACAATCGTCAGCCAGGTCGGGGTCAATGACATTCAGTTTCAGAAGGAACCTCACGACCCCACTATGCCCCTCCTTAGCAGCCCAAGAGAGAGGTGTTTGGCCACTCATGGTGTCAGCTCTATTGATCTCAGCGGCGCTTTGCTCTACGAGTATCCTCACGATCCCCTCATACCCGTTCTCGGCAGCCCAGCAGAGCGGAGTTTTGTCCTTGTCGTCAGTTGTGTTGGGGTTGACGTCGTTCCGTTGGATCAGCATTGCCACAACCTCCTCACGCCCATTCTCAACAGCCAAGGAGAGAGGTGTCCCGCCAAAAGTGTCAGGTACGTTGGGATCCACGTCGTTCAGTTCGAGCAGTATCGCCACAACTTCTATATGTCCAATGTCTGCAGCCCAGGCGAGCGGTGTTCGGCCATACACGTCATCAGCTATATTGAGACTAGCGCCGCTCCTCTCTACCAGTGCCCTCACAACTCCCTCATGCCCGTTCTGGGCAGCCACGCAGAGGGGTGTTATGCCATATTCGTCAACCGCCTCCATGTTGACGTCGCTCCGTTCGAGAAGGATTTTGACGACTTCCTCATGCCCAGATTCTGCAGCCCAGAATAGCGGTGTTCGATCATAACGTTACGTGATGTCACCTGTATAGAGATTGGTCTCACTTTGCTCCACCATTATCCTCACGACCTGGTGGTGCGTACTCCGAGCTGCCCAGTGGAATACTATAATATCCAGGCAATTAGTTCTGCGCTTCCCATTCAGCCATCTCTGGCAACGCAATCACTATCTCCGCCCGGGCGAGGCACTCAATGCACTATATCGGGCATGAAGAGGGAATGGAATCGCTAGGAAGGCTTCACTCACCGGCAGCTAGCAAGAGGAATCGAGATCTGTGTTCACGATCAAATAGGTATCAGAGTTCGCTTTCTGTCGAGGGTCGACAAACAGGAGGTTTCCGGAAAAGTTCGCCCAGTTCACACAGAAAAAACAAGGATGAAGGGAGATGCGATTACTCGTGCCAAGGTGGTGGCTAGGCGTGACAACCCCCAATCGTTCGCTGGCTCGCGACCGTAGGCACTCTCAAGAGAGTTCCGAACAGCTGGTATAAGGGCAGGGGTGAACCGCCGTTGGGTGAGGGGTTAAAGATGATGGAGGAGAGGGGATCAATGTGTTGACGTGTGGGTTGAGGAACGTGGAGAGGAGGCTGACGGACTGGGATGACGCGTTGTTTGGGAAGGGGACTCGGATACCGGATTATCTCTTGTCATTCGGTTTTCTACCAAGCCGTGATCTTATTGGGGAAAACGCCACGAAGAGCTAGTGAGACACCAACCACCCTACTTTATATTGGTGGGAATTTCTCTGAGGCTCAAACTTCTTTCCAAATAAGATTAGCTGAAACATGTCACTAAACTAGATTCGATTATCATAAGACTTCGCCATTTTCTTGATAAGAAACCGGATAACAAGAGATAATACAGGTATGGAGCTGGTGATGCGTGGGGAAATTAGGGTGGGGAAGAAGAATAAGATGGGGGATGGGAAGGCGGAGCTGTGATTAAGGGGATGGGCTTAAATCAGGGCCTGTTGGGGAGCCGGGCAAACCTAGGGTTTGAGGGTATCCTGTCGTTTGAGAAATATCAGGAGTTTCCAAAGTTAAAACGGTAAAAGTCTTCAATGCCACAACCTGAGAGCGAATATATCTAGGGTATGATACTACACCGCCCAGAACTAGTTATTATACAAAGTCATGTTGAGCTGTCAGACACTCTCCAGAGTGCCCCCCCAGTTGTGAGCCAGTGAACATGCGGGATTGTGGTCACACGCCGCAACCTCGGCAAGATTATTTTCCTATCCTTCCCTCCTCATACTTCATATCACCAGCATGGAAGCTTCGACAGTTGTCCGCAATTCCCCCCTAGTCCCCTGGGGTAGAAAGAACGTCCTCCTTTTAGACTTGGGCTCGAAACGATATACGGCGAAACGAAACGAAACGGCGCCAAGGAATCACACCTAATACGATCGCACACAGAAGCGGGGAAAAAAACTCTTCTCTTCACAACAACGACAGTCTCTCGCACAACGACACCCTTACTTTCGCCTTTAGCCAATCATATCGATTTGCCACCCTCGCGATAGTTTACAAAGTCTTTAGCTTCGTTCACGGCGGTGTTGTTTTGCCTTCGGGCGCTTAGTGCTGCTTTGCCTTCGGGCGCTCGGTGTTGTTTTGCTTTCGGTGGCTCGCCTGGCCCTCGCTACAGGTGAATCTACGGTTTCGCTTTGGTTGTTTGCCTCCCCTCCGGGTGGTGAATACTTCCCCTCCTCCTCCTCTTTTGGTGGCTCGCCTGGCCTTTTGCTACAGGTGAACTTTTTACGATGGGTGACTCTGTTGCCCCCCCCCCTCCTCCGCCTTGCCCCCACTCCCCAGTGAGGCGGGCTGTTACTGCTGGTGAACGTGGCCTTGTGCCTGTTCACGGATTTTCCTACGCTGCCCCGGGTGGAGACTACACTGGTCTCTGCATCATTCATGTTGGTGGTTGCAGGAACGATCACTCGGACTTCGATGATGAGGTTCGACACATTGTTTCCGGGCTCGACCTGCGCACCTTTGACGCTGTCGAGAAGGTTTGTTTCGGGATCTTGGCTGCTCGCGGCTGTGAATCTCTTGCTGTTGCCTCTGCTGGTTGCCACGTCGACCGCACTGCCTCTTTGGGTTTTTACGCCCGTTTTCACACCCCCGAGGGCTCCTCCCAGTCCTTCGCCCCGTCCGGTTCCCATTTGGTGAGCTCGGGTTTTTATTCGACCATGGCCTCTGATCCCATGGTCCCCTCTGCATCCTGGCCGTCCATTGACGAGGACCGATCCCAGGACCCCTTGTACGTTCCTTCTGTGGTCGAGGTTAACGATAGCCAACGGCGTCTTCCCTCCCCTGTTGAGCGACTTTCCCCCGGTGAGCGGAAGCTGTATGCGAACTTCCGATTGGATCGATCGTCGGACGAAGACTATGCACCTCCTGCAGGTGGCATACGCCCTGAGGATCGGATCACTCAGGTGTCCTCCCCTCCCCCTTTTGTTTCCCCCTGGTCACGCCCTGGTGCTGGATCCGGTTTCGCCCCCGATTCCGCCGTTCCCTCCGTCCACCGCGCCTTTGTTCCTGTGTCGAAGAGACACCATGAGTTTATCGCTCATACCAAGGCACTACGGGGCAACACTCCCCCCAAGAGAGACTCCCCTTCCCCCCTTCCTTTGACCACTAGCCAGGTGGTTCCATCCTCGGAGGTGATCGTTCGCGATACCCCTATGGATTTGGGTGGTGGGTCTAACACTGACGGCACAGGTATTGGTGATGCTAGATACGCCACCGATGCTCAACCACGTTCTGCCGCCCCCAGTTCTTCCCCTTGGGCCGACCCGGCCTTTTTGTCGCTTCCCGCCCTCCCTCTCACGATGAGTTACTGGTCGCCATCACGGGTTGACGCGGCCTTGTTGAGCGGTCTCGAGGATATCCGTTCCGGTAATGCGATTCCTCTTTCGTCCTCGCCCTCCTCCTCCTGTGGCTCAGTTGTATCGTCCTCTGACTCGGATGACGCCTCCATGGTCGACGGTTGCCGCGTTTATGGGCTGGTTGGGGGTAAAGAGACATACGGTTCTCTCGAGGAAGTGGCTGCCGACGTACAACGTCTGGGCAAACAACAGAACAACTGCTTGGATGAGATTATCTCTCTGAAAAAGGAGATCAAGTTGTTGAAGGCTGTTATTGCCCGTTTGGAAGGAGACACGGTTGCCCATGAGGCTGAGCTGACTATTGGCAGAGGTGAACCAGTTTGGAGCTCGCGGGAGACTATTCGGGGATCGGTTCGTGCTGAAGCTGCTAAGCACATGAACGGTGGTGTGACTCCTTCCCCCCCCCCTCCTACTGATGTTGGTGTTGCGTCCTCTTCAGGTGATAAGAAGGTCACCTTTGATGTATCACCTGATACCGGATTTGTCGTGGTTGATAGGAAGAGCACCCGTGGTTGTAAGGCCAATAGGCGGAGGAAGAATCCGGTTACCGTCCCAGCTGCTGTTGCGATTCCTGCCCGTGTTCCCATGGCTGTTCCGGTGTCGGTTGCCCCGACCGGGGCTGCTATGTATAGCCGTGTTGCGGCTGCCCCTCCCCCTCCACCTGTGCCACATATGACTAGGCCAGGTCGTCAGGTTCGGTCAAGACTGGTTACATCTTCGCCCCCTGCTGCTGCGACCCCGAACCCTTCCCGCTCTAGGGTTCCCACCTCCTCCCCCTCCCCCAATGCCCGTGAGTGCCATGTTACCATGCGCTTCGATGCTGGCAAGCGGACACAGCTTCCTGTTACCCCGGAGGCAATCCGTATCCGAATGAACCAGACCTTGAGCAATCTTGGGAAGGTTTCCGACAAGACCCCGTATATTAGGGAAGCCCGCTCCAAGCTTGAGATTGGATGCATTTACTTGACGTTGGCGGAACACACTGCCGCTCAGGTTTGGGATAGACTGGAACGATGCCGCTCGACCCTTATCCGGGAGCTTGGCCCTTCTGGTCTTACCAACTTTGTCTTCCATAAGGATGTGGCAAAGGTTAAGGTTTTGGTTTCTGGCGTCCCTCTTGCTCCCACTGGTAAGGGCTCCCTATGGAAACCTGAGGACTGGACCGGCGATAGGGCCCTTGATGGCCTTCGGACCGACATCGAGGGATCGAACCCAGGAGTCGTTACTGCTGGTCGACCTAACATGCTTGGCTCTGTTTTCGCCATGAAACAGGCTGGCGCCATCTTCTGCGGCATTCGGTTCACTCTTGAGCGCAACGATGCCAGGGACAAGGTTCTGTCTTCCGGTCGTGTGTTCCTGTTCGGTAAGTCCAGGAATGCTAGGTTTTTTGAGGAGCACCGCTCTGCCCCGGTTTGCAACAAGTGCCTTCAAGTTGGCCATGTTGAGATGTTGTGTGCGTTTCCTCCCCGCTGTCGCTTTTGCTTTGGGGATCATTTGTCGAAGTCCCACCGATGTAGGCAACTTAACTGCCCTGGTGAAAACAGTCAATCGTGTAGCCACACCGTGCGAAGGTGTATGCTGTGCGAGAGATCCGACCACTTCACCGGTTATAATAGGTGTCCTGTGGTTGTTGCTTCCGGTGCTTCCCCTGCCCCCGCTGGTGCTAGGTCTCCTGTCGTCGCCGATGACACATCTGTTACCGGCGTGTCCGACCGGTCCAGGAATCGTCAACGTCGTCGTCGTCGCGGGATCCATGTTGATATTGCTTCGGAAGTGATGGTTGAGAAGGAAGTTTCTGCCAATGGTCTTGCTGATGACATGGTTGAGGGCATGAAATACGCTGACAGGCGTGCTGACCATCGGAGGGGCATGACTGACAGTGCTCTGCCTAAGGCCAAGGTTATCCAGCCTAAGGTTGACAGGAAAGGTAAAGGTAAGGCTGTTGATGCTTACGAGCAGGCTGGCCCCTCCCGTATTACGGAGATTGTGGAACCGGCCCCCTCCGGCAGAGTTAACAAGGCCTCCGGGTCGTCTAGTTCGGCTGGTCCGTCTACCGATTATCCTCCCATTACTACCATCGATGATGATGAGTCAATGGGCTTTACCTTGGGCCTGGTTGCGCCCCCAAAAAGCATCCTCAAGAGGCGCGCCTCTGATTCCGATATCACCTCGTCGGCCATTCAGGCCTAATGTGTATTACAACATTGTCAATAAATGTTGGACGGAGCAGGGCTAACCGTTCGTTGGTGATGGATTTTCTTTCCTTTGTTGATTTATTGTTTATAGTTGATCCTCCTCGTAAGGCGGACGGGGGTGGTGTTGTACATGAGCATGTGGATTTTGATTTGTTTTCTTTTGTTCAGGAGTCTGGTGTTGAGGTGTTTGTTAGGTCATCCCTGTCCGGTTTGTTCCTGGTGGACTTACACGACATGGTGACCTGTGTGATTATGTTTGATATGGGTGGAGTGAGGAAACGAATCGGCGGTGTTTATGTTCCTCCCGGTGCGAGAAAGCTCGAATGGTCGGCCTGTGAAGCGACATGGGATGATTGCGACTTCCTCATGGGTGACTTTAATGCCAAGCATGACAGCTGGAACCATGATTCGAGGACTGGCAGGAAGAACGCTATTTCTGACTGTCGCGGCTTGTGGTTGACCCAATTTTGCAATCGGAATGGCCTGAGAGTGCACCCTCCGATGGGCTGTACTTTTCGGAATATCAGCGCCATCGATCTGTTTATCGGACGTTCGACTACAAGGGTCTCATATGATGGAAAGGTGGGTCTGGAACATATTGCTGTCATCGCGAGGCTGGAGGTGGATGAGCCGACGGATATGGTTAGACGACGACCGGCATGGAAAAAGATTCCGGCATCCGATTGTGATGATATTTTGGCAAACGTCGATTTGGGGGCAGGATGAGGAGATGTGGACGAGACTGAGGAGTGGTGTAGACGCACTTCCGAGGTGTGGACGGAATGTCGGCCGGTGCCCCTTTTGGAACCCCGACTTACAACGCATTCGTTCCGATTTAAATCGCATGAGACGGATCAGACGACGGCTACCTGTAACTTCTGATGACTATAATGTTATTCGACGGGTGTACAGAGCCATGCTTTTGAGATCCCGACAGGAATTTATTCGGGACACGATTGAAAAGGCCGGAGATCCTGCTATCTTCAGACTGGCCAGACAACTGGATTCGAGGCGAACACTTCCTTCTATGATGGGCTCTGATGGTCGGATTGTAAGTCGCCACGCCGATATTAGCGACCTTGTCGCTGCCCAGTTGCGCCATGGTGAGGAATTAACATGGCAACCATCTACGGTTGAGATGGACCCTGCCTGCGAGTTGGAATCTGCTATTAAGCGGAGCCCGACGAATACCGGTCCTGGTCTTGATGACATCGGATATCCCTTTATAAGATATTGGTTGAAGGAGAAACCTGATTGTCTGAAACGGCTTATTGACTATGGTTTGACGAACGACATCCCCGACTGGCACTCTGCTGAGGTTGTACTTATACCAAAGGCGGACAAGCCCCGTTATGACATTGTGAAGAGCTGGCGGATGATTCACCTACTGCCGACCATTGCTAAGGTGGTGGAGAGGATCGTCCTGCTGAGGATTGCCGAGCATGTGGTACTGGGCCAAACTCAATTCGGGTCTAGGCGCAAGCGAGGTGTCCATGACGCTATGTCTGTTGTGTTCGAATTTTTGCGACACAACGAGGGTTTTAAATGTGCCATGCTTTCCATAGATGTTGAGGGAGGTTTTGACAATGTTGACATTGACCTGCTGTGTGATTTTCTTGCCGCCCGGGAGTGCCCTGCCAACCTGATTCGTTGGGTTAGGAGGTGGGCTGGGAACCGCGTGGTTAGATTCAGGTTCAATGGTCGAATATCGAAACCGTATTTCATTAACCGTGGCATCCCTCAGGGATCCCCGTTGTCCCCCTTTTTGTTCGGCGCGTATGTTGCGGACATATTCGAGCCTCGCCTCCGTTACTCCCCTTCGGTTCGCACTGTGGTTAGCAGTTATGTGGACGATGGGGTGATCCTTGTTGCTTCTGATAACAGGGATCTCACGAGATACACGATGGCTGAATTATTCAAAGACTGTGACAGGGTGGCACGGGGAAGGAATATGGGGTTTAGCGCGATCAAGACTAAATGGATTGGTTTTGGTGGTACTGCATGGGAGGATTTGAATATTGATGGGGAATTACTGACACCTGTGACGGATCTTAGGGTTCTTGGTTATAGGTTTAATGTTTTTCTTAATATGTCTTCTCATGTATCTTATTGGTTGGAAAGAGGTTTGGGTGTTAGGAGGAGGATATCCGCGTTGGGGAGGAGGTTTGGGAGCGATGGAGGGCTGGATGCATGGTGCACTTACCGATTGTTTCAGGCTGCCTACCTACTGACTGTCTACTTTGGACTTGAATTTGTAACCGACTTTTCGTCGTATGTGAAGCGAATTCAAGTCCACGTCAACGATTGCCTTCGGTCCCTGTTCAGGTGTCCTATCAAGCTTGCCACATCAGCAAAAAAATCATCTTGCGCCCCATCTCTCCCCGCTCACCCTGTGCGCCGGACGTTCCAGGCGCTTATAACGTAAACTCGAGTTCTGGGTGCGTCCGCCCGGGTTCATTCCGTCCGGAAGTG
>Ga0307509_10005473_pt1 | contig 17649 bp, 17 predicted proteins | sample 10_EM_MG_FD_202245 | JGI IMG/M metagenome (GOLD analysis project Ga0307509, IMG submission 202245) | Populus trichocarpa ectomycorrhiza microbial communities from riparian zone in the Pacific Northwest, United States - 10_EM | ecosystem: Host-associated > Plants > Roots > Unclassified | place...
GATAAGCGGGAGAAGGCGTATGAGAGGCAAGGAATTGGGAGCAGTTATCTCTTTCGGATTGATGAGGATCTTGTGGTGGATGCCACGAAGAAGGGTAATCTTGGGTATGTTTACCTTTTATTTGTGTAAGTTTCACAGAGTGCTCATTTTTCCTTTTTCTCTTCCCTTCCTGTAGCCGGTTGATCAATCATTCTTGTGATCCAAACTGCACTGCCAAAATTATCACAATCAGTGGGGAAAAGAAGATCGTCATCTATGCAAAACAAGAAATCGAGCTGGGTGATGAGATCACATATGGTGCGTACTCTCCATTATAATATGGTGATCTTTTCACTAACTCGCACGCAGATTACCATTTCCCTTTCGAGCAGGATAAGATCCCCTGTCTATGCGGTTCTGCCAAGTGCCGCGGGTTTTTGAACTAGATTCTTTATAATTCTCTTTTTATATTTTTGGTGTCTGCTATTACTTACTGTCAATGTTTATACCCTGCTCTTTTACTCCTTTTCATTGTTGCATCTTTGATCACGCACTCATTGCATATCGAGCTATGTATTGTTTTATACTGTCTCTTGTCCTGTTTCAATTACATACCGCATCTAAGGCATCATTATTTGTTTTATAGCTAGTCTGCTGCTTTCAAGCTTGTAAGCTGTAGCCTTTTGGTTTGATTCAAAATGGACATGTCGTATTTATATACTGGGCTAACCCTTGTCTCCACAGCCACCATATTTGCCAAATCACTCAAAATCAAACAATGACCGAACACCTGTAACGATGACCGAATCCTTGTACCTCGAATTCTGCGAACACCTATACCCTGAAATCACGAAGCAATGTCTATTAAACGCCTAATCTCTAAATTATACAAGTACGTCGACGAAAAACACCACGGAGAAGTCTGCTTTAAGCCACTATATAGATTGGCAACCTTAAATTCAAGCGAACGCATACACTCTGATATACACGAATTTCCCGAGGAAAAACACGATGAAGAAGGCGAACGCAAGAGTTTTTTCTTGCGCAGATGGATTTTGTGGGTGTGGTCACTACTGTGGGATGGGTCATGGTTTCACTACCCCGTTATCCCTTCGGGACCATGGAAAACTGTGTATGGTTACAGGCGAACTCCTAGGAGGTGCATGATGCAATTGGTTTTCTTAGTTGACATTCTAACGAGGCCACCTTGCAGTCAACTCCCTTAACACGTTGGTTCAGGTTTGGCGAAGAGGATCCCAGGGACCGCACCTACTTCACCACGGGCCGTCATCGCAGGCCTAAATTGGTCCGATGTCTATACCTTTCTTGTTTTGCCTTCTTTGGGCAAAACATCGTTGCACGAGATCAGGATTGGAATCATCTTTCACTAGATTCGAACTATCGAACTTCCCATATCTTTGGAGTTTCTAAAGTCCCGTATCCGACAAGCCATGGGGGCATCGGTGATAGCCTTTATTCCTTGTTATAACGCTGGATGAATGTTAAACCACACTATTCATCAAAATACCCCTCAGTTTTTGGACATAGGATGAGAATTACAAGATGTAGGCAGAATAGTATGGGAACGATTGAATCTAAATTACCCTTTTCCTTTCGTATCAGGATTAGCATCAGAAACGAACTAGATATCCACACTGTTGTGAATTCCCGCGTCATGGTACAGTACTCCAAAATTTACGCAATGATCGCTTCACACGTCAACACCGTTTCCTTACGAAAAGACGCTAAGTTAAAAGGTATCCTTGGATTCTTTTTTCCAGTAAATCTCCAGGCTGAAACTTGTAGAATGAGTATGCACCCCCTTGCGAACTCATCAGGATGTCGACCACAATGTATGCAGGAGTGCCAAATGCGGAGTGATCTCAGTTCGGAGAATGTCGTATCAAATACCTTGTCACTTGTGTAAAAATGCTTAACATATCGGAGAAAAGGGCAACCCCGAAAACCATTGGAATACTAGTAAAGGGACCAGAGTGTCACGATGCAAAAACTTTACGAAAGTCCGCGGTCATACATAAGAAATCCCAGAATCTGTCGATGAGATTACCAAAACTAAAGCACTATTTCGGCTCGCGAAACAAATGTTAGAATCCGTGGGCAATCCTTGCTGCTACCACGATGATGAAATGCGGCGCATCATCGCCATCTCGGAATTAGGTGTGGATACTCTGATTTCTTCCTGGCATATGTAGGAAATTACAAAATTTTCGTTGATCAACACACCCTGAGCCATGCTAACAACAACGTTTTTCCCATTTCTAATATTCTATATAATATAGCTCTCAACGCACATTTGAGCAGGTGAAAACATGGTAACGGAGCTAAGTTGCTAAATTTAGATCGAAGGTGTACAAGCGCTGCCAGGTCTCAGGAAATTGATTAGCTATTATCTCAGTATTATCTGGAAAAGATAAATTACGTTCATTCAACGAGGCCAGGTGGAGTTCCTTATTGATAACCCCGGAGCCATCTTGTTTTAAAAAAACTGCGGGAAGAGATGGGAGTTTGCATAAAGCACGTCCGCATATGGTTGTGGTACATTTGTGTAACCATGTGTGTCCTTGCTTGGTTCGTGCTTCTTTTGGACTTTTGTAGAGCATTTGGCAAAGAACACTCGCCAAGCAAGCAGCCAATTTCGAGAACTCATGTATCATCAATAATCCCTTGTTTTCAACGGAGATTGGAGAATTGAAAGATTATAGGTGTGAATCCATGTGATCAAGTGATGCTTACAAGATGCTTACCACTGGACAATACAATCTTACTGCGATTAGAGCCGCCGACAGAGCCCGCATTGTCTATCTGCAGTAATAGACAGATGCGTGGCGAGACGTGAACGGTGAGACACCGAACCTGCTGCGCCCCATTAAATATGTATCGAAAACGGGCCACTGGCAAGTTCTCGTTGTTCGAGTCCCATGAGGACTTGAAATGATGTGGGATTCTGAGATTCTGAGCAATGCTCCCGTGAGACGTCGCTGTTCGATTGTGAAGAGAGCGCTCGAAGCGCCGGCCGCCATTGTGAAGTGACCATATGGCCACGACCTCCATGGCGAATCCGAAGAGTTTTCAGGAGTTTTCTTTATGCATGTGATCTTTGAATCCCCGACAATTCCCCATATTTACTTTCAAAAAGATGACAAGGTTGATTCATGTCGTTGAAAGTTTTCTTGAGCCACCCGTTGTTTGTTGCGTTTTGTTGTCCGGACATTATATGGTTCAACATTCTCTGAACGGACTACCAGGCGCTATAAATACCTTGATGCTCCCTAGGCGCTTGATATGTAGCTGTTTGCGTATATGGAGTGTTGATATCTTCGCCAATCTCAAGGCGCGGGTTTGAGCTCTCCTGAGCTTCTCTGCAACCTCCTACTATCGTCGATCGAATGTTCTCCGGTCCCAAGTGTTGATCCGCCGCAACCCGTCGTCCTAGAAGCGGTGTCGCGACATGTCAATCACACCGCCTGCAGTGGAACGGTATATACATACAACTCTATGACACTTCTTCAGACAAAGTCGCGTGGAAAATGGATTCATTGGAAATAATGTGCTAGGATAGATCCAGGGATGGCGCCGTCGGCCTCCTATCCAAGAATGGTGACAAAATCGGCCCTGAAATGGGGATCGGCGTCGCCACTGGAATGATGTTCAATTAGTTGGTTTGATGGGTTGGTGCCGTCTCATACCAACGACTGTTACGTCTGATGGTGCGTTGTTGATATCGGGGCGGCAGTACATTCTTTAACAGCGAGATCGCGATACGAAGCAAAACAACTAATCAGTTACGCATTGCATAACAAAACCTCGATCGTGGAGTAAAGCTTCATCAATGACGCCGCGTCGACTTGTGTGGTTTTTGCTCAAGACAGTCCTCGAGACTTCGACAACCTTGCATTATTCAATTATATTAGGTGTTGTTTCCAAGTACAATACATAGGATGAAGCAGCGGAGCGGGTTTAAAAGCATCTAAAGAACGAGTGTGGATAAATACCTGTGTCGGGAGTAGGTGGTATAGAGATCATAAAAAGAGTGTCAGGATAGTGGGGCAGGAAAAATCATATCGTCATGACTGCAAGCTCATATTTTGGGTCTGAAGTGGGGCGCCATTCATTACATCGAAATTAGGCATCATTGCATGGTGCATTCGTTTCCTAGGAGGCAGGCCTGGGATATCCTGAGGGTTATACTGCCTTTCAGTGCGATATTCCATGAACTCCGGCCCGCCAGGTGGTACTTCGCAAGGGTAACCATTTTCTATGCTTGCGTTAGTGCGGGGTTTGTGGATCATCGTCACAGAAGCCTACCATGCAATTGAGCTCCATGCTCCCACGTACGCGAATGTTTCCGCGCCCTCACGGACTGATCCTGTGGCTACCATTGAATAAACACCCTCAAGAAGAAGAAAATCAGAACTTACATCCATGTGTTGCACGGATTCGTTATTGTACAAGTTTTGGCCATCAGCCGGCCATTCCATAGGTTTTTGCACTCGGGCATTCATAAAGGGATCTACGGGATTTCGGACCTCCTAATAGCACAGTGAGTTCTCGTTAGACGATACCCCGGAAGGATTAGGATTTACCTCCATCGGTGGATATCTTGGAGGACTGCGGCGATCGTCCCCAGATATTGAGGACTTCCTTGACCGCGTGTCTGGAAAGACTGTCGGTGGTGTGCCATAATGAAAAGAGGAAGTTGGCGCACCCAGAGGAATTTGGTTCTGGGAGAGTAGGACGGCCACTGCGAGGATAAAAGCATCGTGAGTGTGGCAGTTAAACGAGCCGTTGGGATGGGCGCACTGATGTCGTCCCGACGCTTCTCAGCGCTCGCCACTGCTTGGCGGGCCTGCCGTTCGATATCAAGGCACGATGTGTATCTCATGAAGGCGTCTTGTGTGTCTTTCTGCGCACGCATAAGCGAAGCGCGAGCTGCTTGAAGGGCTTGTTCTGAGTACAAAATCAGGTACTATCGAGGGAAAGTGGGAATTGACCTTACTTGATGAACTAGCTTCTGCGGAGAGACCTTCTGGGGTACGAAATGATGGAGAGGCAGATGTTCTGGAGTTGGTTAAGTGAGCACCTGAGTCGCTGGATATACGGTCTACAAAATATACCACACTTATGAGCAGGGGGCAAGTTATTATGAGATTGAGTTGAATCTACCGTTTTGAGGTCGGTTCTGATCCATGAAACTTTGTTCTGATGGTTCGGGCGTAAACGAGTCGACGGAGTGATCGCGATGGGTATACGAAGGCTCGCCATTGACTGAATTTCGTAGACGGGGATTATGCGGAATTCCAGCTGCCTGTCTCTCGATAAATTTCCGGAGGAACGTCAGCTCTAGTTCGTCGGCCATGTTGTATGGTGGCCCCTGGATATCGCCCTTCTGCATGAGGAGTTCCAAGTGCGACATTGTCTTGTCCTTCAATTGCTGTAGCCACTCGTGAAGCTCCATGTGATCTTGATCAGCTCTCGCATCGTAGTCCTGGCGCCGTCGGGCCTTGCGCCAGTATGTTTTCGTCATCTTGAGCGCGCGGTTGACTTCATTGTCGAGGGTGCGGTACCAATCGCTTGCTTGACGGTTTAGACGCACCGCAAGAACTCCAGGCTGAACTCGCAGCTGCAACACGCATCTGCCCTCGCGATCAGGTGCCCCAAGTACGCCCTTCTGACCCTGATTGCCTCGGGTGGCACCGCGAGATACATTGCCCAGCTCAGGCCAGGGAAGATCATCAGGAGTTGTCATATCCAGTTTGGAGGAAGGGTAGGGAAAAAAATAATCCAAAAGAATAGTTGGTGGTAAAGGTCAAAAGAAAGGGAACAGAAATCACTACGGTCATTAAATGGATCCACCAGTTTTTCTGTTATCGGCATTTAACACTAGAGGGCCCCTTTGGGTTTCGCGGACCCTATCCTGGTCGCCATCAGATCCAGTCGACACTTTTACAGAAACACGATGCCTGAAACATGCCCTAGTAACGTCCAAAGGAATTTATCCCCAAACAGGAAAACATAGGGAGTTTCTCAGGTCAACATGAAATTCACTTCACACGTGGAATCGCATCGAATTTGATCAAATCCCGACCGCTCGGATTCCTTAACAGAAACTCAGATCGGATCAAATGAGGAGGTTGTCGCTGGAGGACGTCCTCACTACATATTCGGCACTGCTTGCTGAGTGAGGCAATACTTATGTATTTAGTTACATATCACAGCTTCATCAGATCAATATCAAAGTTCCTCCTAATTTGGCGCGGTGGAATCCCGACACTTTGTTTAGGCCACGAAATTGACGCCTTGCGCGAGCGGTGCTTGGTCCGAGAAATTAACTACACCATCTTAGCACATTACGTCGCGGCAAACATGAAGAAGGCACTCACTAGTGCAAGCGCTCCAGCGCACGTATTGTTTCCACGAATCGCCACCAGATTCTCTGCCCCTGAAATTCAGGATCCATAAATCCGCATTGTTACAGTTGCATATAGATAGGCCCTCCACTCACCATCCCGTACTCTGAGTAATAAATAAGAGAGAAGAGGAATTAAGCGAGTCAGCGGAGTACCATGGGAAATTTTATTCCTTTGTGTTCACCTTATTTCCACCGAAAGCGGCCCCTATCTCAGCACCACTGGTGCCCACATTTACCTATTGTTCATTCAATAGAAGTAGGCATCGGTGAGAAAAGAATATTCAACTTACGTTCACAATCCCAGTGTCTGATCCACTGGGTCCAATCCATTTGCCTAGATGCCTCAGGTCGCGTGTCCACAGGCTGCTTGATAATCCCTGACGGTGATTATAGATATCACATCAAGAGCCGTCGAGAAGATGCCTCACCTGAGGAACGCGGTTATTCCAGTCGATGGCCTGATCCAAATTATCGAAAATCGCAGCATTAAGAATCGGAGCAAATGTCTCCGTCTTCCAAATCGGGTCCATGTCGGGATCATTGTTCTTTGGGATTGCGAGGGTTGGCTCGACGAAATTACCAGAATCGAGAGGAGAGTTGTTGTATTTGTTGCCACCCGTAAGAATCTCAGCTCCGGAGGCACGCAAGTGATTGATTGCCTTTCCATACCCGTCGCATGCCGAACGCGTATGAAGTGGTCCCAACAGAGTGCCATCTACCAAAGGATCTCCAGGGATCACCGATTTATAAAGTTTCTGGAGGCGATCCAGAAAGTCGGAAGCGACGTCTTTGTGGAGATAGAGTCTTCGGGTGGAAGTGCACCGTTGGCCCGCTGTACCCACGGCACCAAAGAACACAGATGGAACGGCCAGAGACAAATCAGCATCGGGCATGATAATAGAAGCTGCAGATTATGAATGTTAGGTAGGTTCTCGTGATTAAGTATATCACATACCATTATTTCCGCCTAATTCTAATATCACTTTACCAAACCTGGAGGCCACGGTCTTCCCAACACTGCGACCAGCATATTCGCTTCCAGTAAAGGAGACTTTTGGAAGCATAAACTTCAGAACTCAAACATGGATGACTTTGGACCCTTACCTAGTTCCACGTCATGGCTTTCGACAATCGCCTTGCCAGTGTCCTTACCACCCGTGACCAGACTGGCTACTGCGCCTGGTATTCCATTCCTTTCGAGAACAGTCGACACTATTTTTGTCACTGCAATGGCACATAAAGGAGTTGTCGGTGATGGCTTCCAGATTGTCGCATTCCCCGCGGCCAAGGAAAGTGCCAAATTCCTAAATTGAATTGCGTAAGAGGGGCACGGAACAAGTAATCGAATAAACCATCATACCAGCCGTAGACGGCCACGGGGAAATTAAACGCAGATAAGACTGCGACTACACCCAGTGGATTGGGGACTTCGTATACGGCGTAAGTACGGTACACCGATTGAAAATCCATTGAGTCAAACCTTCAAGAATCGAATGGCCTGGACGTTCTGATGCCACAACCCGCCCGTTCATCATTCTTGACAAACCAACGGCATAGTCGCACTATCAACGAACATCACATCAGTGGAGCTTTAACAATGGTTATTTTAAGGAGAAACTCACGATGTCGACAAATTCTTGCACCTCTCCAACTCCTTCTGTCTTAATCTTTCCCATCTCCAGAGAGACTAAAGCACCAAGTTCTTCTCTCTGCACCCATACGCGTTCAGTCAAGGCGTCCAACGTGCAACAAGACCCTTGCCTTAACCGAAAGGGCTTCTCTTATTTGCCTCATGAGTTCTCCACGCTGCGGAGCAGGTATATCTATGAAAGTCCTCAGTACGCCCCCGCAAGTTGATAATAGCACACTTACTGCGAAACTCCCTGAACGCCCTGCGAGTTTGTTCAAGGGTCCCATGAAGTTCCTTCGGTGACGCGGACACCACCCTGGCGAGTACTTCTCCGGTTGCAGGACAAGTTGAAGTAAGGACATCCCCAGATCCTTCCCAGGAGCCGTTATAAACCCCAGGAATTTCGCCTGTGGTTGGAATGTCAAGTGACGACAAGATTGTAGATGCCCTACTCGACAATGCACGCGACTGGAACCTCCCAAAAGCCAAGTGTCGTCTGAGGAGCATGTTGACTTATCTTTTCACCAATCCTTCTTGACTGCACGTCAAGAATGAAAAGAAAGAAACGGGGCATGATGATTCGTCCAAGAAAGCCATGATCCGTGTCGGTTAAAGCTTCTGTCACGTGACCCGCTTTTAGTGACCTGAAAGCAAACTAGCTTGGTTCAAAGTTTCCTGTATGAGGATTGAAAGATTGACGAGTGCCCTGAGAAGTTTTAGTTTTCAGAAACCTATATAAGTAATAATATTCCAAAATTTATTCACGGCTGCGGGACCTCCGAGAGTTTCGGGTCGATCGCGCTGATGCAATGAAACTGAGCGCGCAGTGCAAGAATATTCTTGCCGTCCAAGTCGCGTTTCTCTGACACCAGCCACAAACCTGTTTGAATATGCTGTACACCTCCACCTTTACCTCCCTAAAGATCGGAGATCGTCTCGATCTCGAAGAGATAATCAATGTTGCAGAAGCCTGTGGATTTGGAACCGTACAAATTCCAAGAGATAAGAAGACAATGACAGGCCAAGGGACAGTCTGCCATGCTTCAAACTTGACCATTTTCCATCATGCGTGCTTCACGCGCGGACCCGCTACAGGATTGCTGAGCAAGATAGAGTTGCCTACTCCCCCAACAAGAACCGTCTGGGCCTTCTGGCCAGGTGGGTCATCCACATGCTTACACAGCGGGTTGCTCCCCGAAGCAGTGATGAAATCAAGGACCAGGGAGCTTGGGGCGGATTTCGTTAATTAGTTCAATATTACGCGCCTATGTCAGGAACGCCGTTCGTTAAGCATTGACAGCCCCTGGTAGAGACGATTCAAAAAGAGGAGTGATGGTTTCCTGACGAATAATACACAAAATGAAGTCACCCGGGGCTACAATTCATCAAAAAAGGAACGCTCAACCACAACAGCATTCTTTTCCTTCTTCTTTTTCGTGGCGACTATGGGCTCCTCGAATTGGCGCTTTCGCTTTTTAGGCGGGGCTACATTCGATTCTTGCTCCGATGCTTCATTATCATCTTCTGACACAGTTGCCATCATTTCTGCCGAGTCGTCACCTTGTTCTTCATTTTCCTCGCATTCTTCAATATCACTGTCCTCCGAGCTACCCGTGGTATCCACCCCCAGAGTCCCCTTGCTGTCCTGGTTGTGCTCGTTATCACGGAAAAACCCCTCTAGGTCGGTCAACCGTAAGATTTCCTCGTGTCCTACGCTCCCAACCCACCATCTTCTTTGGGTGTAGTTTTCCCCAAATACTCGAGTCTGATTCTGATCCCCATCCGTGGACCCGTCGCCAATTTTCGTGGAACATGGGTCTTCGGTATCAATAGAGAGCTGACCATGTCCACCACCGATCGAAATGCGTTCAATTGGCCATTCTCCATGGTCAGCGACCACGCCCAATAGTTTTGTGGGTAGGATTTGAACTGCACGGACATATCCCTCAGAGGAGCCTGTGAGAATGGTGCTGGTCGTATCGACGTTTGGGAGATCGGGTGGTAATGCACACAGAGCATCAACTGATAATGGATGGCTAAAGGCGGTCGCTTAACACCGAGATCAGTATCGATCTAAGGGAACGTACCCAGGAATACGATCAACGCAGTCACCCCATCCACTGCTACGATTAAAGACGGATAAAATCCCAAGCTGTGTTCCAACTACGAATTTAGAAGCGCTACAGCAAGAAATGGATAAATGATCGTTAGCTTGTGGAAAAGCTCCAAAGGTAAAGGATTCACGCCAGGATGGCCATGGGAAGGACGGCGAAGGTGGCACGTGTGACCATATCCACATTGTACGCCGAAACTCCCTCCGGAAAGGGAATCCCTCAGGGTCACAACGCCTCCAGATCTTTCAAGCAGGGGGAAAGGGAACGAACCCTTTAATGGCTACAATTGAGAGAAGTTCGTCTTCCTGGTCCTCGGAATGGGCGATAGGGACTGCCTTTTTCGACCTAACATCCATAACAGATAAGGTACCATCTCCGCTGTAGCCATCAGGGCATTGAGCCAGCTAATACTACAGTGAGCAGCCTAGGATCATGCTCACCTGGTCGCAACCAACTGACGTTTGTCATATAACCAGAGAAAATCCGTGATATAATCGAAATGCTGAGTATAAGTCTGCACAGACTCCCGCTGTCGAGGGTCCCAAAGCTATGAAACGGGGTACAGGATGTTCAGCGAGCCCATTCGCGGAGCAACACTGACAACCAGCACACCTTTACAGTACCATCATCGTCTCCAGTTGACAACAGCCATGGCATAAGGTGCTTAACACGATTTATCGTCGAACTTTTCCATCAAATACGTCAAAAATCGAGAGCCCGGGGTACAACAACAGACGCACTCGTGTGCTCCGACGCGGGTGTCAATGGCTTCAGTAAGTGTGTCGATTGTACTGCAAATGCGATCAACATATGATCTGAAGGAGGATAAACAGATGCACACCTCAACACCTTCCCTTTCCCTACTGCATAAAGATGCGACCCGTCCTGATCCAAAGACAACCCTCTGCATGATTTCTTTGATGGCCGCACTGAAAACGCAGATTTGTGGTTTCCCTGGCTATCGTAGGAGAATGCTTTGACATGACCCGTTAGAAGGCCTGTATATACCGTTGAGAATGTTGGATGGAAGACAACATCGAAGATCTGTGCGCCAACAGGGATTTCTGGCATCGAGGAAAAACGGAAAAACGGAAGGACGCGTTTTTCGGCTAAATACGGAGATTTGTGCCTATTTGGCTTGGTGGACATCCCATACTTGGAAACTTTCTGACAGCCTATTTATTTTTATTCTAGCCATCAATCAGACGAATTCCATTTTTGGTTCCAGGAGTAACGATACATGAGTTTGAACTTGACATATCATTGATCCACTACTATTTATTAGATCATCACTTCGATGAGCAGAAATCTATATGATAGAACTTCGTTCTCGGTTAGGTATTCTCCGAAAATCACGTCTCTATCTATGGAAGCCTCTGAGGAGGCCCCAACTAGTGTACTTTTAGGTCACCAAGTTGAATAAATAAATTACACCCCTTGCTACACCCCTTCATATTTTCGAAAAAAGAAAGAAAGTCCAACCGAGCGTGAGTACAACAGATTTTCACTTTACAGTAACGTGTGTTTTAGGTCTGACGCAATCATATTCTCTGGCATGTTGCATGTTGTAAGTAGGTTGGTATTCTGTTGGTAACCACCTATGGAGACCGGGAAGAGCGAGATTCTTGCCTTACTTACACGTAACACTATTGAGGCTCCAAATTTTCCAAACCTCGGTTAAATACGGCGATGCCGGCTTCACCCGTAATTTGACAAATTAATCTCCAGGTTTTCAGTGGTTTCCTGGACTTTCCAGGTTGTAGGAAACCCGGAAATCCAAAACGTGTTTCAGTGAATTATATTGTACAGTATTCGACAGGAAACACTACATTAAAAAACTAGTAGTTTTCAACATTTCTAATCGTGTTTCGAGGTTTCGATGCTTTTTGAGGTTTCCTGGGTTTTTTTTTGAGGTTTTTCGAGGTTTTCTGGGTTATAAAACTCTGGAAACCTAAATAACAAATTACTGATGATTGTTGTTAGGCTAGTAGAACGGAATCTTGAACTCCGGAGTAAACAAAATTGTGAATTGCGATGAGATCTGCTAACTACTTACAGCAGAAGGGACCTCGATTAAATATGAAAATCACATGAAACAAGTCGTGCGAGGCACAACGAGTCAAGCTTTGAAGCCATACAGCTTTTCCTTCTGGGGGTTTAAAAGAACGGCTATAAGCGTCCAGCCGTTCAGACCTCTCCTGGTTCAAATTAGGAATCCTCCATTTATGGGTGTAATTCCGTTCTAGTTAAAAAATGGAGAACTTACCTTTCAAGTGCTACGCATGTGGTATATAGGGAAATTCCGAGATCGCTCCGTTGTCTGGGTCCCAAGAAGTTCTATGCAAAGGCTTGCTCCGAATCTAACATACCAATAGATTTGCTGTTCAGATACCACTGATACACAATTTCCTTATAGCGCTCGCCTCATCACTCACTGTCACTAAAACCTCTTGGCAGAGCAAAGTCATAAGGGTATCATCTCAACTACGTATACATGTAACGAAAGGACGGGAGCTAATTCTCTGCATCGAATTCAATCAACGTCCGAAGGCGATGGTAATGACGAAATCCTGTCCCGCCGAGATCCTGCCCATCCCAACAACTCGAATACCGCGCAGGGAATCTCGGATCGACTTCCTCCTTCTTCATCAAATTCCTTAAATCGCATATCAAATATTTCACAGCCTCTCTCGCGTCCCCTACAACCGAGCCCAACACATTGACACAGCGTGCCATGGACAAGCTCCTCGTGCACAGTCCAAACTTCTTCCGATGATTCAAGCTCGCGATGAGCACGTCAAGAAAAGGCGAGTCGTCGAGGTCGCAGTGCGAATTCACCGGCGTGCCCTGTTTTGGGGCAACCATGAACCCACCACTAGAGCAATCGATATTGTGAAGGTAGATATCTTTGAGCTTTGGGACGAGGAGCAACTGGGTTTCCCCGTCCCCCTTCAGTCCTTGGGCGTGAGATTTCGCGTTCAGTAGGAGGGCCCAAACCAAGCCCGATGGGGCACGTCCTGTGATATCGAGAACCAGCAGCGAGGGCAGAGTCCTAAGCAAGGCGGCCCACGTTTTCTGTGTGACAATGTCCACATCCTGGAGTGCAAGCGTATGGATCTGCATCAATGAAAGCGCCCTGCATATCGCCACCAATGCGGTAATTATTCCCTCGTCGCTACTACAGTCCTGTTCCACCGGTGCGATAGTCAGATCGAGCGCAGCACCTCCACCCTCCCAATCCGCTCTGAAGGCCCTAATCCGCAGTGATTGTCGAAATTCTGGGTCCGCTTCTAAACCCTGCCTGAATCGTGGCCTAGACTCATGTCCCGTAAGCACAAGCGTCTCAAGGGGCACCCCAATAACATCCGCCCCCCAAGCACGCGCACTGAACGTCTCCGTGAGCCTCCATGCGTGGTTTTGCAGATCCGCAAGGTTACAAATTCTGGCCACAAGGCGTGCGGACGGTGGAAAAGTGATGCACTCCAGGGTGTTGGTGACCTCGGGTATACTCCCCACAAGGGAGATGCACTTCAGATGTGAAAGATGTATTGGTCGTTCAATCCCCTTTACCTCGTCGCCGTCAATGGTTATAGGGAAAGCCCGATCAAGGGTGAGATATTGAAGCATGGTAAGCTGCTCGAGCATAAAAAGAAAATATCGAAGTGTGGGTCGTTCCGTCAAGGGTAAGTCGTGAAGGTGGAAGCTCGTAAGAAATGTGCACCGTGAAGTCAAAAGATAAAATGGGGTATTATGAAGTTCGAGGTATTTAAGGTTCGTCAATGGGGGTCCGGCTGTGGGGAACGAGGGCGGGTCATAAGCATCAACATAGGCGATGTTGGTGGGTACGTGCACATCCACAATCAACGATTCCAGGGCGGGATTCGGATGCGCTAGAATCTCAAGGAGTGGATGTATGTCCTGAATCGACGATTTCAAGTGAATGTCCTGGATCCGGTGGGCAAGCCGTAGGGTCCGATGCAATCTGCGGATATTGTTGGCCGAGACAGTCGCAATGATGTGGGCGGCTGACATTTTGGCCCTCGTTGAAGTGAGAGTGTACCATCTGGGATGGGAAAAGTCAATGTATCGCCACAAATCTTGGCTTGCGAGCGCCACTTTCCGCCAGTTCGAACAGATGTAGGAAATATTGACCCAGCTCCATGTCGGGTCGCTGACACCCACGCTGAGTTGCGCACATGTTATCAGTATCTTGCGTAGTACCTCTTCCGGGAGATTGCACGCCAAAATCAACCTATTGTGATTCTTTGAGTCGTTAATATGGTATGTCGATGGTAGCAAGTAGCCATGTCGAAGGAGCGCTGTCTGCGTCAACGTTAGTGTGGACATTCGATAGCAGTTCGAATGAACCAACGTACCGCTGCAATCTTGATGCGGGGTATATTGAAGGAACGAGATGACGACGAGCCTCCAGCGTGGTCAGGCAGAGATAGGGAATAAGAATGAGAACAAGCGAGCATTTGAACCGGCATCCTAAAGACCAAAATATAAGCACGGCAGATCCCAAGGGGGGAATATGCTCACATAAATCTGTAGCGACCCTAGCGCTTACAGGGTGAAAAGGAAGAATTGACGGCCCAGACAGCGGCGGGGATTTATAGTGAAGTGTAACCCATTCCAATTGTGGGAGTCATGAGGGGGCCACCATTCCATGGCGTATAATTTGTGCATCATCGTGGCAATGAACTCACTAAAACAATAAGCCGACTCATTGGTGACTGATTTAGAGACAATAAACCTTTGCATTGTTCCGCCATTATTGGGAAGGAACTGGCCGAGAATACCCGATGGAAATATCTCTTAGCACTGCCGCGAGTCAGAGGACCATTAGGCGTTAGGACAATACGTTGACCGAGGAGGAAAAGGAACTGGCAGTGGCGAGCTCGGCCCGACTCCACGCGTTGCACAAGCATTCGTATGCCATATATAGATGGTAAATCATTGTACTCCATCCCAAAAAGCCCGAAGGGAAAAAAAGTACGACTACTTCTTGCCATGTCCAGCCGCCTTCGAACCGAACAAATTATCTTCCTTTCGTCCCAGCTTCAACCGTTCGGCCTTCCTGACAGGAAGAGGAGAACAAGGACACTGGGATCTAGAGCAAAGAAGAAAGGGGTTATTAAATAATATAATGAGGCATAATGCAGACATATGTTTATTCCAAATCACAACAGCGGACGAGCTCTGGGCCGACCCAACAGGCTCACCACTCTATCCATTCCCCATACATATTAGGCCTCTCCCCTCTCACATACCCCTCAAATGTCCTCTTCATCACTGTCGACCAATCCAAGTCCTGTTTATCAGTGTCCAACTCTTCATCTTCATCATCCACGAAGACCGAGGGTATAGGTTTCGGTGGTCCTGTTGTAGTGACTGACCGCGCAGCGGCAGCAAGGGCTTGTAGCTTCTCTCGACGAAGAACGGTACGCGCGAGGTCTTCGCCAGCTTTAAACCGTGGGCCGAGGTCAGGGAAGTTACGCGAGGGGTCGAAAGGTTTCCACCTGCAGGGGTGAAGATGGGTGTTTGGAGTGAGATAAACAATTGGGACAAAGAATGAGTTGGATATTACCAGAAGTTGTGGAAGTGGTATGAATACGATCCTCGGAAGAAACCACGGAACCCAAGTGCATGAGGGGCCGCGCTATTTTGTTTTGGGGTATCAAAGAAATCTCCAAACCTAACCAAAGTGAAAGAGAGAGTTATGTCAGAAAGAACATAAAACGGTTGACGGAAACCACGCACTCGGTGAAATAAGGTTGTGGGGGCCTATCCCTTTGGTAGTTCTCCGTGTTCAACCATGCCGCATCGAACAACGCGTCAGGAAGCCTCAATAACAGACCTTCCAAATGTGCGTCTGCAGTGTACCGCGAGACCGTCATGGGATGGAAATCAAGGCCATTTTTTAGTGCCGTGCGGAATAGGAACGCGCCAAGGGCCGATCCCTTATTCATGCGTAGTACAGCAGTGTTGTAATTCTCCAAACGCGACCAGCGGTACGCGAATGCACCCTTCCAGCCCCATAACTCTTCCCAGTCGCGTAGGAGAATTGTGTCTGCATCAAGGTAGATCCCTCCGAATCGATGGCATAAGACGAAACGCGCCATATCAGAAAGAATTACAGACAGTCTGTCGTACGACGACGATGACTTGGAGCCTGCGCGGTTGAGCAAATCATCTTCATCGGCCGTCGTTGTGGGTGTGGCTGTGCCATTCGCGGCGCTGACCGAACTCGGCGCCACCTTCTTCTTCACGCTGATGATGTGGCCACCAGAGTTAAAGAGACTGTCTTGTAGCTCTCTCCATTCATCCTTGATCTCGTGTATATTGTCGAGCTGTTCTGTCGTGTTCCAAAGTTTGAAGTGAATAACATTCTTGAACCGCGGATGGAGGAAAGGGGATGCCCATGGGCTTAATTTGAGCTTTTCGAACATATCGCGAACAGCATTGGGGTTGGGAATGGAAGCAGCTGGCCCTGGATTAATCCAGAGCCAGAATTGTGGGCGGCAGACTCGAGAATCTGCTGGCCATTCCTTCAGATGGATCCCCGTGTTTTGCGTATAGAGGAAAGACATTAGGGCGAGATAAGGCTTGTCAGTAAATGGACCAGTCCAGAACATATGGAAGACGCGTGGATTTTCGGGATCACACGCCTCTGGCAGTGATTGGGCGGGTCGGTGTACGAGGGGCTGGGGTAAGATGATTGAAGGTTCCCATAATGCTCCTTTTTTCTTGATGAGACCTTCGTTGGGGTCCGGTTTACCCTTTTGTCCAGGCAAAGGTCGATGGTAAAGAGGGGCTTGTTCTTGGTTAGATGCAGGGTCAGTCAAAGGTGTCGTAGTGTTCTGTTCCACGTAAATGTATTTGGAATCGAGGGAGTGACCGCGCCTAACGCGCTCGCCGTTGTCCAGTCCACCGCCGAGTCGGAGCATCTCTAAGCAATCCCGCACATACTAATTTGGCAGGAGTTAGCACAGATGCTCAAGGAATTGGTCAACAGGCGCACCTTTCCGGTACCAAAATCACAATGCTTCATTACATGGTCCAAATCCGCTACACTTCCCGGAACAGGGCGGGGTGGGTATGCAACACTCGGTGGTTGGCTTTGAATGTCAAGGTAGACTCGTTTAGGTCCGACGCCGCGTCCTTCTGTGACAATTTCGGCCCCTGGAGCACGATAGCGCGAAGGCTTAATTGCTAAAAGTTGAGGTGGCGTGGCGGGGTTAACTAATGGATCTGTCAAGCCAATTTTTACAGGGACTGGAAAACGGAATCGTCAGCACAGATGAAGTTAAACTTTGATAGCCAACACACGGGATCGTCTACTAGGGTAATGACCGCTGGCAATCTCCCATTTCCATATCCGCTGCAAGTCCTCCCGTTTGAACACAAGTGTAGGTGGCTCTGGTGATGCTCCACTCTGCCATTGGTCGCCCCAATCTGACCGGCCGAACGACTTTGTCACCAGCAGCACGGTG
>Ga0307509_10005474_pt1 | contig 17644 bp, 14 predicted proteins | sample 10_EM_MG_FD_202245 | JGI IMG/M metagenome (GOLD analysis project Ga0307509, IMG submission 202245) | Populus trichocarpa ectomycorrhiza microbial communities from riparian zone in the Pacific Northwest, United States - 10_EM | ecosystem: Host-associated > Plants > Roots > Unclassified | place...
ACCGACATCTATGTGCGGTTCCAATTCCTTTTTTCAGAAATAATGCGGAGCCCCCTCCGTACGACCCGGTGTTCGCGATCCACTACCCGTAGCTATGACCAGAGTTCCCAAACCACCCATGATCTTCAGCGAAGCGGCACTGTACCACAATAAGACTGGTCGTGTGCACGTTCGCGCCCATCGCTGTTATCTGCCCGCGAAGTGTCTCTGGGTATTCGAAAATGCTTCGTTGCATTTGGAAATGAGTACCTATTCCGATACATCACCTGGGAGCTGCTGAACGGGTTAAATTATCTCTGATGCGGGGCTCTTTCAGTTGAGCACAGACGCCAGGGCCCATCAACGGCATCAAACCAGGTGACCGGTCGGTAGGATAGCGCCCATCGCTTAACATGCATTGTTTGCCCATCAATAAGCTCGAGCGTGGAAGGTTCCCCACTGCGGAAATATTAAGTACTAATGTACAGATCATTGCGGGAGCAATGTATGTGCATGTATAGCAGTCTAACCGGCTCCCCGCACCAAAAAAAAACACACAAAACAAAGAACCTGAGCGCGTGCCGCAGGCTCGGGCATAGGCGAAGGTGCGGCACTTGGTAGGCCCCACGGCGCAATGTGACCAACGATTGTCGCTCCCCAATTCATCGATTTCCCTTTTGGTATGGCTGAGACTTCACCGCACAATCCGGCTCATGAGCGCTGAGCCTGCGCATACGTTTTACTTTTCTGTTTGTTCCGCATGCCATGCACATGTCGTGAGGACCGTAGGGCTTCTGTGATTGTTGCCACGAAAGACCTCCAGTGCTTTTCAACCGCTATCACTTCTGTCACATCGTGTTGTGCATATCAAGCAGCCACATCTCCGTCTTGCTCGCTGGCATCCTAAGGCATCACCGTCTGATACATGCCTCGGGCTCATGCGTGTTAGATCTCCGTTTCACAAAGGTCAGCAGCCATGGTTGAGATGTTACGGCATAGGTATCCATGAGGAATGATCAGGTGGAAGAAACGAGGGGCGAACCCACCACGATCACTCCGCACAGACAGTCTTCACCCTCGCCGACTCCACGCAGCCTCTTCCCAGAGCACCTAACGCGCGTGCCCCCGATCAAAGGAGCTCTCTCCACTCTGCCTCATATCGTATATCGTACAAAAACAACGATATCTTCATTATTTAATACATATCATACACCCCACGAGACATTATGAAATACAGTAAATTCTGACGAGATCAAATGCAAAACGATACGCACAAAGCATAATGCATGGAAAGCGCTGCATTCTATCTCCTCCAAACGGACCCTTGGAACCAGACCTGCCACCCGCCGGTGGCCGGTGGCCGCTGAGCTGGTGGCTTGCCCTGGGCCTGCAATGGCGCAGGTTTGGTTTCGCGTTTGAGTGTCGTGGTTGTCGCTCCCCCCAGTGTAAGACTCGCGACATTGATTTGACCGCGCCCATTCCCACCACTTCCGGCGTCCCTCCCTCCGGCGAGAGTGGTGTGGGAACTCGGTTTCTCCGACGACGAAGTGACGGTCACACTGAGAGGGGATATGAAACCTTCCAAGTCGTGCTTTCTTGATACATTGAACGTTTCTTCCAGTGGTGCTGCTTTTGACGGGACTTGTGCTGGTGGAGGCAGATCCGTGGACAGCGACGTGGTCAGTGGTGCCTGGGAGGCCGGTGCGGATCGTGAAGTTCCATCGCTTAGGGTTGACACGCCCGGGCCGCGTGCCGGTGTAGCCAGCTCTGTCGACAGCAGTGTGCCTGGCGATGCCTGGGAGGGCGACGCCGAAGTCCCGTGGCTCAAGGGAATTCCCATAATCGGGGCGCATGCCGGTGCCGCGGCAGGATCTGTCGACGGGGGCGTGGTCAACGAGGGCTGGGAGGACGACGGGGGTTGTGAAATTCCATGAATCGAGGTGATTCCTGTCGCGACGATTGGGGCTTCTGCCAGTGTAACGGGGTCTGTCGACAATGACACGGCCTGCGATGGGTGAGATATCGGTGAGGATTGTGAGGTTGAGATCGGGGCCTCAACCGACGTAGTTGGATCGGTCGACGCCGGCCTGGTCAGCATTGGCTGAGAAAGCGATGCGGACTGTGAGATTCCGTCGCTCGATGGGATCAATGTTGCTGGGATCGGGGCGTGTGCCGTTGTAGCCGGATCAGTTGACAGCGACGTGGCCAATGATTCTTGAGAGGACGCTGCAGACTGTGAGGCCCCGCAGCTTGAGGGGGTCCTCGTTGCTGTTATCGAGACATCTCCCAGTGAAGTCGCGTCCGTCGACACCGACGTGGCCAGTGATAGCTGTGAGTACGATGAGGATATAGAAGTTCCGCAGCTAGAGGGGATTCCCGTTGCCGACGTGGTCAGTGATTGCTGAGAGAGCGACGAGGACTGTGAAGCTGGGCAGCTCAGTGGTACAACTAGGTGTTGTGTGTGTTGCATTGATGGGAATGGTACGTTATTGGAACTGTTTTGTGTTGTTCGACTCGAATTCGACGAGCCTAATGAGCTATTGCCGGAAGTATAAGGTGAAACCTATGCGAGAGTTAGGGCGAATGGCGCACGTGTTGGTCTTGATACGACGTACCCGGAGGCTTTGGGGAGATTTAGGCTGTTCTGCGCTGATATGTATGCTCGTGGTATCATTGGAATCCAGCACACGACGAATCGGTTCTCTCCAATCTTGCAGTGGCTCCCACGCAGTAGAATTTGTCGGTGTGGAAGGCTGTATGGGCTCGACACGATACCTTAAGTTAGAGCCGCCTTGGATCGATGCTCCCACAAAACTTTCGCCCTCGAGTTTGCCGCAAACGTCTGAAGAGACGTCGAAAAGGGCAAATACAAAGTCGTGAGGCACGAACCTTTGAAAATTATCGCATCTTTCGGTTGCCAGACGTTCCCAAAGGCTCGAGTATCTTGACCGGACTCAAGGTAGACGCGACCCGGCTTATCGGTGAGCACATGTACCTGAGGTGCATCCACGAAATTCTCCATAGGGTCTGTTCGAAAGTCACTTCTGTATCCCTCCTTACTTGCCGGGAGGGGCTTATAAAAGTGAGGGTTCTGCCTGAGGGTTATCCGTTTGTCACCCTTGCAACGGCTGAAATTCCACAGAATTTCAGCCACGTTAGAATTATTTCCAAGCACCTCTAGCATAGGACATCAGATCCGAGGATTGGCAGGAAGGGTTGGTGCTTACGTGGCACAGTGATTGGAGAGCTATCAAGAAGTGACTTCAAGAGAACAAATTCTACAACTTTCGTTGGTTCTGACCATCCATCCGGGGTCGGCTGAGGGCACGTATGAGCAGAAGACAAAAATATAAGGTCTCGGCCCAACACCCACCTTCGAGCACAACTTCTCTTTCAGCGCATTTAACATGCTTGAAGAGGATTGATCCTTTGCCTTCGCTGCTGCCATCCTTTCACGGATAAAGCTATTGCGACTGTCGTCCGACGCCATGTCCTTGCGATGGCAGTCCATTTCATAGTGACACAATGCATTGATTGCCTCTTCAAACTTCATATCCACGTCCTTCGATGCCTTCGTTTTTACCTTTGTAGCGGAACTCAGCGCATCGTCAACGCGTTCCAGCGCACTATCAGCGAATTGTCAGAGCGGGGCGTAGGGTTAGAATCATTGGGGCCAATACCTTCTCAACTTGGCACCTGTACTAGCAGTTTGTGCTTGGGCTTGGACAAAAGTTCGGCAAATGGACACGAGTTCCTTCGCCTGATTTCTGTACGCGCTTCCAATATTCTTCATATACTTGATAAACGACAACTTATCGAACCTCGGGGATCGACCCTGGGCGTTGTCACGAGTGGGAGACATCGGGTGAGACAAAAAATGGGGTGGTAGATGTGGACGATCGCTGAGAGCGAAGTCGACCGAGGTCGAAATAAATACTATGGCATTCGAGAGGAGTGCATGTTGGATACACGCCCTTCAAAGATGAAGGCAAATTATCCTTTTTTTACAGAGTAATTACGAGCTTTCAAAAAACTCGTGTCAAGTGTGAAATGCCGTCAGTCATCCGAATCGGGAAATTCCCGTTTAATTTCAGAAATTCCCAGGACCTACCAAACTATCTAATCACCGCCGTGCGTCAAGGGCATGCCTGATTCCCAACACCTGGCCAACACTTGGGCTGACCATAGTAGGACAACACAATTTGTGTTTTCGCTTGACGTAACCATTATGTCCTCTGTTTTCTCCAGCTGAGTAGGTTGTGTGCCCTCGGTTGTTCGTGGGACAATGCGATGCTCAGAGTTCACCGTGTTATGACCGTCGTCGTGGTGGGCTCGAGCCAGGCTGATCGATGTATGCGCCGCGTCATACACGCCTCCGACTAATCCCCGTAACACTCAGCGGAAACTTCGAACTGGCACTCTCGATGGCCTAGCCCCAGAACTTATCTGGGTACTCAGAAACCACAATTCCTGCTGCACGTCACCGACGTCCATTGGTCACGGTAACGCTTGGACTCGGGCTCAAGCGTATCCAAGCCGGGGGAGGATCACTCGTATGGAGCAGAGTGGCTGTGGCTGGGGAATGCTAGACACGAAACGCAAGTTTTTCCTGCAATATTATCGCTTATCGTAAACGTAAAAGGGATTGAGATAGAATGACAAAAGTTCTAAAGTGTACCCTGCATACGGAAAAGCATGTGCACGTGCTAGATGATCAAGGGTTCTTGAGCCCAGATACGAGGTGCGTCTTTGAGTAAAAGTTCCGTGTGGTGACCGACGATGCGAATCTATCAATTCTTGCCCTAGCCCATTTGACGGAAACAACACGCTTCAAGTCTTTCCTTTGGAATTACGTGTCCCATCCACTAAGCTGATCAGTGTGGAGCGCCGCAGTCCCCAGCGCCCTGCTCGGTATTTCCTAGTTGGTGTGTCTCGATAGGGTGAGCTCTGTGCGCTCCCCGGTAATATGATGTCTTCTCAGGTCTCGTATTCGTACCGCTCGTTAGTAGAGTGGCGATCCAAGTTTAAGCCCACATTGGAAAAGATGAAATCAACCAACCATGCCCAGTATTGAGTCGGCATATGGCGGCACAATATCGCATGAGGGCCCAGAAGTTCGTGCCCCACCCTGGGTCGTGTAGTCGAAAAGAAGTGTGACAATGCAGAAATCGGGTGGGGGCAGCGGCGCCAAACCTACCGTACACGCTGAGTGGACGGAGCAAGGGCAAGTTATGCGAGTGGCGTAACGAACGGGTGACAAACCAAAAGAATTGGCAACACCCGACATGCCATTCCATCGTCAGGGTTCATGATGGTAGTCCTACGGATCTGGTGAGATCGACTCCCATCCCGAAGTCAACGGCCACGTTCGCATTTGGGGCTTAACGCTGAGAGCCCTGATTGTTCGCAGCTCTGCTGCGAGAATCCGCTTCCAAAGGCTTCCAAAAGTGGCCGCATAATCAAGATGATCTCCCACCTCGGAAATACCCAATCAATAAGGAAATCGTCAGACGTTGACACGTGCTAGTGGCATACGACGATTGACACCGCGCACTCCGCGCATGTCCAAAGGCGTGGAAAATGGAAGTTTACATGTCTGTTGAACAGTCGCTTGGTCAAAGTTTCTGCTTGAAACCTGCGCTGGGCTAATCACAAGCAATGACGAAGTGACAGCTCCACTGGTATTCAGAGAGGCATCCTCGTCATCAGGGGATAGTTGGTGTAAGGTCTCTACCATCTTCAGCAAAATGTGGGTCCAATCGACCTAAACGCGCGAGGGTGCGCCAACATATGCACAACGGTATGAATATACTAGAAAAGTTCCGGAAAGGGCAGAGGGCAAGTAAGGGAAATTTCAAATGTCCTGACACCTGCTCCACACATGTGCGCGAACCGACAAGCTCGAGTCAAGCTCGACCCCAAATTTGCAACAGATATCCCACGAACCTGAACCCGATGGCACATGGGCTGCACTTCCTTTCCTGGGAACAAGGTGGCAGGCCCAAAGGAGGTGTCGATCGAGGGTCAGTGCGTCGAAACGTTTTGTGATCCATGTCTTTCAAGTGAGGAACAGGCGCCCGTTACAGCATAACACATACAACGACATGCTTTCTGTGGCCAGTCGCGGCGTTTGGGGTGGGTGAGGTGATTTTAATGCTGAGGCGTGGAGTAGTAATTGAGCCTTGTCCATGAATCTTCTTGTCCCCGGCATGAATAATGCTTGAGAAATTGAGAACCAGAGGTCGAACCAAACCAGCGGGAACTGGACGTATGTCAATTTGGAGGTACGAAAGCGACATTGGACTGATTTAGGTTCTAAAAGAGCTGAGAGGAGTAGAGGGGTGGCGTGGAGTACACATAGTTGAGAGCCTATTCGCAGTGGCTTGAAACCGCTCTCCTACTAGTGGTGGGGCAGACATTGTATTTCAGAAAAAACTGAGATTCACAAAGAGCTTGACATCCCTTCCCTACCTCATCGGGACGCTGTGGATGTGAGGGGCAAAAATGAGCAATGTGGAGCACTGAGGCAACTCCTGAACTTTTGACTGCTTCAACCATTTCGAAGTACTGGTTGTGGAACAACGGTAACACAAGTAGACAGACGGTGCGGTTCGTATCAGCTATATGCGTGCACCTCCAAGCTTTGATGCCGCAGAAAGGCGCTGAACGCCTCATTGGGAAGTCCCTAGAGAAGGAGGTCCAGCAATGGGTTCAATAAGAGGTGCCGTCCTGAGCGCAGTTGCGGTAGAAATCTGCGAGCAGCAGCACGTAACAAAGGGAGGTGACATCTCAACATCTCCTAGGAGAAAGCGGCTAATCCACTTCGAGGAGTGGGAACCTAGGCAGAGAGTTCTACCCACCAGAAATGTCAGCGGTCAGCCTCAGTGTTGTGCGGGGCCATATGACGTCCAACTTGCCAGGCTGCCAGTGAAACCTTCGTCAGTCGCTAGGATTGGCACATCCGTGGCAGTTTCCGTCATTCTGTTTCGAAGCAAAGTAGTTACTGGTACCTTGTTCGTGCTGGGCCAGTACTGTATGGTGGGTGTTAACTTAGCTGAGATCTGCGCGCCAGTGTGAGTGGCTTACCGGCAATTGCCATCAATTCAATCGGAGTTCGTTACTGACACTTCTCTATTTATTATTATTAAAAATTTGCTCCATTTTTTACGAACAACCCCGAGTTCGCGCCATAGCTGCTTGAAAGACATCTCTGCTTTTGGCTTCTGAATGATTTGGGTATTGTCGCAAAGTCAAGAACCCTGCTTTTCCAGGGATACGCTTCAGTATCAAAGTTTTGACTGTACCAGCGTGGCTACAACGCCGCCATTGGAGCAGTTCTGACCCTTGCTGCAACGGTCGATTAGAAAATATGGTGGAACAGCGGCAGTACAGCGGCTCGCAATCAAAAGCGTTCCTCAGACGCGCTGAACCTTCATTCTGTCTACTGGGTGTACCGACAGGCTTCCGCACTTACTTTCGCAAATAACACAATTCTTTCCCCCACAAATTACATATTCGGTTACCGTCCACACTGGCAACGCAATGCTAGAGACCACACCGTCCAACTCAGACTTTTTCAGTTTTCCTAGATACGATTCAGGACCAATTCTTCCTGGAACAGCCCCTCTTGTCCCCTGGGTCCCGTTATTTGAGCTGGAAACGTACCGTGGCCCCAATGACCCAGGTATTAACAGATAGTGATCTCATCCCTTTATCGAAACCGGGCAATGTCTCCCCACCCCCCTATATGCACGGGATTCTTTGTACCTTCCCTAGTCTCAGCTCTGCAAGATTTGCGTCTACTTTTCATGCCTGGTTTCCCAGTTCTTGTCATATGCATACATCTAGAGTCCTGAGAACTACTCTTTAGCTGCGGTTGCTGCGTAGTGCGGCCATGAATCTCCCGGCTGCTACGTGTATTTCATACATTGCACTATAGGAATAACATATTCCGGCTTCACCGCGATCAATGGCGCGCCCCAATCCGAATGAAACGATAAAATTGAAATACTGAGCAATGAATTTACACCTGACCAAAAACACACTGATCACACATTGCCCGTTCAACCGCCGCTCTTAATCACCGCTACTACTCCGCTGCCATGTTTGTAGCATGCACCTGCACCCTGCGAACTGAATCGAACAAATCAGCGCTGGGGTTGTTTATCCTTCTATAATGACCCACACATGTCTGCCTGCTTTTTCTGAACTTCTCGACCTGGGCTTTCTGCTTTCACTCAAAACGCTTGGGTGTAGTCACTCAGCGAGCCTAATCAGTACTGCTACTACAGTATCAAGTGTGATCGATGTGATCAATAATTGGTATATCAGGGCCCCTTGAACCGCAACCACCACCAGGCATGGTTTTCCCATGGAGAAAACCTGGGCAAGAAGTGATGAACCATGGTACCAATGCCCCCAGGAAACAAATAGGAACCTATATAGTACAGTAACAGTGTGAACCACATGAGTGTGCCCAGTACATGTGTAAAACACAGGGAACAGTCAGAAAAATGGATGAAAAACATGTTGAAAACCACACACCAAGGCCCAACAAGATGCTCCAAAACCCCCATTGGAATCAGCACACTGCAGATAGGTGCCAAGGCAGAACAGAATCATGTAAGGAAGGCCAATCTAAGAGAAAATAAGAATGAGAGGATCAGGAAGAGCAATGAAAGACTCACCAGCAACATGGACACCACAATGAAACCTAGAGAAATGACAAGACATGGAACAGGGAACTAAGGAAAAAAGAAGAGGAGGGAACATCCCAGTGAACCAGCTGAACTATAAGTGAGGTTTTAGTGGGTAGGACTGCATGGTGAGCATGCCTTACAGGCATGCTCAGTCTTACCATGCTTTGAGTCCCACACTACTATTGATGCAGTCGTAATGGACAGTGCCCCATCAATGGTCAGGCACATGTCACAGTGACATGTTTGATTCTCCGTCAGTATCACATGACCATATGGGTGATGAAAAAATATCTTGCACCACGCGGAATCGAACCGACAGCCTCACCCTGCTCACTTATGGAAGCAAAAGATAATAACCAGTACACCACTAGGCTCTATTACTACCTTTCCTTTTAATAATATTTGACTAGTTTCATGGAGAAAGAGTGAAATTTTCAGGGATTCAACTGAACGGATGGATGACGTGCAACCTTCTTTAAGGGCCACATCATGTGATACAAAACATCTTCAAAGTCCGCACGGCAGACTCCCCCAGGCATGACAAGAGGTGAAAACCTCCAAAAAACATGGGAAACATCAGATAATGAGCTTTTTGTTTGGAAAAACAGATTTTGGGCAATAGAATAGTATAGAATAAATACATAAAGTTGTATCTAAGGTGTGGAAGATGAGGAAGTAGGAGAACTAACAATCTGACCATTGGGGGTCATCTGTCCATTGTACCTGCATCAATAGTACCCCTAACCCAGGGGTGTGCGTAACAGCATTTTACCCTCACAACCGGACCTTGGTCCGGCTATAGCGCGATAAGTGGGGCTGGTCTATCCTCCTGCCACTTATCACTTATTATTGAAAATATTATCTATTGAGTGCAAACTAAATAGACATTCCTTCATAATAAAGCGCTTTCAAAAAAAAAAAAAAAAAAAAATTGGTATATATAATATAGTAAATAGAACCTGCACCCATGAAAATTCGAGCTCCGCAACCCGTTTACATCACATCTCGTCTCCCCACGTCCAAAAAGCCCGACTCGGGGCATAATGACCGCTTTCTGGCACGAGCCCTTTACCTCACCCACATCCCCAGCTGCCGTCATACATACGCGATAAAGATCATAATACAAATAATGCCTTCCCAAGCTACAATATGGAATATTAGGTTTGTCAGAGTGGGTTCAATTGGCAGTGCCGACCGTCGGAACGGGGAGATCGATGAAGCATGCCAGCGATCAGTCGGGTTCGGCTGAAGGATCGGAATTTCCATTTCTCCACGACACGAATCATATGTTACTTGTTGCCGTAGTCCCAAATGTGCTTTTGGAACCAGTTTCTCTTCTTTGACACGGGCTGAGTCTTGGGCTGTGAATCAATAGCCTGTGCCTGAACTTGCGGAGGCAGGGAAGCGCGGTCGGTTCTAGCACCCTCGACTCGAGGCGAGTGGCCAGGAGCTTGGATGGGAATTCGCCTATCAGTTCCTTCATGTCCAGTCCTCCCAACCCCCAACGAAGTGTTGGTAGCCGCACTCCCATCCGATGGACGAGCCTTCGAGATAGGCGATCTCGATGTGCCTGGTACTGCTCCTTGTGATGGACCTCCATGTGGCTCCCGGTTCAGAGACACGTCAGGTGGTGGACGTGCTATCGACAGAGCCGATGTAGCCACTCCGGTCACCCGCGATGCTGGTGTCGGCGGTGGTTGCGGACTCGAATAGTGTGGTGTTGTCAACCCCATTGAGGATGGAGGTGCAACTGTGGGTGCTGGACGAGCGCATGATGCAGACGATGTTCCTGGCTGCAATGGCACTGAAGAGGGTGGTGCAGCAGTGGGACCTGGCCGACTGGGAGGAGGTGGTGACGCCTCTGAAGAGGGTGGTGCAGATGTGCGCGCAGTATGAGTTGGAGCTGTGCGCGATTTCCTTGGAAGTGGTGACACCACAGAGGCGCTTGATGACGACTGCCCATTAGTGGAGGTTGTCGGTGGAGAGGTGGATTGCTTGCTACTTTGTGATTTGGACTTAGTACCTCGGATGGTATGAGGAGTTCTATCTCGCATCGACGGCGGCCGATGACGGGGAGGCGGTAAGGAGCCGGAACTGCAGTTGCCAGGTTGATTAGCCATAATGTGTATCATGCGATTGACACCCTGTGATTGCAACATTGTAAGAATTGGTTCTCTCCAGTCCTGTACTGCTGGCCGGCTGGTAAAAGATTGCAGAGACTCCTCGAAACACGATAGGCTGAAGGTGTTCCGAATGGCGCCTCCAACGATACCCTCGCCCTCGAGCTTTCCACAGACGTCTGAAAACATGTGTTACGGTTGGAGAGAAGGCATTTAACAGAACAGCTCGAACCTTTGAAAATAATGGCATTGTTTGCGGTCCAGACCCCACCAAAAGCCCTCCTCGTTTCGGCGATTTCCATATATACCCGGTCCGGGCCGTCCGTGAGAACGCTGATCATGTCATGTTGAAAGCTTTCGATCGGGTCAGAGGTATATTTACCCCCATATTGCCTTGATGACGTGGGGAGCCGTTTGTAGAAGTGAGGATTCTGCTTCAGAGTCAACCGTCGATCTCCATTGAAACGGCTAAAGTTCCACAGAACTTCGTTCTGATCTGAACTCGCACAGAGTTCCTCTGAAATTACTGTAGAATCAGACAACATGAACCAGCTTGAAAAGGTGGCGCTCACGTGTGACGGTATTGGGACTTGCGTCAAGAAGAGATTTCTGGAGAAGGAAGTTCACTCGTTTCGTGGGCACTTCCTTAATTGGCTGGAAATTGGTATCAGGATGCAACCAAGTAAAGGAACGGGCTCCGCTCTTACAAGGAATGTCTCTTTTAGCCTGTTCAAGGTCATCGATGAGGATTTATCATTCGCCTTCGCTTGTTCCATCCTCGCTTCGACAGACTTGCTAGGATGACAGTCCCCTTCATATTTCTTTAACGACTCGATCGCCTTACTGAATTTCTCCTCCGCCTCCTTTGATGTCTTCATTCCTGCCTCGGTTGCAGCTTTCAGTGCATCGTCGACAAGTTTCAACGCCCTATCGAAATATTGTCAGAATAAAAAAGAAAACCGATATCATCGGAGGCCATTACCCTCTCAACCTCGCATCCGAATCTGGCGTTTGTTCTTGGACTTGGACGAAAGTTCGGCAAATAGAAACTAGTTCCGTAGCCTGCTTTCGGTACGACTTGCCTATATCTTTGATGTACTTTTTAAACGCCAATTTGTCAAAATTAAGAGAGGTGGGAGACATCAGTAGATCAAGTAAAAGTGGGGAGATCTCTTGGGGAAAGACAGGAGCCAACTTAGCCCGGCGGGGTTGACACCGAGAAGCTTATAAGCAGGATATATCCCAGGCCGACACATGCTGCAGTGTATGCGTCAATGCATCATAGTGGCACCGAGAGACCACCAATCATTGTACGGAGTATTTCTCTCGATTCGGGAAGTCATTCAGATGACCAGGGTAGACGGGCCTGCCTTACTTCAAAACGTGTTTGCGTGCGGTCGCACACGCGTGTTGTAAGACACGTGCTCGATTTGACTTTGATGATCCGCATTTGGGCGGAAATTTCCGTATTGCCAATTTCAAAGTTGCAACCCAGACGGCGGGTTATTTTCTTTTTCTCTCACGCCCAACAGTTGGTCTTGATGTTCCGGTGCCCTGACGTCGTACCCTGGATCGTGTATGACTACGTAGGTGTACGTCTCACAGGTTTCACACTGCCAGAGCACCGTCATGCAGCACGCCTTTAATTATTGTTCAAAGATTTATTGAAAAAAAAGGGACATGTATAATTGCGTCAGGACTGCGGTGTGGCACTCTGACGGCGATCAATGACCCCCCTCTAGGTTGTAGGGGAGACGGAGGTTATTGTACACATCGTATGTTTGTCCACTCACAGCTAGTGGCGGATTCAGGTAGACACAAACCGAACCTTGTAGGTTTTTCGCACATTTCTCGATCTACCCCAAGGGCCACTCGCCGCTCGCGGTTCTTAGAGTGGGTAAGGCATGCTACAACTACAAAAGGTGCTGCAAGTCGTTGCGCGCTGATCGGGCGCTGCGGAATGGAGTTGTATTCCAGCGCGGCCACCCCGAAGACATCAGCAGAAGCCCTACACGTGGCTGTTGCTGGGGGAACTGTAACACAAGGCGGCAGAGATCACCCATGAGGCTCCCGTGCAGAGATTGTGGCACATCTTCCAGAGTCTACATCAGAATTCCCAGCAGCAAAGGGCACTGGGAGGGGGGCAATTTTTCATAAACCGCCACACCAGAGAAATATGGACAAATACGTCGCATCATAGGTCCCTGCAATGAGTGACAGTGACAAAGGAAAAAAATCATGTCCACGGGGTGGATGTCCACTAGAGATGATCACATAGCTTCTGGATCTTTCCTCGCATGCTGCGGGGCAGCACGGGGGTCTCTATGATCTTCAACATGGCGTCATTTCAATAGTTGTGCCAGTTGGGGATGAACTAGCTTGGCCGAATTCCAAGTTTTCCACATTTTCAGAACGCGTCGCGTGTTCTCTGACAACTTTGGTATCTTCCGTTAGCATCGTAAACCTACCATTGGGCTAGCAGGGCCAGCCGGTGCCTTGTTTTCTTGAGGTCCAGGGTTTTGTGAAACAGAAAAAGCTATTCAATAGTATTCATTACATGCAATATCGTAAAGCGTCCGTGAGGCGGCGAACTATTGCAGCATGTTGTGCCACAAAATCTGCCAGCAGGACGCAGCACGTCCTACATTGAAATTAAGTAATTAGCGCCTGTTTGTTGTGGCCCGGCCCCAACCCTTTTTGCCCGATTTGAGTGTCGCCTATGTGTTTTTAGCGCCCAAGCTGTAGGACGGGGCTTTAAATGCCACGGGCCTAGGAAAGGATCAAACATGAACATGTTGTAATACACCGAGCTGTTGTCATCACCCACAGCGGTCTTTGTAGTGTGAGAATGCAGAATCTGACGACCTGATCCGCCTCACTGCTTGTCAGTACATGTCAGTACCCATACTGGGTAGAACCGTCTCACGACAATGGCGCGTCCCCATTTCACACAAAGTCTCCGATCATCAGCCCAGCAACGTGACATGGGCGCCTGCGGCACGCACCTTCTATATTTTTCCGCCTCCGGGGGCCTAGGTGATGAGATGGCATCTTGACGCTCACCGCTAGCACGGAAATCATTTCCGTGACAGAATTTCTACTACCATAGTAGTGTAGGGCAAGGACTCTGCCAGTCATCAGTGTGAATCGATAAGACATCGCACAATAAAATTAACAAGCGGGCGGTAGAGGCGTGGTGATAACGCCGAAAAAGGCGTGAGAACGGAAGTATAGCAGCGTACGTGTCCATCATCTATGAAATGACCAGTTCGTTTTTGAACCTTCTATTTGGACTTATTCGAGTTCGAGGAAAGATCAGAGTGGAGTGTGGTTCGAGCGCGCATGATGGTAGTGGGTATATTCGAAGTCGCTTGAAACCAAGGACCTGGCGGACAAGCGGACCTTGCACAGTCGCTAGAATTCTATGTCCCTTTCCTATCTCCTTCACATTCCGAGGAAACAGTAATATGGGCATGCTGAGACACCCACGAAGCGTTCAATGGCTCGGACTAGTTCAAGGAGCTCAGGTGAAGCTCAGGTGGCGCGCGCAGGAGCAGGGCGCAGCTGGTGCGCCACGTGTCAGCATGTAGTACACCCCTTTGGCCTTGATGTAACTTGGTGCAACGGAACCCCGAGGGCATCGCTGGGTCGTCTAACGAAGGAATGTCGGCATTGCGGACTTGACACGAGGTCCTGTCGTGAGTGTCCTAGACACAGGCTGCGTGTTGGGTCCAAAGGACTGGGGGATAGTGACTATTAGTGAGGCGATCCTTCCTGGACTTGGTAGCTTCCCTTACTCGCTCCATGCCAAAAACATTCAACATAGTTCTCATTGATTTCTCCGTTATTGAATTAGTGAGAATGTCTTTGTGGCCTCCGAGGCGGTTGGCTTGAGGGTAGTTAGGTAGGGTTCGCGGTCCGGAACTGCCGGTTCGAGCCCTACTGTTGACGGTTGAGGTTGCAACAATGACAAAGACGGGTTCCGAGCGTTTCAACTTTGACCTCCCTCATTGCCTCTGCGCTTGGCTCATCAACTGCGTCCGGACTCACCATCTACGCATATATCATTTCAAGATCTAGGTTCCCAGATGATTTGGGTGTCATCTAGGCCGCTAGCACGGGCTACTCAACCCGCCATTCTGCGGGCATGTGATCCAGCGGCAAACATCCCAAGTTATCGATGTGGCAACGACGCCGCCATCAGAGCGGTCCTAAGTCATGTTAAGGTTTAGTTATGGGAGGTGATGGAACAGTGGCAGCACAGCGGCCTGAATTCAAAAGCGTTCCTCGGACACGCTGACTCGGAGCGTTCATCTGGCCTACCGAGTCTACTGGCGGAAGTTCCGCGCTCACTTTGAAATCAGCTAATACGGTATTTACATTAAGGAGAATTTTTATTTTTATTCCGATAGCGTACAAAGTTGATTAATCCAACCTCAAATTTAAAAAAAAAATCCCGCAGAGTTCACGCTTTGGTACCATAATGCAATGGAGCGCTGGAGACGACGTGGTCCAGGTGAGACATAATCAGTTCTTCTCGATCTCGGTTCAAGGCCCATTGCGTCCAGTAACAGCTCTAACTCCTCCCTAGATGCTGCCGGTTGAGTTGGCCGGAGACTTTAACGGCCCCGGACGAGTCCCGTCAATAACAGAAGGTGATCTCATAACTTTGTCGAGCTTCCACATCCGCCTATCCAGTTCGCTCAGTCCCGGTTATCAAGGCTTTACTGATATTCCTTCCCTTTTATTTTGTTCGCATCATCCACCCCCGTCCCCCTTTTAGGGACTCGGCGATGGCTCTTCCGCAGCTACCGTGGCGCGTGTGATGCTGTCATACATACTGTAACTATCACACGCATACCATGACGTCGTACTATAAGCCCAATATCCGCCTTCGTTCAGCACCAGAGGATTGATGTTTGACTTTGGGATCGGCTCGGAGCAACTTATGCAGTGGGATTCTCACAGTATGTCCGAGCAGGTAACGGTACAACTCCCACAGGCCCCGCCATGATCACGCCATCAAACGACTGTAAAAATGTCCTTATCATCCATATGACCAAAACACGCTGGTTCCACGTTCCCGTTCAACCGCCGCTCTGGGTCATCACTGCCATGTCGGCTCAGTGGCTTGTTGCTCCGCCCCACGACCTCGGTTCTGTACGTCCTCATCGGACATATGAGCGCTGGAATTTTCGGTCATTCTATATGTATCATGTTCACTAATCTCATGCCCTCAGCTCTGCCCTCTTCACCTTTCACGCGGGCCGCTCACCGGCATTAACCGTTAGATCTGATGCATAACATGCCTGTGGAATACAGTACATGTATGTACCTGGAATCTGATACCCCTTTGCGCTTCGGGTCGTCTGGTACCGTCTCTCCACTCCCCACAGCATCCACAGTATGTCTACAAAAGCCCGACTCTGGGCCGCATGCTCGGTCTACGAGCGCTTCACCCGATCCACCGTACCGGGTCCAATAATACATACATACACGATAAAGATCATATGTACCGAACACGCCTTCACAAGCCGCAACTTGAGTGGAAAGATATTAAGTGCGTAGGGTGGGGGTTTACGCCCCGATGCTGATCCCGGAATACCATGGACGGACGAAGGCGATCGACGGAGAACACCAACAACCAGCGTGGTGAGTGGGGTCACGTAGGGTAATTGGCATGGCGCAACCATCTAGATACCACGTTACCTGATAAAATCCCAAATCTTTGTGAACCAGTTCCTCTTCTGTTTGGGGGGTTGGGTTTGTGGCACATCAATCTGCGGCTGGAGTGGCAGAGATAGGGGAGGTGGTTCAGATACCAGGCCTGCGGCATCCTCGTCTTCGTGTTGGGGGGTGGGAATTTGGACGGGGTGTTTCTCATCAATCACACCCTCATTGCCTTCCGTGTGATGCCGCGGGGTGCTAATGACCTGCAATGGAGAGGTAATGATCACATTCGGAGTCAATGAAGGTGCCCCCGCAGCGCGAGCTCGCGATGAGCATGGTGCTGCTTCTATAGTGGTACTCCCTTGAGGCTCCTGCATCTGAGATATGCGAGGTGGTGGGTGTGCCGTTGGAAGAGCAAGAGCAGTTCGTCCAGTCGGTGGCGTTGCTACTGGCGGCAGTTGCCGAGGATGTGGCTCGGGCAATGCCGTTGAAGAGGGTGTTGCAGTTACGTGCGCTGGCTGAGGGAGTGGTATGGACGGCGCTCTTGTAGATGGAGGCTCTGGCTCCGGCATTCTCTGTGATATCCCTGGCACCTGAGGTCGCTGTGGTGAAGGGGGCCCAGTCCGGGGTGTATAGTAATTCGAAGGGGATGGAGGTGCTCCTGATGGTGCAGGTATTTGGATCGTTAAGGGCGGCGGCGGGGATTTGGGAAGCTCAATTAGCGATATACTTTCATCACTGCTACTAAGGAGCGCCGGTGAGAATGGGGAAGACGGTGCCGAGTGGCTGGGGCTGGGGTTGCCAGGCTGTTTATCCGTAATGCGTATATTGATATTGACATCCCGCAATCGCAACATTTGGTGAATCGGTTCTCTCCAGTCCCCTATTGGTGTCCCCGGTGTAGGATTTGTTGGCGTCGCAGTCACGGTAGGCGATGGGCTGTCCCGAATTGGCGAAAGTGGGGACCGAGAGGTAGGAGATAACGAGGGCTCCTCAAAGTACCATAGCTTGACCGCGTCCTGAATGTCCTCTCCGACGATACTTTCGCCCTCGAGTTTTCCACAGACGTCTGAAAGTACATCAGAATAGAGAAAACACAGTAGCAGAAAAGTGCAAACCTTTGAAAATGATGGCATTACTTGGGATCCAGACATTGCCAAAAGCCCGCCTCTTCTG
>Ga0307509_10005475_pt1 | contig 17642 bp, 14 predicted proteins | sample 10_EM_MG_FD_202245 | JGI IMG/M metagenome (GOLD analysis project Ga0307509, IMG submission 202245) | Populus trichocarpa ectomycorrhiza microbial communities from riparian zone in the Pacific Northwest, United States - 10_EM | ecosystem: Host-associated > Plants > Roots > Unclassified | place...
ATCTCTGCCTGCTTGGTGATCGACAGATCGTGCTCACGGTCGATCATCGCTTTGCGCTCAGCAATCCCGCCTTGGTGAGCGCTCCTTCTAAAAAATCGTTCTCCAGTGTCAGCTCTCCGATCTTGGCGTGGAGCGACTTCACATCGATCGCGGGGATGGCCGGTGTCCCGCCTCCTGATCCGAAAATCTCGGAAGCGCTGCCCTCAAGCTGCGATTTCCAGGCCGTGATCTGATTGGGGTGAACGTCGAAATGCTCCGCCAACTGGGCGATTGTCCGGTCGCCCTTGACGGCGGCCAGAGCCACCTTTGCCTTGAAGGCCGGTGAGTGGTTCCGGCGGGGTCGTCTGCTCATGGTTTCTCCTGTTCACGGCGACTATCGCCGTTGTCAGGCAGAATTTCCACTTATCGTCTTGTTCAGATTTCCGGGACCGGCTCTCTTCTCGATCAGCTATAGGTAGGCCGCATGGTCGCCGTTTACGGGCCCTCCTGGAATAGCAGACATCCCCAACCCCGCTTGGGGCAATAAGCGATCGACACACAATCAATCTCCTATCTCGGGTATTTTAGTTTGCTTCCATGGATTTTTTAGCCGCTTCCCTTGCTTGCCCTTTTTTGCGAGATCTTCACCCCTTTCGAGCCGTTGAAGAAGGTGCTTCATCAGATCCTTGCGCTCTGATTGTTTCTTCAGCGAGTAATGCTTGATGGTGATTTCCAGGCGATCGCTCTTGGCGTGGTATTCATGTTGAACGGATGGGCTTTTCGACATTGTTGACCCTCTAGGTTCGCCTTAAGTTGTCGCGCAATCCAATTCCACTTCCACAGCATAAAAGTACGCTCAATAGGGCGTGCGCCATAACGCGGCATTTGGTCTAGCTACTTCATTGCAACCAACGCTTCCGCGACGGGAAGATGAACCGATCGTCCGCCCGGCAACGCTTTGAGTGTACGATCAACCAGCAGTTCAGTTCTGTGATCTAGTTTACATATGGTTGAGCGAAGTCCTGCTACATAAGACCTTCTGAAAAGAACACCGGGTCATCGACCTTGGGCCATTCTTTGCAATCGACGCCCAGAAGCAGTGTTCTGCGCAAGAGATGAACATGGAATCGTCAGCGAGGCAGTCAAAAGAAGGACAATAGCTTGAGTTCGCCCGTCAGAGGATTCGTCGGGCTAGTGAGAAGGCACGGTGCCAAGTGAGGACGAACGGCATGCAATGATGAGCCAAACGCGGCCACGCGGGTTAAACGGCAAGAAATGAAATATCAGAAGGTCAGAACTCTTCGCTTGCCACAGCGACCAACCGGAGAAGATTTGTCCTCTGGGTCGGTGCTATCGCCAACTCGTGCGGAAGAGGAGCGGAGATGAAGGTCGAAGCATGGTTTGATCGCTGCGATAAGATGGAGGGAGCAGCCGCTGTGTGTAGGAATTCTGCGTTCAACTGCAGGTGTCGATCGGGAGCATTTCTATCATGAACGGTAAGGTCATTCTGGTAATGCGGCACGCCGAGAAGTCGGACGATCCGCTTGATCCCGATCTCACTCCCGCCGGCTATGCCCGAGCTCAGCGGCTGGCTCAATACATTCCAGCGACATTCGGCAACCCGAAATGGCTGTTCGCGACCGCTGGTTCGAAGCACAGTCGGCGTCCAATTCAGACGCTGGAGCCTCTTGCCACGCAGTGTCACCTGACGATTGATGAAACCTACGCCGATCAGGACTACGGCGCGCTGGCTCATCAGCTTCGTAAAGATGATGCCTTTGATGGGGCGCTCGTCGTAGTCTGTTGGCACCACGGGAATATCCCGCCAATGATGCATGCGCTGAAGGCGCCGGCGGACGATTATCCTGACCCTTGGAAGCGCGATGTTTTCGATCTCATTCTTCAAGTCAAGATTGCGAAAGACCGGGAAATGCCTGAGGTTACGAAAGTTCGTGAGCCGTTCTGACGTTATGCCTGAAGATCGATGGTCCACGCGGGCCGGATCTCGTGACATTGGACCAGTAATGACCGTTCGCTGATGAAATCTCCGCGGTAATCGACATAAATGCGCAACCGAGCCGCCGACGCGGTGAGTGAAGCCAGATCGACCGTGGCGGTGGACAATATCGAGAGGAAACAATGGGCCGGTTGCCGAAGGAGCGAACAGCTATTCTGGTGACAGGAGCGTTTTTTTTGGCCGCGGCGGTCGTGCCGGCTCCCTTGCGCGCCGCACCGCCCGCCGGCCCTTTGGCGGACCTCCCCAAGAGATTACAGCTCGCAGCTTTGCCTGGCTACGAGATCCAGAGTTTTCCGGTGCTGGAAGCGCTCCAGTCTGAGGGCCGATCGCTTGCACCGGACAGCACGGAATGGATGAAGAAGTGGAAGGGAATGAACCTCGAGGACAGCTCGAGCTATACATTCAAGGAGCTGTCCGGTTCGACGTCGATCAATATGAAGATTGAGAAGATCGATGCCTCGGATCCGAAAGGCCATAAGTCGCGTGGATCCTTCGTTCCGCGGAACAGTTCTGCCAATCCCGACGTCGAGATAGCGGCTTTCAATCTCAGTGCGATTCTTGGATACGACCGGATATATCGCCCCGCCGCGCGCTACGAGCTTGGTCCGATCGCGAGCCAGGCATTCAAAGCCCTCATCGTAAAGTACAATTTCCGAAATTCCGAGCGGTTGGCCAACAAGGCCCGAATATTGAAGGTCATACAATCCGGATCCCCGTTGAAGGGATGTGTCAAAGCGAAGAAGGATGAAACGAACGTTGCGCTCGACGCGATCGCCAACACCCATGCCGCGTCGAACGGCGCGCCAAACGCCAGTCATCCAATCGTTCAGTTCCTGCAGGCGGCGAATGAGAAGCCGGTAGCAGGCAAGAGCTTGACTTTGAAAGCTGGTTATGTCGGCGACGAACTCGAGCTCGCGCGGGAGTATTCGGTTATCATGACGATCGACGCCGTCACGCAGCAATGGGACCGGTACAGCGGCGGCAATGTCGTGATCCGAAAAGACGATCAAGGTAGGGCTCATTTTTACATGACCGACAACGGCGGTGCAGATCTGAGCGACAGCTGGAGCGCGCGGAATCTTACCTGGTTCAGCCGCTTCGATCGCGGCGTCATCCAGAAACTTGCCGATCTAAAACGATTCCTCGACACCCCCGGGATCGGCTATCTTGGATATTCCGATCCTGAAGTATTCGTCACCGATCTTGGTCTCTATTCCCAGAACAGCGCGGCCACCTATGTTCAACGGCTCAGAAGGAACCTGGGTCTTGTGCTGGACCACGTCCGCGCTACCGAAACCAAGTTCGGAGATAAAGCCTTCCTCGACTGAATTTACGAAACGCAACGAAATGGTACAGCTAGTCGTATTCGTCCGCCGCAAAGCGCTCCGCCATCGGTTGAATGCTTTTGCGCTCACCGGGGCCGATCAGCCCCGCAACTTAAAGCGGACACGTCCGACGCCGGGCCTTATGGCCCAACCGATCCAGGAATGGCTTCAGCCGGCATTGAAGCTCGTCTTCCCAATCCGACGTCGCGTTCCCCTTGGTCGGGCTCACCAAACCGACAAATCTGCCAAAGTAGCGCTGGTGCCCATAGCGTAGTTCTCCGCTGACGACTGGTAGATTACGATACTGCTGCCGGCATCGCTGTGGTCAAACTCTCACGGCCCACAAATCATGACTTTGGCACTTTGATTCGAGAAGTGGGCCTGCAGATCCAAATCGAGCTTGAGGCCGCCTTGTAGGCATGCTTGACGAAGCTTGGTCGCAAGGTCCTTCAGATTCTTCCGAATGTTGGCATAATCGCTGGCAGTAAAAACCAACTCTCGAACAAAAAAGTCCCTGGTTTCAGCCAAATCGGCAACAGCGTTAAGATGCTGAAGAAAGAGGTAGGTCTTTGGATCAATGTGCGCCATACGATCGGCTAAGCCAACTTGCTTTGCAATATTCTGTTTAGCGACCCCGCAGTCATTGTCTTTCAGAAGCATCTTCTTAATCTGAACAGCTCCCAGCCTTGCGGCCTCTTCGGGAGTTAAGTTCCTATTCGACTTCAGCTTGGGGTTGCCATCACTGTCCAGATCCGCTGCGTCGACGTAATAATAGGTCGCAAGATAGTGAATGTTGCCGAAGCGATCCTGCTGGTTCATCAGCGTGTCGATCACGATCAGGTCCGCGGCATCCTTGAGCTGTACCATCTTCTGAACATTTTCGGCTGTGAAACTGTGTCCCACCAACGTACGGATGTCGACGTTGTGGGCCAAAATACCCACAATTGGATTCTTGTCGCGGAAGTTCAACGCGCGGACTAAGTTGTTGGCGCCGCCGTTGAAGAACTCGGCATAGAAGGTCTCATGCTTTGGATTTTCACTAAGGGCGCCATACGATTGGGTGAAGTCGTCGGTCAACAGAAAATCCCGCCTTTTGCCTTTCGCGCCCGCTGTTAACTGCGCCATCAGGCTTGCCCAAGTCTGATGAATAAGACTGTTCGAGGCGCTTTCCGCCAGAGCCGCGCGACCCATGGTAATGTGATTTTGCAGGTCGAACGTGCGTAGTACTGCCGGAGGTACGTCAGCGATGCCACCGAGTAAACGTGACAGATGGTAATAGCCGAGGATGGATGGTGTATAGCTGCAGCTGGAGCTCAGCTTGTATTTGGCTATCTTGTGGGCGCCGGCAGTTTTGCAACGAGCGGCCTCGACCGGTTGGGGAGTGCCTCCTTGAGGAAGTGAATAGAGGTCCAGGCCCGGATTCGTGCTGTTGAGTTTGGGACACACAGCGGAGTTCTTATGCTCATCGATATTGCAAAGCTGAGTCTCGATCTCGATGTCGTTGTCGAAATATCTCCCCACATCGAGATGCTTAGGAATTACGCAAATCTCGGCAGTTCTGCCAGGCACTGGAAGATCCACGGTCTGTTCACCGCGTTTAGGGTCGACGGATAAGCCGGCATAAGCGTATGCCGGACCCAGGAATAGCACCGACAGCAGCAGAAGCTGAGTGAAACGCACAGGTCTCCTCGCGTGTCTTCTCCGTCCCTCGCGGCGCGTGGAGGAAAACCAGCTAAGGCCAGCTCTCCGATTGGGTTGACTTCGCAGTTTCCATCGCTGCGTCAACCGCGGCGACTGATTACGTTTTAGAGCGGAACGCCTGCAGAGGGAGAATGAGTTGGTTCTCCGTGACTCCATCACAATCGTACGCCTGATCGTCAGCATAGCGGCCGTACTCAGAAATACCAATTTACAGACTGGTGCAGCGCAATATTCGCCAGACCTTTCGGAGTAGAGTTCGCACCTTACAAAGCTCACAGTTAATAGAGGCATGCGCGCAAAGCGTAAGGCGCTGGCGGTTCGAAAGCGGATTGAAAGCGCTCGCCCCAGCCGTGAACTCGCCCCGAGCGCATTAACCGAAGCTGCGACGGCCGCCGTGCTCAATGCCTTCAGCCCTTCCACGTTCGCCTCCATGCTGTGCTCGACACACTCGCCTAATCGGCTGCGGAGCTGTGCGAAGGCTCGGCGTGACCGTGCGAGGTGCAAATTCCGACGAGATACCGACCAAAACGCCATATGCGATATGCGAAAAAAGGTCTTAGGAGCCTCAGTGGTATTGCGGGCAAACTCGAGTCGCGTCTTGCAACGAAAGTTGCAGATCTGGATCCGTGAATCGTACGAAATTTGCGACTTGGTTATGCTCTTTTGGATAACGAATCTTAGGCGGGATCACGCTATCCCAATATTCTGCTGCTTTGCGAGAATCCCATCCCGCTGAACCGCAAAATTGAGCAAGGGCCGTGGCCGATATGAAACCCGAAGCATGCAGGCCATACCAGCAATGAACGTACATCGCACCCTTGCCTCGAGTGATGGTCTCATGGAGCTTGACGAAGACCTCTTTCAAGGCCGTACGGTTGTCCCACTGGTGATAGTCGTATTGTAGCGAATTGCCATCGCAGCTGATATTCTGAGTTCCGTTCCATCCGGTTCGATACGCGTACACCGCCTGCGAGAAGCCGGCTTTGCAAAGTGCCTGGAGGGATTGTTTTTGGAGCGGTCGGCGCGGTCCGTCGCCACCTGCGCGAGGACCTTCCGTTCCGCCGCGATAAAGGACTCCGGGCATGACGACCCGAAAGTGCGTGAGTCCTACTCCGTCCCCAACCGGAAAGAGCTTCTCCTTCCTCATATCGGCGTCGTCGGTTCCCGCAGGCTGCGCAAGGGCGTTTACTCCAACTGACAATCCAAAAAATAGAACTAAACAAAAACCAGCGATTTTGGACATGGTGTCTCCTAAAAATTGCACGAAGGAACTTTAGACGTCGCGAAGGCAGAATTTTAGGTTAGCGGCGCGTCACGCTGACCTCAGCGGAGCCCCGATTGTTCGCATAGAATATGCCGGCCAGTCCCGGCACCCCAATAACCGCGTCGTTGACGAAGAAAAAGAGCTCGCCGTCGCGCGTTGCGCGGACCACCTCTTCGATCGAGTGATCTTTCGGGTCGGGATCCAAAAAACTCTCCTCGCCCCCAACGCTTCCGGTCCTGGCGACGATCCTGAACCAGGGCCGGATCAATTCACGGCGCATAGGAAGCGCGAATAACATAGCGGCCCGTTCCCAGATCGTGGGCGGATCCAGGCTATTGAAGCCGCCGGCTGTCGTCGCAATCGTCCGGCCAAACCATTGCGGTTCTCGTGCGTTGATGGTGACGAGATAGCGCCCTCCATCTTCAAGAAGGATACCGGTTGGCGAGCACACCGAAGACGTGTCGAAGGTAAGCCGCCGCGTCTCGCCCTTAACCATCCGAGTGGGACTGCTATCGCTGCAAACAAAGCCAGCATCGTCGATGACGACATAGAGGAGATGGTTGATAACCATGATCCCGGCGTACAAAAAGAAGACGGCTGAAAGGGCCGGGCCCAGCTGAAACTTCCAGAAGAGTTTGGCGCCTTCGTAGGGTGTGCTGGTGCGCAGGCGGTAGATCCAGGTCTCCGGCGCGCTTGCGACAGCACTTCCGACGACCAGGGAGCTCTGCCAAATAGCCCCCATGTTGCTCTTGATACGTGAAGAGAGCCGGGCCCCGATCAGAGAGAAGGCAGCAACCGCGAGGGCAAGGACCAAGAAGGTGAGGGGACTGCGGGCATATCCGTTGATCCACGGGGTTGTGATCGAGGGAAGGAACGAGCCAGCGAGGCGGATAAGATCGGAAAGCCATCGCACGGGACTGGAAAATTCGTCTGACGCTGGCAAGGCTTTGAGCAGCGGAAAAATCAGCAGCGCTGTGGAAGCGAAGACATTTAAGAAATATACGATTCGCCGAAGCCAGACTGTGTTCCAGACAGCTTCCTGTGCCTTGGCGCGCGCTTCACTTTGAGCGGGCGTTTCGTAGGGGTTGACCTGGCCCGGGAGGATCTGACCGTTGTCGGTGAGGACATCATAGCGCGAAGGTATGCCGAGAGGCGCGCAAGGATGTGCGTTGTTCTGTATGCGCCGAAAGACGCTCTCATGGATCTTGGGTGTAACAATCTCCACTCGATTGCCTTCGTCGCGTGAGAATCGATCGTGGCACAACTCGACGAGCTTGCGGGGACCGTAGCGATAATAGCTGCCAAGGCCACTGCGGGAATCGTACAGGCGCCCGTCCTTGTCTCTGGCCGCGCGCGTGGCGATCATGCTGTCCGGATCCGCACCCGGGGCTGACTTGAAGCGAAGTCCGCACTTCTGGGCTTCAGTCATGATCCAATATTGAGGGATCCTGGCGAGCGAGTCGTCCGGATAACCGCCGCCAACATTGGAATGCATCCCCGAAAACCAGACTTGACTGATGCGCTCGTCGGAGATCGGCTGGGACTCTTCGGACTGGATTTGAAGTTCCTTGCTCTCATCCCATAGCACCGGGTGGAATGTCGTTCGCTCATCGTCCAGTGCAAGCGCGTGGCAAGCCCGCTTCACGCGCGGATCAAGCAACCGGCCTGGCAATTCCAGCGGCCATATCCATTTGTTGACGCCGCGGGTCATTTCGTCGATTGGGAGACCGTAAGCCGCAACCGTGTCCCATAACCCCAGGAAGCGAATGCTCTTCACTGGCTTGTTTCGGGCGACATCCTTGGGCGGCGGCACTTCGCGATTGCCTCTAAACAAGCTCCACCAGACGGTATGATACTTGCGGCGCCGATAGTCTTCGAACGCGGCCGTCGCGCGACTATCCAGTTCAAGTTCATCTCGGGCCTGAGTCAGTCCTTGATCCAGGACCAAGCCTACGACTACGCGAATTGTGAAAGCGCCCCGGCTAAATCCGAAGCCGAATATTTCGTCATCTTCATTTTGATGGCTTCTGCAGATGAACTTGTAGATGTCAATGACATTACGCTTCAAGCCGTAGCCAAAAGCCCCGCCGAGGATTGCAAGAGGCTTGAAGCTCGAAGTGCCGACGCCGTCGTCATAAAATGCAACCTGATCCGAATTTGAGAGATCGATTGCCTCAAATGTGCGCCATACGTTCGTGCGCCACACGGCCGCGGAGGAGTTGCCCGTGCCGTCAGAGAGAACAACGATCCTCTTCATCGGCCTGCCCCAAGGATTGTGGGTTAGTAACAGTCGAAGCTACCGGTTGATTTAATACCGGGGTGTGAAGTGGCTCACAAATTCCGCTGATCTTTCTTCTGCTGAGGGAGGCTAGACTGCACGCACGATGACGCGATGAAGGCTTGGGACGCCCTGTTCTGGACCGACTGGTTCTCCAAACAGCCCGACCTCTCCAGGAGCGGCGCGATGCGTTGCCGCTTTCGCGCGGACGGCGGCAGCGCTCCACGCCGAGATCGGCGCGATCGATGCCGAGATCAAGTTCACCGTCGGTCGCGTCACGGTCGAACCGAACGCGCCGTCGGTGGTGCCGTCGCGAGTTACCTTCACCGTCGATCTGCGCCATCCGGACAATTCCGTGCTGGATGGGGCGGGCGCACGCATCGCAATGCTCTGCAGCCAGCATGCACCGCCCTGCCTGGTCACGGTGACGCCGCTGGTCGATGCGCCCTCGAACGAGTTCGATCCGCGCTTGCGCGAGCGGATTGCGCTGGCCGAACGCGACCAGGACTTTCCGGCCATGGCTATCCTGTCAGCGGCGGGCCACGACGCGCGCCATCTTGCCAAGGTCTGACGGCAGCAATGATCTTCATTCCCTGCCGAGACGGCGCGAGCCATGTCGAGCACGAATGGGCCGAGCCGGCCCATGTCATGGCCGGTGCGTCAGTGTTGGCCCAGGTGGTGTATGGGCTTACTTTCGCCGGGCAGCTCTTTGCCGCAGAGAGGTGAGGGATGGAATGACGAAGATTGACGGCCAGGATTACCGCGACGCGATGGCGTGCCTCGGTGCCGCGGTCAACATCGTCACGACCAATGGTCGCGCAGGCCGCGCCGGCTTCACCGCCTCAGCCGCTTGCAGTGTCACCGACGCTCCGCCGACCCTGTTGGTGTGTTTGAACCGCACGTCATCGGCCTACAAGAGCGTGATGCAGAACGGCGTCGTGTGCGTGAACGTGCTGTCGGCCAGGCACGAGCGGTTGTCGCGCTTGTTCGGTGGCAAGGTGCCTGTTCAGGAACGGTTCGCCGCGGCGGTGTGGTCGACGCTCGAAACCGGCGCGCCGGTTCTCGCTGACTGCGCGGTCGCGTTCGACTGCCGTATTGCCAATGTCACCACCGTGGGCACGCATGATGTGCTCTTCTGCCCGGTTGTGGCGCTGCAGAGATCCGGCTGCCCGGATAACCTGATCTATTTCGGTCGTGCCTACCACTCTGTTAAGGCGTAGAACGCCGTAACGAAATCGCAACGAATTGGGTGAAACGACCGTGAACAGAACGAGACGGATGCACCTGTCGCAACGATAAAAATCAACAACTTAGAAGGTGTTCACTGCGTAAAGATTTGCAAAGCAAGGACTTAGTATACGAGATTGAAGACTCTGAACTTGTCACGTGCCGACTGAAGGGTGACGCGTGGTTGTGCAATAATTTTTGTTGACGAAGACGTCTCGGACGTAACGTTTTTTGCCGATCAACTATGGCTATGCTTCGCTAATCCACCCTTTCGGGTGAACTGCAGCTCGCGAGTTAAGTGCACTGTCACCGTAACTCCTCGACACGCTCCAGAACTTCGGTCAGTTTCCTGGTCTTCATGGTGGCAATCGTAACGCGATTGCAGGCGATTGTCTGCAGGGTGCAACGGTGAAGCGCATTGCGCCACCAAGACAAGATAGGCGGCGGATTACGCCTTCGGCTTAAGTCCGCTCTAGGAGCTAGATAAGCGTAAACATCTGCACAGTTTTGGGATAGAAGTTCATGCACAATAATTCGGAGCAGACAAAGGTGCAGAATTTCGAATTGGACAAATTCGTCGAAGTGGCTGGGGTGAAAATCCGCTACCGCGAGCGAATGGGAGAGGCGCCGCCGATTTTTTTTCTTCACGGCATCACCGAGTCCCTGGAATTCTGGGCGCAGCAGTTGGAGGCCGGCATAGGCGACCATCGTCTTATTGCCCTGGACCTGCCCGGCCATGGCCTGTCAGAGGACGGCGAGCAACCCTATGATCCCGATAAATTCGCCCGCTTCATGGTTGCGTTCGCGGATGCGCTGTCGATTGATCGATTTTACAGCGTCGGCAATTCTCTCGGCGGTGGAATTTCCATACGGTTGGCCGGTTTGCTGCCCGGCCGCGTCATGGGCATTGTTCTTGCCAATTCGGCATTCATAGGCAAAAACATGTTCTTGCCATTCCGCTTGATGACGCTGCCGGTAATTGGGGAGTTGCTCACCAAGCCGGGACCCAAGGGCGTGAAACAACAGTTGAACGCCATCGTCTACGATCAGGCGAGCATTACCCCCGCTCTCCGCGAGGTCGTCGAACGCAACACCTATCGGGTCGGCGGCGCGAAAGCCTTTTTGCGCAGCTTGCGCGCCACAGCGACTTTGGGAGGGATGGTTGAGTCCGTCTACAGACAAAGCCACGCCATCCTCAAGTCGCTCGACATGCCGGTGCTCTTCATTCACGGCAAGCAAGATGTCGTCCTGCCGGCCAAGGATTCGGTTGCCGCTGCCGCTTTGACGCCCAAAGCCAGGATCGTGCTTTTCGACGATTGCGGGCACACGCCGCAGATTGAAAAGCCATCCGCTTTCAATGCGGAGCTAACGGGATTTGTCGCGGCAGGCGTTCCCGCGCCACACTGAGTAGCTCGTAGGATGGGTTGAGCTCTTCGCGAAACCCATCATCTCCGCCGCCTTAAGATGATGGGTATCGCCTTCGCTCCACCCATCCTACGCGCTCAGAGTTTACGACCCGAGTATCGCTCTGCTCACCCGAGCTACGCTTGCTGGATAAGGATTGGTGATGGCCCATGCAATGGCCCACAGGAGCCGAGTGGCGTGCGGGCGTTTTGACGTTCAGAGGTAAGCCTCGAATGTCGTCGCGTTGATGGCCTACGCTTATTATTTGCCTTTTAACTCTTGAATGACTTCAGAGACGGAACTTGCCAAGGGTTTTGGCTTTCGTAGCGTCGACGTTTCGTTGAAACGAATCTGGGCCGCCTGCGAGCTAACGTGACACGCAGCAGCGAGCTCGTTTGCACTGTCGAACTGCACCGCGACATGATCCGGCACTAGAAATAGAGCAGCAAATTTCTTTGCCTGCCACTCCGCGCTTTCGAAGTACTTCGTTTGACGTTCTGACGGAGCAGTTGAACTACGTAGCTTTACCGCCCCTGGGTGCATGACGAGATGCCCGAGTTCGTGAGCAAATGTCATCCTACTCCGGCCATCGTCGTGTTGGGCCATGCGATACACAGAACCGCAAACTGCGATGTGAGGCGGATCAAATTCGGTATATGCCTCAGCGTCAGCCATTTCGTCGTCCGGTCGAACGACGAGCGCAAACTCGGGTATTAGCTTCGGAACTTCAATCTCTAGCAGCGTGATCACATTCGGTGACCATGCGTCTGGTATTCCCAGCGCGTGACGCCAGGCTAAAGCAACTGCAGCGATGTCCTTGGCGGACCGCGGCTTAACTTTGTAGTCGTCCGCCATCTTTGGCCTCGCTTCCGGGAGGTTTCTTAAAGTCCCGAATCTGAGCTGGGTTCATGTTGCTGATCTTCCTAAACAGGCGAATCGATCGACCGTGACTTCCGCTGGGTTTTGCCCTAACTAGCTCGATCACGTTTGACCGTATCTTTCGTTTCAAGTCGCCGAACTCACCGTCGTCGAGATTCATCCATTGTCGGAAGTTCTCTACGTATTGTTCGGAGGGAGTTCGAAGGCCGCACTCGATAGCCGAGATCTCATGTACGGGGACCTGCATGAAATGTGCTTGATCACCCATTGTGAGATTTTTCGTCGCACGTAATGCGCGGCAACGTGCTCCAAAGCGGCTCAAGACCCTGCTCATCTAGCTCTCCATATCGGATGACGATTTGGGGAATTTGAGGCTAATCCTTCTTGAGATATTCGCTGAGGGAATTCGACCTCGCGCGCTCAAGGAGTGTTTCGAGTTTGGTATCGCCGCGATGGCCCTTGGCAAAGCCCTCTCCGTAGGTTTCACGTAGCGAGTCAACGCGTGTATTACCGTTTTTCGAGCGAATTTGACCATTCGCGTCACGATGGCGTCCGTCAAGGCCCGGTTGCGTAGTCATTTTTGGCTCCTCGCGCTCATTAGCTTTCTGAAATAGTTCCGCATGTGTCGCACCTTAGGTATCGGCCCTCTCGCACTAATGTGAAGCCTTCGCATCCGCCGCATATCTCGCCTTCATAGGAAGGATTGAGAATTTTCTTTTCGTTTAGAACTGCGGCTAGTCGCTCCCGGGCCAGTCTTTCAGGAGTGTTTGTGACTGCAGAAAGTATCTTCGAGTCGCGAAATTTTTGTGCGACAAAGGTTGGAACCAGCAGATGGCCCGCAAAGGTAATCGCTTGCCATTCCGCAAAATCTTCTTTGCTGGTTCCTTCGAATAATTGCTGACCAATTGAGTCAGACGAGAAAGCGTTCGCATAGTGATCGTGAAGAAGAATATGGCCGATCTCGTGGGCTAGGATTTCACAGGCGTCGCTGTCGCCAATCTCGGCGAGCCTCCAAATTTCGCGGTCAACGTGTAATGTAACGTAGTTTTCTCGCTGATCTTTGGCGAACTCCACATAGGCCGGATCGTCTTGGGGAAACTGGCGGTCAAAGAAATTGATCGCCAGTCTCCCTTTCTTGCGGCCGCGGGTAGGTACGACGGTGTCGATACCTTCCGCGATTAAAACATCTTCGACGAACCTCACAACATTGAAGGTGAGGGGTCGCGGTTGACGCGATATCGCCCAGCAGCGTGCTGCAATAGCAGCGATCGCTTGCTCACTTCTGAATGTGACCTTGTGGTTGATGCCGCCCATCTAAGCGCCTAGGAACATCCCGTCGTGCTGCCGCAGGTGTCGCATTTGAGACATGTACCGTTTCGAATTAATGTAAAGCTTCCGCATTCGGCACACATGTCGCCTACATAACCTTTTGCTTGGGCTTCTGCTCGGAGTTCAGCTTTGCTCGGTCCAGTTGCCTGAGTTGCTAGGGTTGTCCCAGCTTTGCTCCACGTTTGCTTAAGCGCGACAGCGCCTGCGTCGGAACGCGAGAAGTTCATTCTTATTGGGTTGTTGTCGCCTGCAGCAGGATGTGATTCGGCTTCTGAATTTGAATCAGGCGCGCCTGAGCCTCCGCGCATTACAACTAACTTGTCGGTGCGCGAACGGGTCAGGCCCTTCGATAGGTATTTGTTGGCCTGGTTGCCGCCATGCGCCCCGGGGTCCTTGCCTTCCTCGACGCCCTTGCCGAGCGCGTCGAAGCTACTCTCCCTGGGATCGACATGGGCGAGGTCGAAGCGCGACATGTAGCTGACCGCCAGTTCGCGGAACACATAGTCGAGGATCGAGGTGGCGTACTTGATGGAGTCGTTGCCCTGCACGGGGCCCGCCGGCTCGAAGCGGGTGAAGGTGAAGGCATCGACATATTCGTCGAGCGGCACGCCGTATTGCAGGCCGAGCGACACCGCGATCGCGAAGTTGTTGATGAAGGAGCGCAGCGCCGCGCCCTCCTTGTGCATGTCGATGAAGATCTCGCCAAGACGGCCGTCGTCATATTCGCCGGTTCGGAGATAGACCTTGTGGCCGCCGACCACCGCCTTCTGGGTATAACCCTTGCGGCGATCCGGCATCTTCTCGCGCTCGCGCATCACCACGATGCGCTCGACCAGCTTCTCGACGATCTTCTCCGAGACTTGCGTGGCGCGCGCCGCCATCGGCTTGTCGTAGAACGCCTCGACCGCATCCTCCTCGTCGTCATCATCTGAGATGAGCTGCGAGTTCAGGGGTTGCGACAGCTTCGAGCCGTCGCGGTAGAGCGCGTTGGCCTTCAGCGCGAGCTTCCAGGAGAGCATGTAGGCCGCCTTGCAATCCTCCACGGTGGCGTCGTTCGGCATGTTGATGGTCTTTGAGATCGCGCCCGAGATGAACGGCTGCGCCGCCGCCATCATGCGGATGTGGCTTTCGACCGAGAGATAGCGCTTGCCGACCTTGCCGCAGGGATTGGCGCAGTCGAACACCGGATAGTGCTCGGCCTTCAGATGCGGGGCGCCTTCCACCGTCATCGCGCCGCAGATGTGGACGTTGGCGGCCTCGATCTCGCGCTTGCTGAATCCGACGGCGGCGAGCAGGTCGAAATTCGGCGCCGCGATCGCCTCGGGCGCGATCTTCAGGGTGTCGCGCAGGAAATCCTCGCCAAAGGTCCACTTGTTGAAGGCGAACTTGATGTCGAAGGCGGTCGGCAGCGCCTTTTCCACTTTCGCAATGGCGTCATCCGTAAAACCCTTGGCCCGCAGGGTCGAGGCGTTGATGCCGGGCGCGTTGGAGAGCGAGCCGTGACCGACCGCATAGGCCTCGATCTCGGCGATCTCGCTCTCGCGATAGCCGAGCGTGCGCAGCGCCTCAGGGACAGCGCGGTTGATGATCTTGAAGTAGCCGCCGCCGGCGAGCTTCTTGAATTTCACCAGCGCAAAATCAGGCTCGATGCCGGTGGTGTCGCAATCCATGACAAGGCCGATGGTGCCGGTCGGCGCCACCACGGTGGTCTGCGCGTTGCGATAGCCGTTGACCTCGCCGAGCTGCAGCGCGTCGTCCCAGGCCGCGGCCGCATGGGCGACCAGGTCCTGCTGCGGGCAGGAGGCCTGGTCGAGCGGCACCGGATGCACCGAGAGCGCCTCGTAACCACTGGCCTGGCCATGCGCGGCGCGGCGGTGGTTGCGGATCACCCGCAGCATATGGCCAGCGTTCTTCTTGTAGCCGGGGAAGGCGCCGAGTTCGCCCGCCATCTCGGCCGAGGTCTTGTAGGCAATACCGGTCATGATCGCCGAGAGCGTGCCGCACAGCGCGCGGCCCTCCTTCGAATCGTAAGGAAGGCCCATAGTCATCAAGAGGCCGCCGATATTGGCGTAGCCCAGGCCCAGGGTGCGGAATTCGTAGGACAGCTCCGCGATCGCCTTCGAGGGGAACTGCGCCATCAGCACCGAGATTTCGAGCACGATGGTCCAGAGCCGGCAGAGATGCTCGTAGGCCTCGACGTCGAAGCGCGTGGTCGAGGTGTTGTAGAAGGTGATCAGGTTGGCGGAGGCCAGGTTGCAGGCGGTGTCGTCCAGGAACATGTATTCCGAGCACGGATTGGAGGCGCGGATGTCGCCGGAGGCCTTGCAGGTGTGCCAGTCGTTCATGGTCGAGTTGAAGTGCAGGCCGGGATCGGCGCTAGCCCAGGCGGCGTAGCCGATCTTCTCCCAGAGATCCCGGGCTTTGAGAGTCTTGGTGATCTTCTTGGTGGTGCGGCCGATCAGGTTCCAGTCGCCGTCGGTTTCGACCGCGCGCAAAAAGTCGTCCTTCAGCGAGACCGAATTGTTGGAGTTCTGGCCGGAGACGGTGAGGTAGGCCTCGGAATCCCAGTCGGTGTCGTAGATCGGGAAATCGATCTCCTTGTAGCCCTGCTTGGCAAACTGGATCACCCGCTTGATGAAATTGTCGGGCACCATGGCGCGGCGCGCCAGCTTGACCTCGCGGCGCAGGGCAGGGTTCTTCTCGGGATCGAAGCAGTCGTCGCCGCTTCCCTCGCAATTGACGCAGGCCTTCAGCACCGCCTTCAGGTGCTTCTGGTTGATCTTGGAGCCGGTGACCAGCGCGGCGACCTTCTGCTCCTCCTTCACCTTCCAGTCGATATAGGTCTCGATGTCGGGATGGTCGGCGTCGACCACGACCATCTTGGCGGCGCGGCGCGTGGTGCCGCCCGACTTGATCGCGCCGGCGGCGCGGTCGCCGATCTTGAGGAAGCTCATCAGGCCGGACGAGCGGCCGCCGCCGGAGAGGCGTTCGCCTTCGCCGCGCAGCCGGGAGAAGTTCGAGCCGGTGCCGGAGCCGTATTTGAACAGCCGCGCCTCGCGCACCCACAAGTCCATGATGCCGCCCTCGTTGACGAGGTCGTCCTCGATGCCCTGGATGAAGCAGGCGTGCGGCTGCGGATGCTCGTAGGAGGATTTCGACTTGGTCAGCTTGCCGGTCTTGTAGTCGACGTAATAATGGCCCTGGCCGGGACCGTCGACGCCATAGGCCCAATGCAGGCCGGTGTTGAACCATTGCGGCGAGTTCGGCGCCACCATCTGCTTGGCGAGCATGAAGCGCAGCTCGTCATTGAAGGCCAAAGCGTCGTCCTCTGAGGTGAAATAGCCGCCCTTCCAGCCCCAATAGGTCCAGCAGCCGGCCAGCCGATCGAACACCTGCTTGGCCGAGCGCTCGCTGACATATCGCTCCTTCTCAGGCAGAGCGGCCAGCGCCTCGGTGTCCGGCACCGAGCGCCACAGCCACGACGGCACGGTCTCTTCCTCGACCTTCTTCAGGCGCGCGGCGACACCGGCCTTGCGGAAATATTTCTGCGCCAGCACGTCGGAGGCGACCTGCGACCAGAACTCCGGCACCTCGACGTTCTCGAGGCGGAACACCACCGAACCGTCGGGGTTCCGGATCTCCGATGTCGTCAATCTGAAATCAATCCCTGCGTAGGGTGATTGGCCTGTCGTGGTGTTCCGGCGTTCGATTCGCATCAGTCGTACCCCATTGTTCTTGACCGATAACCGCAGTCGCGGCGTTCGGATGATTTTCTTTGTGCCGATGCTCACGCCGCGTTGCCGCGATGGCGAGAGACATCCGCACGTTTCAGCCGGGTGAACCCGGTCCCGTCTCCCCAGGGGGTGCGGAGCGATGCGTGCATCGATCCCACTCCCCGGCACGCCCCCCAAACCCCGTTGTCGGGTTTTGTGAGGTCATGCATTCAACGCCCCAACGCTTGACGTACAACGCTTGTCGTACCTGGGCCTGTTCCGGCCCTCGTGGCAGTTCCTGCAGGTGCGATATCGCGCACCCGCGTGAAGTCGCCCTTTTCTGGCGCTCCGGACGATCGACCATCAGGGCAGACGCGCCCTCACTCCGCTGCCTCGACCGGCCGGCGGAGTGGTCAATCTGGAACCCTTTTGGGACGACCGGCGGGACCCAAACACACTCGCGCCGAACAGGTTGGAAGCTAGGACAACTCCGTCGCGCCCGTCAAGAACTAGTACGAGTTTCTGA
>Ga0307509_10005476_pt1 | contig 17640 bp, 22 predicted proteins | sample 10_EM_MG_FD_202245 | JGI IMG/M metagenome (GOLD analysis project Ga0307509, IMG submission 202245) | Populus trichocarpa ectomycorrhiza microbial communities from riparian zone in the Pacific Northwest, United States - 10_EM | ecosystem: Host-associated > Plants > Roots > Unclassified | place...
CCAACTTGTCCTTCAACTATTATCCTTCTAGCTACCGGTCCCTTGAAGCCTCCCTTAGCACCAGCGCTAGCAGGTCTATCGCCGGTCCTATTGTATTTTCGTTAGACAGGAATAAACCTGTTACAGCTATAGAGGTCAGCATGATGAAAAAGGCAGATACCGCGGCGGGCAGATGTCCGCCAGAGTCGGGAAGGGTCTCATTGGAGTCCGCTGACCGAGGGGAATCGAATGGTATAGGTCTCGAAGCGTCCGCATGCCTGTAGCACCCAGTAGCCAACAATTTGAAAGTACTTGCCCAGGTAACTCAAGTACAAAGGTATGCATAGCCATTTAGCCAGTGGTCGGACAGCATCGGGACAGGTTGCGTTGGAATCCGCTGGTCGAGGGGAATCGAATGGTATAGGTTTCAAAGTGTCCGTATAGCTATAGAGGTTAGCAGGATGAAAAAGGCAGATACCTCAGGGGGCAGATGTCCGCCAGAGTTGGGAATGGTCTCATTGGAGTCTGCTCGCTGAGGGGAATCGAATGGTATAGGTTTCGGAGCGTCCGCATGGCTATAGCAGTCAGCAGTACGAAAAAGGCAGATATCTCGGAGGGCAGATGTCCGGCAGAATCGGGAAGGGTCTCATTGGAGTCCACTCGCCGTGGGGAATTGAATGGTATAGGTCTCGAAGCGTCCGCATGCCTGTAGCACTCAGTAGCCAACAATTTGAAAATACTTGCCCGGGGAACTCAAGTACAAATGGGTGGATAACTCTTCAACCAGCGGTCGGACAGCATCGGGACAGGGTTCGTTGGAATCCGCCAGTCAAGGGGAATCGAATGGTGTAGGTTTCGAAGCGTCCGCATGGCTATAGCTGTCAGCAGGATGAAAAAGGCTGATATCTCAGCGGGTAGATGTCCGGCAGAGTCGGGGAGGGTCCCATTGGGGTCCGCTCGCCGTGGGGAATCGAATGCTATAGGTTTCGAAGCGTCCGCATGGCTATACAGGTTAGCAGGATGTAAAAGGCAGATATCTCAGGGGGCAGATGTCCGCCAGAGTTGGGAAGGGTCTCATTGGAGTCCGCTTGCCGAGGGGAATCGAATGGTATAGGTTTCGGAGCGCCCGCATGGCTATAGTGGTCAGCAGGCAGACAAAGGCAGATACTTCACCGGGCACCGGCAGATGTCCGCTAGAGTCAGGAAGGGCCTCATTGGAATCCGCTCGCTTAGCGGTCATGAATAGTGTCAACCTGGATGGAAGAGCATGCCACTCTCCCAAGGTTGATATTATTCAATAGTTCCTCTGATTCAATCATGAAGCTTGATGCGAGGTGTGAAAGAACTTAGAAGCCTTTTGCAAGCCTTGTTAGTGGTGATTAAATAAGGGGTATGTTTTAGGTCGTTACCGGGACAATAGATGGTTAGTCATCCTCTGTTAAGCTCCTTTTTCGTCTGAACACCCTTTGTCTGGTGATGAAGTAGTCAGTTGTAAGTAGAGGCGATCAGAGGCCAGGAGAGATCCTCAATGCAAACCCCCACTGGTCGCTTACCTTGGTGTTCTTCAGGAGATTAGGGTGTGAAATGGCCCATCTGGGTGCACTGGGCGGACAGGATGCGGGTTGTATTGCATTCAACGGACTAGGATGCAACCATTCTGCTGGGGCCCTCTGAGGGTGCGCTGGGCGGACAGGATGCTCCAGGCGGATTTCCTGCGTCCGGACGCAATGCCTATCCGTCTGGAGCAAATAGTTTTTTTGCTGATGTTGTCTACTATCTCTGAGTAAGTCTACCTCAAACCGATTGTTCAAACTTCAGCTATCAAACCATGGTATATTGAGATAGAATGAATTGGTTGGACAATAAAATTGATACTACAATCAAGATATAAATTGGATTGAGAATACAAATACCTAGTAACAACTAACCAAGATGTCAATAGCAGAATTATAGATGCTTTAAGGTTGATGTGACTAAATTGATCAGTAAAGTGGAATCTCAACTGTTGGAAGGGATAAAAAATATACTAGATAAAATGCATAAAAGAACTTTATTCAGACATTCAAACAGAATTTTCAGAGCTTAAGTCAAACCAGAGATTCACCAAGTGGCAAGTACACTTCATGTTTCTTAAATCATCATCTGTTAGTTTCCCTTTTTGCTACTCTATTTGATCAATCTAGTAATAGGTATAGTTAGTCTTAATCTGTTTAAAAGATTATATCCAGCTTCAATATCCTGCATTTTTCATCAAGGAAGAAGCAACCTCGCATGAGCAGCCAGAGGCTTCCCAAAAGTATTAACAAAAGAAGTGAGCCTCTTGATAGCTATGTTGTTCTACACTATTTGTTTCTGAACGATTACCTCAATCCACACACATGGCCTGATTATTGCAGTAAGGAAATGAGATTGTTTCTTGATTACAGTTTGCTTTTTGATTTATTCCTTGCACTGGCTGATAGAATTGCAGGGAGGGCAGTGGATGTGAGACACATTTAAAAACTATTACCTATGTAAGGCTTTGTATAATAACTTTTTTTTTTGTGTATCTTATTTGTCTACCTTTTGTCTTAATAAATTAGACTAATTTTCCCATAAAGATAAACTCTTGAAAGCCATATTATTTGGGCCTAACACCGCTCTTATATCCCGCTTTTTGTGGACATGAGTGGTATTTACAAGAGTGGATATGTAGTTCACTTCGAATTCCGGGCATGGCTTATCACTCGGGTAGCTACGGAATTCTGCATAAGCCCATACGGTAATACAGAGTGATTCCGTGGGGGGAATGCGAGATACTTCACAATAAGGATACGGCCTTCTGAACGCATTAGCTATCCCTTCCTTTCTACTCAACTCTCTGCGCTCACCCCCTCCCCCCCCTAAAAAGAGCCAAGCCCCTATGCTCCCTCCACATTCTAGTGGCAGCCGTCTCTTAGGCGTTAGGCTACTAGAACATGACAGCGCTGCTTACTTTAGTGAGAGCCCGGCAGGCACGTATGTGTCCTACGTTGCAAAGATCCTTCTATCTCGACGGCACAGCAAGAGATAAACGATGATTACGGATCTGGGAACGAAACCTTTTAGAATCACTACGTATATAATTGCCTAAAAGGTCAACGGCTATAGAAATCTGTATCAGGAGAGGCTCTGAATTATTCAATTCGGTGTCATCCCCACCAGTGGAAATGGAAACTCCATTCACTCAAGCTTAACCTCCCACCTCTTGATAGTTCCATCAGCCCCAGCCGAGACAATTCCATTGGATCCCTCCCAGTCAACTGCAGTCACGCCTCCCATATGTGCATTCTTGACTGATTGGTTCTTTCCTGGAGTCGCAACACTGTAGATATAGATGTTCGTGTCAAGACTCCCCGAGACGACGTGGGTTTCCTCCGAATTCCAGGTGATACTCGCCACCCTGGCCGTGTGAAACGACCAACGGGTAGTTTTAACGGCGTAATCCTCGCCCACGTCGTATAGGACGATCTTTCCTGATGAGAATCCAACCGCAAGATATCTTCCCGAGGGTGAGTAAGAAAGGCATGTCGGCGCTGCCTGAGCGTCCTTAAGGACTTTCTCCTCGCGAATCCTTTGTTCGCCCGGTCCCTCTTCATAAGCGCTATATATGTGGATCGTTTGGTCTGTAGCGCTGACGGCAAAAATACCCTTATCTCGACAGCCAGATATATGGGTAGGGGTATAGTTTTGTTGCAACACCTCATTGACTTTGAGCTTGGTGGTAACTTTACCCAGAAGGATCCCTTTTTCTGTGGCAGTGACTAGGAATTGCTCCCCCCCATTCAATGTCAGCCATGTAAAACCCTTGGGCTGCGCATCACAATGATGATTTGTTCCACTTTGCCGAATTAGTCTACCTCCTCATACCCAGGGCTCGCAGAAGCATACATAAATACTTTGGCTCCAACATCGATAAGCCTTATAAAGTCATCTAGTCCGATAGAAGCCAACCTTCTTTCGTCTTGCGGGGAAAATCCGCAGACACTGTTCGTGTGGCCTGCGCCGTCTAATGAATCCGCAGTTCCTTTGGTCAGATCCCACCCGCAGGTTTTCCCATCTACGCCCCCAGTGAACAGGGTCTTCATCTCTCCGGTGACTGTTATTGCACCGATAGATTTTTGGTGTCCAGTGATTACCCTCTTTGGCCGGTCAGAGTTCAAGTCAAGGTAGTTCAGATCTCCCGATAGTGATAGCGAGATAATGGTGTTATCAGCCCTGGGTGTCCACACTACGCCAACTTGGTGGTCAGGAATGCTCGTTCCCTCTGGCCCAGACCTCCACGTGTGCGAGTTTTTCTCGGACTGTAGATCCCAGACCTTGACTGTCTGATCTGCTGAAGCGGTGACAAATCTCTTGGAATCCTTACTCCAGGAAACTGAGTAAATACCTCCTCTATGAGTGGCATCTCCGTAGGCGATTTCGGTCTTGAACTCGCCCGTTTTACCATCGTACAAAACGATCTTACGATCCGAGCCTACGGAAACGAAGTGCTCTCCGTCTGGGGAGAAGGCCACGCCCTGGACGAAGTTCGAATGGTGGCTAGTAAGTGTTTTATTATATTTGAATGGAGTCCCATGAAAGAAGACGACATTATGGTCATCCGAAGCTGTCGCAGCTCGGTAGGGGCGTGATTGTCGGATGGAGACCGAATTAATTGCAGAGGAATGACCAAGGATCTCCCCAACAGAGTTTCCTGTATCGAATGTAACGCAATGACCAAAGCTAGCTACGATCAACAACGTGAGTCGAGTAGAATGAAGAGTAAGCATACCGCTCTTTTCCGCTCCCGACAGCAATCAAACGCTTGCTTTCCCCATCCCAAGCAATATCGTTGATGGGACCGGATAGAATTCCAAACTCGCCCTTAGTGATCATCTCCGGGCCCACAGCGTCCCAAACTCGCACCATGCCCGAAGAATCACCCGATGCTACATAATAGCCACTGGGCGAGAAGCGGGCCACATTCGCCGTGCTGGTATGTCCGGTGTATTGAGTGGAGAGAGAGGGGTCATCGATTGAGCGGAGGAAAATGGATCTTCCAGACTGGTGCAGTTAGCTCAGCTCCCCAGAAACATGGGGAGGCATGCATACAGCATATGCTAGACGATCACCGTTGGGGTCTGTGGAAAGATGGGCTGGCCTCGCGCGCTGAGTGGAGGGCTGTGCGGCGTAAATGCTTTCTGGGGATCGTTAGATATTATTGGGAAATTATAAAACGTTGGAGTATACTTCTTGTGATGGGCATGATAGGGCAGAGGAGAGAAGCAAAGGGGGAAGGTTAGGGGGTATTGTATAGAAATGTCAAGCTTGAAGGTTAGATGAGCGATGGTCAAAGTGACGGAGGGATGCTGTAGTTGTATTTTGTGTTTGTTTTTAGAGCTCTTCACAAGCTGACATACCGGTATTCACACAACCCCGCTAGAGTTGCGGGGAGTGGTGCAAGCCCAACATTTCAAACCGGGCTAGGGGAATCAGGCACGAATGATTTTTTTGGGGTTGCTCCCACTTGCCTCATCATCATACAGGAGCATTGTTCTTGTTCCTAAGGATCTAAGCTATTAGAGAATACCACCTCTAAAGGCTCGTGAAGTAGTCTTAGGTGAAGTGTCCACTGGTGCACGGCTGATGGTAAAAAAACGGAAGCCAATATTTACTGGTGTTAACACTCTGATTCTGTGTCATAGGTTTAGCAGTGTGAAATATGTAGAAATGTGTGAATTCTCAGCAAGAGAAGATCCAATCACTCGGAAAACCGGGCAATCAATTCCCCCAAGACATCCACTTCGCAGTAGACTTTCAAGAAACTCTATCAATCTTTGCTCGGTTTGACGCTCGTTTGGCCGATAGAAGAAATTGTGGCTAACAAGTAACACGCGTGCAATGAAGAGGGCAGCAAGAAAGGGTGAAAATTGCTGTTTAAGTGCCAGTGCTCCCCTTCAAACTTGGCGCCAAGACCCAAATGTTGCCTTCTACGGTAAGCTGCCCACGGACCGCTGGCATCTTTTTATCATGCGGCAGCTCCTCGTGGAGGGAGGAACACAGCTTCTCCCAGCGCCATATCGCAATGCCCCCGACAAGCAGAGCGTTTGCTCAATCATCCGGTGCTACATCTGCCTATGCTCGACATTTACAGGCTGCTTCGGCTTACGTTTCCTACTACGGTGGAACCGTTCCCACGCCGGCGAAATACAGGAGCGAACGCGACATCTTAGAGGATCATCACCAGTTCATCCGGACCGATGAAGAAACGGACACGGAAGAAAAGAGGATCGCAAAAAGCTACTATGATAAGTTATTCAAGGAGTTTGCAATGGTAGAGTTGGCAAGGTGGCGAGAGAAACAGGTCTCCTCTCACTTCATATCCGCCTCGAGATTTTATTACGCTAATATTGATACGGCAGATTGCGCTGAGATGGCGAACCAAACAGGAAGTGCTCGATGGGAAGGGCCAGTTCTCGTGTGCAAACTTATCATGTCGGAACCACCGTAGCACACTGGATGAGAATCCTGATGAGGGGGGTGGCTTACGAAGCGTTGAACTTAATTTTGAATATGTCGAGCACGGGGAGAAGAAGCATGCTCTCGTTACTGCGAGGGTTTGTGAAGAGTGTGCAGACAAGTTACGCTACGTGCAACAAAGTGGTAAAGAGAGGAGGAAGAGAAGCAGAAGATCGAGGTCACCCTCACGAGGAAGACAGCAGAGGAGAAGTGAAGGTGCTGAGGAGAGTAGACCGCGGTCTGAATCACCCCGGGGGAGGAGGAGGAGGTTAGATTCCTCAATGAGAAGTGATGATAGTAGAAGACGGCGCAAGCGGCATCGTGAAAGGGATTAACCCTAGGTGGATTGGTGTTTTTGTGGCATAATGATATGGGGGTTGCTTTGGATGCGAGCAGAGAGCTCAGCGAGCTTTGCTAAAACACTTTGTAATAACTCAATGACCCGTAATGATTCAATTCTCATCCCTCCAATAGATCATATAATACATTGCAGACTCACTGCTCACTTCCAAAACTGATACCAACCAGCTGGAGCCTTCACCGGTTTCACCTCCCCCTCGTGTCTCATCTTAGAGGCCAGATCTGGCGCTCCTGTGGTCCCCGTTTCCTTTGTTTGCCTATTCTCTAAATGAACCGGGGATTTCTTTTGATCATCGGATGGTGAAATTTCATCAGTCGCATGACCCCCAATCCCATTCCTACTCTTAATTAGTGTTGTGACCAAGCCTGGGAGTTGGGGGATTAACTGTTCTCGAATTGTCTTAAGCCTTTGTTCTATAACGAGCGGTTTGAAAATAGCTATGCCTGCGCACGTTAGGAGCCAAAGAAAACAAAGAGGGCTATTTATTTGAGGGGGAACCATTGACGACCCCGAATATTACAGCAAAGGCGATAGGAATTATTGCAGCTCGACCGCGCATTTTGAGCTTATTCCGAATTGTTGCCCGCAGGAAGTGAGGGAAAAATTTAAGCTAATAGGATGGACCTCGACCGGTATCGTGTATGATAGGTATTATCCTGTGATAACTCAGTGCGAGATTGGGTGATTGATATTGTGATTGTGTGGGTTAAAGCTATGTCCGGAGTTTAGTAAGGCGCTCTTCAAACTTTAATTTTTTTAAATGTATGAAATGCCTTTTGAATTACAAAGTAATCAACCCATTCATGTTATCTACTAGCTTTCAGTAAAAAACTTGTGTGGTTTGGCTGGTTTGGATGAATGCGGGTTTCTCCATGGACAACCTTGTGACTTGAAGGGGCAAGACGCGTTAATTGATTTGCGTCGCGTCAGACTCGTTGACACTAGTTTCAGTCCGCCACCTCTCTCGCCTACCAGTAGGTAACGCGACCAGAGCCCTTGGAGCAACGCTCATAGCACTAGGACTGCTACAAAAAACGCACGACAGACAACAAAGTCAACTTCACTCCCCAAAATCTGTGCAGTAAAGTTACTGCAAGGCGTGCCCACAACGTACTGCAACTGAAAACCAACCAAAAAACTCACAACATATAATGACATGACGAACTGGAGGGAAACTGGTTGTGTGCCCGCCTCCGATGACGACATTTCCGACGGCGAATTATCGACCCAGGAGGGATTACTGGAATTGCCGGGGTCTGGGGGGATTACGGAATGTAAGAGCGATGACCGAGCCCATGGAAGCGCTACGAATGAGACTGGAAAGGTACGGGAAGGAGCGGCGGGGGATTCGGAAGGGGGGGATATGGCAATGAACAGTATTGTAATGGAAGACGATCTACCTGGACACCCAAGCGGGATCGACAAGTTTGAAAAGAGTGTATCGAGAATTGGTCTGAATAGTCAACATGAGGAACGAGAGCCTTTGGAACAAGGCCATGAGACTGGCGAGGAATTGGAACCGCAACGCAACCTTGGGTGTGTCGAGGGAAGAAAGGATTTGGATGAGGTTTCGGTTGTGGACTTGTCCGCCCCAGATCTAGAAGGGCATGACAAGTTCCTGCCGGAGACTGGAGCAATGGATTCCGAGGAAGACGAAGCTATCCTCAACTTAGACAACCATGAGGAGAATCAAGTCAATCGTCCAATAAGGCCTTCGCCTGATCTAGCTACTAGAGAGAGGCGAGATAGTTTCAGCATTCGAGTAGCTATCCCTCTGCCTCCTAGATTGGTTGCCCATTTACTGACAATAACGAGAGGCACGCCACTCCTCAACCACGAACGCCCCCGAACCCAAGCCGGGAGAACTCGACAGCTACATCTTCCCCATTATCATCGCCGCCTTCTGTTGTACTGACACCTCCTTCGATTGCTGCTGCGCGATCTCCACCCCGTCGTGTTGGCTTCTCAGTTGTCATTCCAGCGGTAGGAGGAAGGGAGGAAGAGGAAATAGTAATACCTCCGGATGATGACGCGCCGCAGTATTATCGGAGCTTCCGTGCACGCAAGCCAATCCAGAAGAATCCATATCTAATAGAACAGGAGCGATACCGCCAAACGCTAAAGGCTCGGGGTGTCCGACCAGTACGAATCAGTGAGGTTGAAGAAGAAACAAATGGAGGGCTTGGTGCAGATGAGGACTCCCAAGAGCGTGACTATGTAGCGCCCTTGGAGCCGGAGAATGACGAAAGCCAGTTTGTGCCAGCGTCATCCACAGGAAATGATGGACTCGGAAGGCAGGATGATAGGTCGGTTGATATCTATGACTTTGAGGAGTTCCCTGATGCTACGAGCGCTTCACGAGAGAGGCCTAGGCTTAATGGTGCCTTGGTGGATGGTGTGAAGCGACGCAAAGTAAACCATACATATCCGAAGCGCCCGTATGCAAGTGCTGCCAGGCCTCAACTGAATGCAGGTCAGAGTGCCAGAAATGCTCATTTGACCCCCTCTAGTATCCAGGCAGAAGTCGATGAAGACGGAAGAGACGTATACGAGCTACCTGAGGACTCGCCCCAGAGACAATCCCGAACACCTCTTGTACAAACATCACCTAATGGGTCACCTACTAAGAAGACCCCACAGCAACCTGCTCAAGAACAGGGTGTAAAAAGGGGTGGCATACTCTCTCTTCTTGATTCATCGTCCGATATCGAGCCAGCATCCGGCGGGCGAGGGGGGGGGGGCTGGCTAATTTCGCCCGGGTCGGAAGATGGTGATACTCCTCGAGCCCGTCCCACGAGAACTGTACTTGAGTTACCTTCATCTTCGCCCGAAGAGTCCATTGCATCAGAATCAGAGGACGAATCACAAGAAGTCCGTCGTTTGCAACGCAGGACAGCAGGTGTGCTTCCAGCTTCCTGGTGGAAACTTGACAAGAGACAGCACCCTAGCTCGGCAAACGGTCCTCGCCGCGATCGAAGAAGCCTAACCCCGACACGGGATCCCACACCTCGGCCTGGCGTGGCGAGAGCAAGGATTACTTCTAGACCAAGGTCTCCAGTCGGCGACGTCTTTCCCTTTAGTGATGATTCAGATGATTCAAGTGGGCCGGCGAATATTCAACCTCAAGTCCTTCCTTCAGGTCGCCCAAGACTTCTTCATCGCCAACATCAGATCGAAGTAATCGAAATCGATGATGTCATAGAGGATGATAGGATTGACCGTATGCTTCCGGTAGCTCAACGGAACCGCGGGCTTACGAAACGGAAACAGAAAGACCAAAATGGGCCATTCCAAGCACCTCAGGATGTGGGCGCTAGCGGGCCCAGCACAGCTAGGAACTTCGGGAGTGGTTTACACCTTCAGCAGCCAAGGATAACAAACCATATAGGAACAAAGAGGAAGTCTAAGAAAAGAAAACCGAAGGCCCCTCAGTTAGGGATTATAGATTCAGTCAGGCATCATCGAGTTTCCAATCCTGAAATTTCTCCCCCAACTTTTCTCAAAGTTGCAACTAGAAGTGCAAGGGAGAGAAGGTCAAAAGGAAGACAAAGTCCGTCAAAGAAAGTCTTCCAATTGGATACTGTAGCGGACACGCAGGAGGTGCAAAGCATTCTGAGGGAGTGGAGAGAAGGAACTATAGCTATTAGAGCACATGATTCCTCGGATGGAGACCCTGCTAGTGATGCTCCTCCAACAGGGTCACTATCACCCACTATAGACGAACGCCCTGCTGGGGTGTTGGGCTTGGATCTCGGACTTTCCTCAGCAGGGGCGAGCGCTTCCCGCCGGCCACGACCTAGGCAAACGACCCTGACTAATATCATGCGCACACGACCGCTATTGAGCAGGGTTAATAATGCTTATCGCTCGCGCCAAAAGAGCCAAAAACGCCTGAATGTGACAGCTGTGCCAACAAGACAAAATACTGTCACACATCGGCCGTTTTTTATGCCTGAGCTTGCACAATTCGAGAGAGAAGAGCCGCCAGGCGTGGTAGCCGCAAGACTCCGGAAGACATCTCGACAGGGGCAACGACTAAATCTGGCCGGGTTGTTACGGACAACGGCTCGAAGGCATCGGAACCTAGGGAGATTTATGGATGATGAAGATTTGATTAGCCTACCGCCGGTTTTGCCTAGTGGTCCCGTACTTGCCCTGGCCCCAATTCCCAAAGCTGTAAAACCTTCTCGATCTCGGCGAAAGCGCACGCCAACGAGAATTGACGCTGAGACTATTGAACGACGTCAGCCTCCTCCAGAAGACCGAATCATCGCTGATGATGCAGAAATCGAATCAATTTCGGAGCCAGCTCCAAGCACAACCCTTGGTGATAAACCTGTACTTATCGGATTGTTGCCCTATGGTAGCAAGTACACATTATCGTTCGATACAACTCCACTCAAGCCCGGAACAATCTTTAGTAGTGAGACGTTCGTAGGGAATGGAGGCTTATCTAAGGCCTTGAATACCAAACTCCAAGCATTCAACCATAGTAGTAGCTTTCGTTTTGGTGACAAACTTGTTCGCTGGGGCGTTTACGAAGATTCTATGGCGGCGGAGTTTGAGTCGATCATGCAGGATATCTCAGAATTTGTAGAGAGAGCACATGAGGAGTGTGGCGATGTTGAGGCCCATATGTGGGCTTCTCGGGCCTATTCATTTTACGTCTTCTTCTCCAACTATCTTTGCCAGGTTGTATCCTTCTCTGACTCCATTGATCTGATGTCGTTTGGTCAGCGAATACTTCAGGCTATCAACACGTCCTGCGACCAGGCCTTGCCCGTTCTAGGCGGGAGCACGCCTCTGAGTCTAAGCAACGCGCCAACGCGCTTGGCGCTCCAGCTCCATGTCTTTAGTCTGTTGTTCGCTTTCCAGGTATATAAACTCGCATCTGGAGATCTCGAGGCCCAGGAGCGACTAGATCTGAATAGAACAATCCGGAGACTAGGACATCAATTGCTCGGCCGCCTCTTGAGATGTGGCTTTGATGCTATTAGGGAATGCTACGAGGATCAACGAGTAACCGCCAACTACGAGCGTGGGATAGATCCAAAGCACTACCTCATTGAAGCCTGGGTTATTGCGATATATACTTTGGATTCGGTTCACTGTCAGGACATCAGTTTTTGGCAGCTGTTAAATAACGAATTGCAACCTCTAGAAATTGAGCGGGCCTTAGATATACGAATCTTCGAGAAGCACTGGCGTAGAGTCTGGACGATCTTACCGTTATACCAGTTCGATGAGTTTGGAGTTGTCCAAGGACCAGTGAGAGATGGAAACCTCTCTGAGAATTGGGCCCTTTTGAGGATCCTCGTAAGTCGGCCTCTAAAAGTATATAGTGCAAATATGCTAGGGCACTCCGGCACTATCAATGCATACTGTAGGACACTATACGCACGATGCCATCACCTTATCACTAAGTGGGGATGGTTGAACACCGATATTATCATCCCGGTACTTTATGAATTCTTTGCCAGCAAGAACCTAGCCAATCTAAGGAACGAGGAAACCTACGGTTCCCCGGATTTCCTCCAAAATCTTGACCGCAATCCATCTCTGCAAATGCGGGACTCTGACCCTTGCTTTCATCTTCTATTGAAGATAGTTGGCTTAGGCCTTCATGCAATGAAAGAATCAACGCCGATCAAAAAGATCGGAAATCTTGTCAACAGGCTGATGCCAAACCACGGCCATCAATATCCCAAAGATAAAGAACTCCGAGTAGAAAACCTTACCGCATTGCGAAACCACCATGACCTACTCTCAACATTATGGTGGGCTTCTCCGCCCCGATGTCGTCCCCCACTGGAGGCAATCTGGTATCTGGTGGATCCGGATCTCTCCCATCAGCAAGCTTGCATCGTCAGTATTAGAGCCTGGCTGAATCTTATGCGCTTTCAACTACACAGTGGTGAGGGCCTGGATATCTTGAGGCCGTTTATGGAGTGGTTCGACCGCTTTACAAACTCTGCCTTGAACCAGCACCACGCCGCACGGAGTGAGGCGGAAAAGCACTTCAGCATCGCAAAGGAGAGGGGTGATACAGAGTTATCGAAAGATATTATGGAGGATAACATCCGCCGGAATCAACAACAGCTCGAAAGTATTCTTATTGATGCATTGAAGTCGTTGCGCGGTGTGCTGGCAGGAATTAAGGGACAGACACAGAGCGCAATTGTGATTCTCACAAAGGGTATCTATTTCCTGATCGATCCTCACCGCTGTAGTGCATAAACTAAGTAAAGAGTAGCTTCCACTGCGAATGTATTGAATTCTTACGGCCGACTCTCGAATAAACTGATCTTTGAGGCTCTTGATTTGATTCAGCAATATTTGGTCGTTGCTAAGAGTGCTGACCAGTCTGCTGGCATTTCTGTTCAAGCGAGTGAGGATAGTCAGGACTATGGTGACTGGTCGGGATTCGATGATATCGTGATTAGGGATGATCAAAAGGCAGCAGCTGAGGTATGGCCTAAGTTCCTATCTTTTATTTCTACTCCTTATTTTTACACGAGTTCAACTAACAATATTAGCGATTGTCTGTTACTGTATATGAAGCGTTACATAGGATGCTTTCCAACTGCTTTGGTAACGACATACAACCAGAAGATAGTTTACTAATTAAAACCGTTGATACATGGGCTCTAGTCGTCGGATTTCTAGTCCGGCATGGACTAAAAGTAAGTTGGTGTTCTCCGAATGTAGCCAATGATACTAACCGACCCGCCAGAATTGGGACGCATATCTTGACCAATATAATCCAGAGTCATGGTCATCACTCCGTGACACGGAGCAAACTCGGAAGTTCACGGCTTATTTCATTCCGAAGGTTATACAATCGGGGCCAGAAGTGTACGAGTCTAATAAGACGGCGTTTATATCTTTCTGGTTGAAGACACTAGTGGAAAGGGAGTCATTGCTCAAGTTCCAGAATGAGTATACTGCGACTCTCCTCAACTATGATCCTACCAATCCAATTCTTGCAAACCTACCATTCGTGCGTGATGAGGTGAGCGGGGAGTTCAAAATCACCCTGACCGACTTCCGAGCTCGGCGTTTATCTTTAATATCCAGTAAGTCACTCGACCCCACCGTTTCTGAAATCCGATTAACACCCCCCATAGCAATCCTCGCAAACATGCGAGAGAACTACGAAGAAACCCACAACGACTCCGCGCAGCGAGGCCTAGCGCTTAGACTCGAATACTCAGAGATGCTAAAATCCATGATGAGGTCTATGAAGGAGATCTACCAGGTACTACATCCGCACATTGATACACATAATTCTAACGTCTAAGCAGGAAATCCACGCAAAATCTACCTCAGGTGCATACGTCGAATTCGTGCAGCAAGTAGTCGAGTACCTGCAGCAGCATTCAATCGACATCGTGACAATCGATCGCTTCTTCACCGACTCAAGCATGTTCCCGCTGCCCTCTGCTGATCCTACGTACGTCGTTGGCCGGCTCAAGAATTACGGCCTGAAGCTCTCACACCAACGCATTCACACGCAGCTCACCAGCTTTTTCCAATCCGTCTGTGAGCGCGCGGCGATTGATGGACAGCAGGAGTACCTTGTTCACCAACTCACCGCTGCGCTGTCCGGGGAATTAGAAGTGGGCACGGCACAGAAGCCAAGCCTGAGGTCGCTGTTTATGGAGGCGATATTCCCGGCGTATATTGAGTGCACGTTCACTAACCCTGCAGGGTGGATACTCAGCGCGCCGCTACTCCAAGCTACCGAGGAGATACTTGCAAAGCTCCGGTTGGACGTTGACTCTACGCTAGATGCTTGCGCCCAGGCTGTGACATCCATGCTAACAACCCTCCTGAACTCAATCCACGCATCGCTAAGCGCTCTTCCAACCCCAGAAATCCTCCCCTCATCCATAAACACCGCAATCTACACCCTCTTTCTAAAAATCCTAACCCGCGCAATCCCCCTCCTAGACACCATCTCCCCAGCCCCCCTTCACCCTCACCATCCGGCATACGAAACTGCAAAAAGCATAACGGCCCATGCCGCTGTCATCCTGCAGCACATCTCAGACCCAACCATTCCTCTCCTTCCCCTTCCCCCTCTTCCCCCCAGTCCACCCCCCGCCCCACACATAAGCACAAAATCAGCAACAATAGCAACACTAGCAAAAACCCTACGCACCGAGTGGAAAATGCATAATGGGATCTGGTACGTTGCGCGGCCTGCTTCTCGGCGGGAAGTGCTCACGCCAAGGTTTGGGGCGGAGGGGGAGGGGTTGGGAAGGGTCATAGAAGGATTGCTTAGAGTTGCTGCGAGGAGTGAGTGGTTGGAGGGGTTGGTTATGGGGTTGGATTTGCGCATTTGGAGGGGGGAGAATATGAGGGGTGGGAGGAGGTGTATTGGTGGGAGGGTTGGGGGGGCTGGGGGAGTGTTTGTTTAGAGTTTTAGGTTTATATGTGCGATAATGTGATATATGGGTTCTGGGTGTTGTGGGTTTGGTGTGGGTTTGGTGTTCGGTTTGGGCGTGCTTTGGATACTTGTAACGTTGTGGAGGTATGGATAGATAGGATAACGTGACGCATGACTTTGGACTTCGGGTTGTGTGAATTTGAACATCAATGCTCACAGGCAACCAAACAATCACAAATGGGGATATGGTTTAGTGGTATAATACCTCTTTAGCATAGAGGTGGTCCGGCGTTCGATTCGCCGTATCTCCAATCTTTTTTTGTATCCTCCGCCTTCGCGAATCGCTTGAATTTTACAGTAGAACTGACAAGGGGCATATTGACGCCAGCAAATAGGAAACATAGTGTCAAGTCCATAATCCATCCATCCGTAACATCATTCATCATGGCCCCTCATCGTCAACCACTCACCTAACTAACCGGCTCAGGCCTCTGCGAAAACAAAACCTTCCACCTCACAATATCCATAATCTCTATCTCCTCCCCCGCCCACCCTTGTTCCTCCCCCCCACCAGTAGGATTATCCCTCCTCCGCAGAACCCCAAACGGTGTGGCCAGCTCCTTCACCTCACCCGTAAGCCGCTGGTGCTTACCGATGTACAAGTAGACCAGCGTAGAGGGCGTCAGATCGCCGTCTGGAAAAACTAGTCTGCCGACGGGTGTTTCGTAGCTTCGTTGTTGTGCATCGGGGGAGGTGGTGGTAGGTGGTTGTTGGGGGAGGTTTATGGTTCCCTGGATTTCGATGATTGCGAGGCCGGAGGGGGTATGTAGGAGTTGTGGGAGGGGGTTTGTTGGTGGAGCAGGAGGGGGCGGGCGGGCGGTTGGATGGAGGGGAATTGATGGCATACTTTGTTTTTTTGTTTAGTTTTGTTGGGATTGAAGACTAAAGTGAAAATCAGGTAAGGACGGTGGGTGTGTCGCTTAAGTCCTCCTTATCGATAATGAAACCCCTAACCCTATGCACCTGCCTGCGCTTTCCCGCTCCTCCCCTCCTCCTTCCGTCGAATAGCGCCATCCCTCTTGGCCCTCTTTTTCTCCCTCTCTACCCCCCACAAAAACCTGCCGACGGTCCTAAGTCCCACCCCCACCGCCGCCCCCGCCGCGTCCCATATCTCCTGCACCGATGCCCCCGGCCGCTCTTCACGGATCTGCATCAGGTGTTGCCGATTCCCCTCGCTCAGCCCCTTCTTCGGTCGTCGCCCAGGCCGCGGACGGAGTTCTCGGTTGCTCTCCCAGCGCTTGACGATCCTTGTTACTTCCGTTTTGGAAATGTTGGTCTCCTCGGATATGTTGCGGTAGGATTTACCCTGTGCGCGCTTTGCGATTATGAGGACGCGCTGGTCAAGGGTCAATTGATGGCGCTTTGGTCTTGGGGCGGCCGTGGCAGTGGTGGAGGGGGCGGAGTGGGACATGGTGTTTGGTTAGTCCTTTGTTAGGTTTGTGAATTTGTGTACGAGTACTATATGAATTGCCCGATTTGTGTGTGGAAAGATGTCGCGAAGATGTGAGGATGTCGGAATTGAAGGAGGGGAGAGAGGGGGCGCTGAAGGGTGGGTACTTTAGCCTTTATCTTGTAGGGACGTGGGCGGCTTGCTTTGTTCTCGTGTGGTTGATGACGTATAATTCTGTCGCTGCGTCTGTTGTGTGAGTGGCTTGGGGATGTGGCAGGTGGAGTGGCATGCAGTCGAGTGACTTTCTGTGACGGTGGTTTTGAACTATGACACCACAAGGAAGAGAGCACTGTTATAAATGATAGATAACTCTAAAAGCGCGGTAAGTGTTATGGGCATAGAATTACGGTGGTTCTTTCTACGCTGAGGGGTACGATAAATGACTTTTCATAGTCTAGGCCGCTGTACAAGTTACAGGCATATAGAACCTGAACAGTTGAGTCCGAGTTTTGTATGGGCGGTCAGATACGCATAGATAATTTACCATACAAAAAATTTATCCCTGTTCTTTCCTGTACCAAAGAGTGGTTACATCAGGGATACTAGCCATGGAATATGGGGAACATTTGTCCTCTGACAAAGAAAGCGAGTGTCTCGGAGGTAGAGCACAGGTATACACCTGAATCCCCGGTTCCTCGTTCTATCAATATCATGAGAGAGTACTATGATTGGGTACCAATGTCCTTTTTTACCAAAGATATATCAGGCGCCTGAACTGTATATTTCCTGAAAGGGGCAGTTAAAAGATTCAAGAAGAAATAATGTTATCGGCCAGTTCCTATGGTCTAATGGCTTAGGAGACTGGTCGGCTAATTTGAAACAGGGACCATCATGAGTTCGAATCCGGGGGGCAGTGGAGTAGTCGAGCATTAAAAAAAA
>Ga0307509_10005477_pt1 | contig 17639 bp, 19 predicted proteins | sample 10_EM_MG_FD_202245 | JGI IMG/M metagenome (GOLD analysis project Ga0307509, IMG submission 202245) | Populus trichocarpa ectomycorrhiza microbial communities from riparian zone in the Pacific Northwest, United States - 10_EM | ecosystem: Host-associated > Plants > Roots > Unclassified | place...
GAATAATTGGACTTCGCGCTAGTATGTTGACTTAAGGTATGTCTCGCCAAGGTTCATACATTTGTTTAAATTTTCCCTCTTTCTACGAATCACCGCAGTCATATCAAGAGCTAGCCTTGAGACTCAGCGAAGTGAACCCCAGTTTTCAGTGTTGAGACACTCATTTCCTTTTAAATTAGGGACTTTCCGTGCGCCCAACCTTATGTCAACATACTAGCGTGAGGTCCAATTATTCTAGTTTTTACGGTATTCTTAACAAGTTCTGTATTTAATCTGAGGGGCCCTTACGGTCGAACCTTTTTTATTATTTCATCTGCTATCCAGAGCACTTGCAATGATCTCTTACACTGCGCGCTGCGCTTATTCTAGTTAGATTGTGGTTCGCGTTACCGGAACCTTGTTTGCATAATTCCTAATCGGAGGAGGCGCGGGGGGGCAGATCAGCTCTAGTATCCTTGTGTGGTAGCGGTGGGGCTAGTCATGACTGGCGGGATATCAACGGTAACACGAGCGAAGTTAGGCGGGGACAGCAGCACCACAATCGAGTCGCATGGAATACCGCCCGCCGATCACGAGCAATGGATATAATTATTTTGCTGGATATAGCTCCGACTCGTTTAAGCACCATATCTCATTCACACAAAGAGAGGTATTCGTACTGGTGCGTTAGGTGGGAAAAAAGAAAGAAAGAAATAAGCATCTCTATTCTCATCCCCCTCAGTCAGGTCTCCATAAATACAGTACTAGGCTCGGGATAAGATTTGTTGATTGAACGGCACGTAACATTCAAATACACCCTTAAGAGCTGCTTAAAAAAAAACCCCGGAAAAGGAAAAAAATGCATGATTACCTAATCCGAATTTCTTTCCAAACATCACCCCAAGTGCACAGACCATTGAAGAATTGTTGGCCACGTTTGCATGCAATATTTTAAGGTTGAAATGGAAACAGCACCGGGGCCGAATCTGCCACCAACCATTGCTCTCTAGAAAACTCACCAGAAAGCCTAAATAGCACAGCACAGTGCAGAGTTCCAAAGGTTTGGCATGCACTGTAGAATCCAGGGAATTGCTTCACATGTAGACGAAGATTTAGTTTAGATCTTTTTACTCGATCGGTGGCTCGCGGGTTGTGAATAATACATCACAAGTGCAACTTAACTCAACCCATCAAATCAAGTCAACCCGCCCGGGAGGCTATGACGCCAGTAAGGCAAGCAAAACCTACAAACATAACGATAAATTAACTGCAAATTTTTGTTATGAGATGGAGATAGAGAAAGGTGGAGCGTGGTAGATGAAGAAGGACGAACAATCCGTGGAGGAAACGAGCACACCCCCTCATTGGATGCGTTCTTTCTTACTCCCTATCCACACCGGAACTGAGGGTTTATATAGACAATACATGAGGGCCCCCAATCCCCTCCACTCCCGGAGAACCCCCCAGACTTTAGCAGACACCGGGGAGTTTCGGTCTCCCTTCCGCTAAGTACTCCGATTCATCCTTCGGATTAACCTCCGATGGCCTCCGGCCTTATATGCGAATCCATACATATTCGTTCCTCCTCTTGATTGAAAACAATTGACAAATGAGACTAATAATAACAGACTAACAAGATAGGGAAGGAACGCAGGAAACCTCTCCGTATGCGGAGAAATTGCCGGTGATTCTTTCAACACAAATACCGCATCAATCGCAATTTCAAAAAAGGCACCCACATTTCAGATACTGTACTAACCCCCCAAATCAATAAATCAAATCATACTGTTGAAACCCTGGATAGGAACCGTTGATTCATGTTTTTCGTTTCATTCTTATCGTGCATTAGTTTGTGTTTCTCCTCCTCTCATCAACAGTATTGGAAACAATCGTGCAGTAGTTACAGTTTCTCCTCGTCTCATCAACAGTATCTGGAACACTCTTGTTACGAACTAGCTCTTACCTGTATCATGTGGAGGAAAAGCTTTTCTAGTCACTTTCTTATTGCGCGTTGTTCACGGGATAAAAGCCGGACTTTTTCCTTATTCTTTTATTTCCATCATCAGTCTTTTCTCGTTCACGTCCTCACTCTTTTATCTTGTTTCTATAAGTCAATCAAACTACGTTTGCTCCCCCATAACATATTAAGACATACCACAAAATAGGAAAAACGTAACGAAACCAAATGATATAATACAACTTCACAAGGGAAACGAGTGGTTCCACTGTAAGTAGATTTTTTTTATTCTGCCTGGAATTTGATGGAACACCAACAGCTCCACCCCGTTGATCGGCCTTTGCGCTACAGTACTGTAAAGTAGGCTAAGAAGTAATGTTACAGTAATGAGGGAATGTAACTCCAGCATTGTATCTACTCCACAAAAAGTACAGAGGAGAAGAAGAAAAATAAATAAGTTCCAAACTGAAACATAGGAAAAGAAAGAGGGAAAAAAAGAGCAAACCATTCCCATCACCATTTTATCTTCACAAAGGGTGGCCATTGTTACAGCTCTTCTTGGTTTTTTTAAATATGTCCTTCAGTGGGGCTGAAGCGAAGAGGAACCCGCTATCCCACCCCGGGTCCAATCTCTTCCAAAATCCCCATAATCCTCAATCTATCATCGTTGTCCGAGGTAACTCTCGACAAGCCCCCCACCACCCTCCCACCCACAAACCCAGGTTGGGGCACCGACGCCGCGTCGGCCTTCGAAGGCATAGATTTCTAAGAGTTGGACAAGGTAGTCTGATACCACTAGTTAGAACTACGTTGTGGAATCCGGGTGATGAAAGGAAGGCAAACTTGGAGGGAAGATGTATTCAGAGTCATTGAATCTGTGACCAAATGGTCGAATTTTGTCGGCCACATGCTCATATGGATGGCCCAGGGAGGAGGCCTCTGCATCAGTATCGATTGAGCAGATGAGCTACTCGAAACACTCCTTGATCTCCTCAGCCCCCCCGGTGGTATGCATCCTGGAAAATGGCAAGGTAAATGTCCGTGTACCTATAAGGATCCGCAAAGCAAGTGAAAAGCTGTATATAAAACATACATCACTAAGAGTAAGCAAGTTCGAATCCAACTCCTTGATGAACTTTTCCTTCTCCGAAGAGCTCATAAGGCCATCCATCCCGACCCGTCGGGACACATCATCCTTGATAGCGGCAAAATCTAATTCCTCCCAGAGGTTAGGCTCAGCTCAATCATCTTCGGCCTGATGCCCATTGGGAAGGAACTATCGCAGAGGCTCCCTGCTCGGCCAGTCACTTCTCAAGCTACGAATCGAAGTCGCTCCGGGCGAGTTTATGGAGAACTTCAGCAACTTCACAGAAGCTCCCGCGATGGGCGTGGTACAGCCACAATAATGCGTAATGGCCGGGGGGTTCAGAACTTCATCGCTGAAGCTATCCGGAAACCCCGGCGAGTCAATTTCAAGGAATCTATTGGACAGTCCACGCCTGTGAAGCCAATGATTAAGAGTATTATGGAAGACCTCATCATCAGAGGTATAGATCAACTGCCGGGTAAAATTTCGCAAGCGGGTGGCTGGAGACGGCATGCGATATTGCATTTCCGGACTCTCCCCAAACTTCGAATCCGACTCGTCTAATACTTCAAACACCAACTGGCAACATTCCTCACGCTTCGCATGGAAGTGGGCTCTAGGGTCCTGTTCGCAGCTCGATCGGCTCATATCACACAAATATTATACGGGACGCAAACTTATGGTCAGAACCGCTCCATCAGCTAAAAATCCCAACGCTTCATTGCCCTTGCCACTCTCCCTAGCGAGTGTAAGAGCCAGCGGTACGGATCCCGGATAGTAATTCCAACTCCAATAGTAGGTTACGGTATCCCGGAGGTTCTCCATTGTCAAGCTTGCAGCAGTCTCCTCGAGCAATTGCAAACTCTCCCCCAGAAGCCGGTTCCTATTGTCCAGATCCCCATCCGCCTTTTCTCTGCGAACTTGCTCAATAACTTTGGGCACTAGGAGATCGGCGGCGCTGCCGAAACGTCCGCATCGTTGCCGTAACGCATCCGCAATAGCCATGTTCAACCAATCTGCATATTTCTATTGGCGGTTGCCGTGACCAGCTCCTTGGCAAGCCGGCCCCCTATCACTCGTGAATAAACCAGGGCAAGTAACCCCTTGGCGTTCTCTTTCTGGTTGTCCAAGAGACTAAGTATGATATCCCTAAGCTTATCATCGAGCATAAAGAGCACAAACGATATAGCCTCAATCATATTACCAATTAAGGTAACAAGAGAGCATGTAACATCCAGTGTTCAGCCTGTTGGACAACTTCCTCAACCCTACCCAGTCCCACCAAGGACTCAGCTTCGGATAATCCATCAATAAAGGTACGGCTGTTTTGTAAGAAGGCCGACAATGAGTGTTCCCAAGCGGCCAGTCCGGGCCATGGGTTGGCAGTCCGGTCAGTCCGGCCATGGTTTAGAGAAGCCTGGGTCAGTCAGGCTTAAATTATCAACGGCCGCCAAAGCCTACAGGCGCCCAGGCAACCGCTGGGTCGAGAGGATAGGTGACCCAGGCAAAGCCGCCAGATTCCCAGGCAAAGCCTTCAGGTGCCCAGGTAAAGCCTGCAGATCCCGCGTAAAGGCGCCAGATACCTTGACAACAAGTGCTGCTCGCGTAAAACTCAACACTGATCGGCTGAGCTGTTCGCTTACGACATTTTAAATTGAGCTACATAAATTAACCGATAGATACCCGGCCATTCATAGATATTTGCGAAAGCCATCAGGCTGCTGGCTGCTCCCACCTCGATTAGAACAATAAATACTACACTGTGTGTATGCTTTGAGATCATCTTAAAGTCAATCAATGTCGTCAGCTTATCCATATATCCAATGTTCAAAAGGTGAATGCGGGACAATCTATTCTATGGGGATAATACTTGGCAAGTACAAGGGGGGTTGCGAGGCACACCTAGCCAGGAGGTGAAGAAGGGATTGGTAGGAGTTCCGGTTCTTAATTCCACTAAGCCTGGTGGGCGGTAGCACCTTATTGATAGAAAAGTGCCCATCCATATGTGCAAGAGAAATATAGAGAAAAGAATGTAAAAAACACAAGTGCCAACATGTTTGACCGTGAAATCCAGGCAAGTAACTCGCAAATAAGGTGCGTGAAAACAAAAGGGTGTGGAGTGATTATTAGAAATATCATGACTAAGAATGGTGCATAAGGGATGCATAAACAACAGTAAAATCGTAAACACCTGATTGGAAAGCACGCGTTAAATCTCAAGATATTATCTTGAAATAAACAATAAAACACCGTAATATATCTCTTAGCTGTAGTAATGTAAGTGGTGGACAGGCGGAGGGGAAACACAAACTAAGGAAAAGACTACGGGGTAGTGCGTTGAATATACATTGGAAATATACAGAGAATTTCCACACTTCCCCAGATTATCTACAGCCCAATAATGTAAGTATTGGCCGATGAACGGATTTTGCTAGGATTTGGTGCATATATCAGCAAGATGGTAACTGATGCAACCTTGAAGACAACGAACAATGTGTCTCCTGGAGCTTCGCGTGTGATGAGGAAGTAGACAGAGATATGCTTTGTTCGAGCATTGATCGAAGGGTTGACAGCTAGGAATTTTGGACCCGTATTATCAGTATGCATAGCGAACGGAACAGGAAGGCGAAGGTCGGCGAGCCCTGTGCGAAAGGATAGAATATGGCGTGTAGCCTCGGACATAGCAACAAATTTGGATTTGGTTGTTCATTCAGCGCCTGAGCCTTGTATTTTTCATTGAAAGCCAGGAGACACAACAGTTATTGAAAAGAACAATGTAACCGGAGGTGGATCTTCTGGTATCGGGACAACCCAGAAGGTCAGCCTCAAGAAAACATTGATAGTGTTTGTAGTTGTGTACCGGTAAAATAGTACAAGGTTTCGCATTCTGTTAACATGTCACAAATTTCACCTTGGCAAAATTGCTTTCACATGCCTAATCAGTTATTAGTCATCCCCGGTTTAGGCGCCACACTATGACGTCACTTGATGCATTGTTCACACAAGACTGATGGCGCCCTTGCAAGTTATGGTTAGGTTCTGATTGGTTAATAGTTGCAGGACTCACGATTGTGAAGGCATACGATGTAATAACCTTGGCACATGACTCACATTGTGAGTCATGGGTTTCACTCATGGGACTCATTTGAGCAGATGACTTGGTTTATGACGTTTGGTTGATTAATAGTATGTTGCAGAGTGAGTGAGCTGACTGATTTCACACTATCACTCACAATGATTCATAGAAGTGTGTAAGGCGAGTTGATCAGTCACAAGGGTTTGGGTTGCGACAAGATGCGTATAAAAGGGGCTTCGTTTCAACCAAGAGATAGGCCACAAACCAACTCTCGTCCACCTCCGGCGATTGAAATCTCAAAACCACCGGAAATCATCGTCACTTTCCCCTACCCACCTCTCTTCCCCCATGATGGCTACTGCCTAAGGGTTGACGTTAAGCCATCTTCCCTCCTCTCCTGAGGCAAGCATGCCTCCCCTCCTTGGGGTTCTTGTTCCCGTTCATCGTTGACACCCGCTCATGAAGTTCGGTTCTCCCCTTTACCCCGCACGTGCTTTGCATCTCACTTAGCATTTTGCACGGTCGGAAAGCTTCTTGCTTGCTTCACGGTCGGCGGTATAGCGTCCGGACTCTCGGTCGAAGTAAGGCTTCGGTTCTGCCGGGCTTGTACTCCTGATGGGGAAAGCTTCGGTTAGTAACATCACGGTCTCGCTCGGTTTCGCCGTCGTCCCAAAAGCCCTTGCTATTGACCGTTAGTCGGTTGTTGCTAGCCTGCTCGCGATCCTTCCTCTTTCCCCCTCCCGGTTCCTTCCGCTGGCACCGGACTGCCCTATAAGCTGACCCCTCACTGCTAAAAATCCTCCCCCGCCTGGCACCCTAGTCCTCCCCTTTGGCTGGCACCCTACTGCTACACACCGGCTAGCACCTTACTGCTCATCGTCGTCGGCTGGCGTCCCCTCGGCCCGGTGGCCCCGCTCGCCCACCTGCCTCTCTCCCTCCTGCCATTTACTCAACGGTCGCAAAATTCGCTTATGTTACGGTTGTTCATCGTATTGCACGGCCTCATTGGTCTCTCGCAAACGCCGACGCGTCGCCATCTTCCGGTCAGTCCCGACTGTGAACCGGCCTGCCCCTTACGGCGACCAGCCGCGGGGCCTTTTCGTTAGGCATATTGGCAATAGTACTTACACCTCGTCATTTCTTTGATTCTTTTCTTAGTGTTACCAGGGGGCCTGCTAAAGGGTTTGGGTCTCTCTCCTGTATGTTTCTATGAGTTGTTTCCCTACGTGTCTGAGGTGTGAGTCTTAGGTGCTAGGCGGGGGAAGTTTCTTGTATGGTCTCGGGGGGTTTGATTTTTCCTATTATGAGTAGAAGCGGGCAGTTGTTATTGCGCTTATAGGTTTTTTTCTCTTCATAGCTAGCGCTACATAAGGCTTTTTGTACCTAAAACAAACAACGCATGATTACAAAAAAAGAAAAAAAAAAGAAAGAAAAAAAAGCAACCAAGAGATAGGCACGGACGATTGCAACAACACCTCCGGCGATTGAAATCTCAACACCACGAGAAATCATCGCGACTTTCCCCCACCCACCTCTCTTTTCCCACAATGGCTACTGCCTAGGAGTTGACGTTAAGCCGTCTCCCATCCTCTCCTGTGGCCTCACGGCCTCGCCTCCTTAGGGTTCTCGTTCTGGTTCTTCGTTGACACCCGCTCATGAAGTTCGGTTCTCCCCCTTACCCCGCACTTGCTTTGCACCTCGCTTAGCATTTTGCGCGGTCGGAAAGCTTCTCGCTAAGTTTACTGTCGGCGTCACCGTGCCGGACTCTCGGTAGAAGTATGCCTCGGCTTGCTGGGCTTGTACCTCTGATGGGGAAACCCTCCGTTAGTAACATCACGGTCTCACTAGGTTTCGTTGTCGTCCTACCAGCCCTGGCTATGGCCCGTTTGTCGCCTGAGGCTAGCTTGTTCGCGCTCCCTCCTCTCACCTCCATCCGGTTCTGTCCTCTTGTACTGTACTGCTACCATCCTCTCTCTGGCTGCCACCCTACTGCTCCTCACTGGCTGCCACCCTACTGCTACTCATGGGCTGGCACCCTACTGCTCATCGTCGTTGGCTGGCATCCCCTCTACCCGGTGGCCCCACTCGCGATCTACCATTTGGATTGGTTGGCCCCTCCACGGTTACGCCAGGTCGTGGTATAGCACTGCCTCCGTGACTATTCTCCAACGCCTTGGATCGATGTAATGAGCTGCCTGACCGTACAACATGGTTTTGGTGGGCCCTCTACTGGAGTTTTCCTATGTCGCCAATCAACAATCCTCTCCCGTGGGCAGCGTTTATGGCCGTTTGAGTCTTTTCTTTTGTTTTGGTGACCCTGCGGAAGGGTTTTGGTCTCTCTACCTGTACATTTCTATATATTGTTTTCGTATGTGTCTTGGGTTTCTATCTTAGGCGCTAGGCGAGGGGGACCTGTCCTATGTATTCGGTGTGCTTGATTTTTCACATGAAGAGGTGAACCTAGTGTTCGTTACGGGTCGGGGCAGGGGGGGTTTTTACTCGCCAGGCCCCGCCCTTACACGGGGCCCACTGGCACTCATTCCCTGCACAGTGCCCCATTTGTTACAACACATTGTTAAACGGGACCCGTCCGGGGTATTGGGGAGGCGGGGGCCTCAGCCGGCACAGGGGCCGGGAATGCCGAAAAAGACACCGCGCCACAGGCCGTTGAGCGGGGCCCGGCGGGGACAAGGGCCGGGGGCCCGCGTTTTCCGGGGCCCATTCCGCCCGGTAACGAACTCTAGGTGAACCGGGTCGTGGCTATTGTTTATAGGTTTTTTTCTCTCCATAGCTAGCGCTACATGAGGCTGTTTATACCTTAAAACAAATCACCATGATTAAAAAAAAAAAAAAAAAAAAAAGAAATAAACAGCCAAGAGACAGGCACACGAACCATTACAACAACACCTCCCGCGATTGAAATCTCAACACCACCAGATATTATCGTCACCTTCCCCCACCCACCGCTCTTCTCCCAAGATGGCTACTGCCTAGCAGTTGACATTAAGCCATCTCTCCTGCTCTTCTGGGGCCTGTCGGGCCCCCCTCCTTGGGGTTCTCGTTCCAGTTCATCATTGACTCCCGCTCATGAAGTTCGGATCCACCCCTTACCCCGGGGTTGCTGTGCACCTCGCTTAGCATGTTGTACCGTCGGAAAGCTTCTCCCTTCCTGCACAGTCGGCGTTATGGCATCCGGACTCTAGGTCAAAGTAGGCCTCGGCTTGCTGGGCTTGTACCCATGGTGGGGAAACCCTCGGTTAGTAACATCATGCTCTCCTCCCAGTTTCGTGGTCTTCACAGAAGGCCTTGCTATAGCCTGTTTGTCGGCTGCTGCTAGCGCGCTCGCCACCCGTCCTCCATCATCCTCCCCATGCTGTCCGCTGGCACCGTACTTCCACACTCCACTCACTAGCTGGCAGCCTACTGCTCATCATCGGCTGACACCGTCCTGCTACTCACCGGCTGGCACCCTACTACTCATCGTTGTTGGCTGGCATCCCCTCGGCCTGGTGGCGCCAGTTGCCCTTCTCCCACTCGGAATCTCTGACCATTCCTCGGTTACGCCTAGTTGTAGTATAGCACTGCCTCTGGAGCTATTGTCCAACGCGTTGGATCAATGTAATAACCTGCTCGACCGCGCAAGCTGTTATAGTGGGCCCATGGTACCCCTGTTTTCCCCCGTAGACGATCATCTACGCACCCCCCGTGCCCGCGTTTCGGGTCTTCGAACAGGGGGTTTCTTAGGTTTTGGGGATCCTGCTGCAGGGTTTCGGTCTTTCTACCACTACGTTTCTATGTATTGTTTCCTTACGAGCCTGGGGTTTATCATCTTAGGTGCTAGGCAGGAAACACTTTTCCTATGGACTCGGGCTGTTTGAATTTTCCCATGAAGAGGTGAAGCGGGTGCTGGTTTGCATTGATAGGTTTTTTGCTCTTCATAGCTCGTGCTAGATAAGGCTTGTTGGACCTAGAAACAAATAACACATAATTACAAAACAAAAGACAAAAGAAAAACGAGCAAGAGATAGGCACGAAACATCTCTCCTCCACCTGCAGCGATTGAAATATGAACAGTACAGGAAATCATCGTCGCTTCCCCCTACCCACCTCGCGTCTCCCACAATAGCTACCACCTAGGAGATGACCTTAAGCCATCTTCCCTCCTCCTCTGCGGCCTCGGCCTCCCCTCGTTGGTGTTTTCTTTCCTGATCGTCGTTGACTTCCGCTCATGATGTTCGGATCTCCCTCTTACCCCGCACTTGCTTTGCACCTCGCTTATCATGTTGCACAGGCGGAAAGCTTCTCGCTTCGTTCACAATCGGCGTTATGTCGTCCGGACTCTCGGTCGAAGTAGGCCACGGCTTGCCGGGCTTGTACCCCTGGTGGGCAATACTTCCGTTAGTAACATCACGGTCTCCCCCCTGTTTTGTTCTTGTTACAAAAGCCCTTGCTATGACCCCTCTGTCGGCTGCGGCTAGCTTGCTCGCGATCCTTCCTCCATCCTCCTCCCGGTTCTGTCCGCTGGTATTGTACTGCCACACTCCGCTCACTAGCTGGCACCCTACTGCTCAGCATCGGCTGACACCCAACTGCCACTCACCGGTTGGCACGCTACTGCTCATCGTCGTTGGCTGGCATCCCCTCGGCCCAGTGGCCCCGCTCGCCTATCTCCCCCTCCGACTGTCTGACCTTTCCTCTGTTACGCCTAGTTGTGGTATAGCACTGCCTCCGTGGCTAGTGTCCAATGACTTAGATCAATGTAACAACCTGCGCGACTGCGCAAGCTGTTTTACTGGGCCCACGGTACACGTGTTTTCCCCCGTCGGCGATCAGCTACCCACTCCCTGTGCCGGTGTTTCGGGTCTTCGAACAGGCGGTTTCTTACGTTTTGGGGATCCAGCTGAAGGGCTTCAGTCTTTCTACCTGTAGGTTTCAATGAATTGTTTCATTACATGCCTGGGGTGTACCATCGCAGGTGCTAAGCCGGGAACACTTTTCCTATAGACACGGGCTGTTTGAATTTTCCCATGAAGAAGTGAAACGGGCGGTGGTTTGCATTGATAGTTTTTTTGCTCTTCATAGCTCGTGCTACACCAGGCTGTTTGTACCTAGAAACAAATAACTCATTATTACAAAACAAAAAAAAGAAAAAAAAAACAACCACGAGACAGGCACGAAACATTTCTCCTCCACCCCCGGCGATTGAAATCTGAACACTACGGGAAATCATGGTCGCTTCCCCCCACCCACCTAGCTTCTCCCACGATGGCTACTACCTAGGAGCTGACGTTAAGCCATCTTCCCTCCTCCTCTGTGGCCATGGCCTCCCCTCCTTGAGGTTTTTAGAGTTCATTACCGGGTGGACGGGTCCTCGGAAAACGTGGTCCCCCCGCCCTTTTCCCCGCCCTGCCCCGCTCAACAGCCTGGGGCAGTTTGTCTTTTTTGGTATTCCCTGCCCCTGTCCCCGCTCCAGCCACCGCCCCACCCATAGCCCAGATGGGTTCCTGCTAAATAGGGGTGTCAACAAACGGGGCCCGTCCAGGGAATCAGTCCTAGTGGGCCCCGGGCGGGGCGCTGCGGGGATCACCGTAAAACTACGCCCCCTGCCCCGTGTAAGGGCGGGGCCTTGTGAGTGAGAACCCACCCCGTACCGCCCCGTAACGAACAGCCAGGGTTCTCGTTCCTGTTTGTCGTTGACTCACGCATATGACATTCGGTTCTTCCCCTTAACCCGCTCTTGGTTTCCACCTCGCTTAGCATTTTACGTGGTTGGAAAGTTTCTCGCTTCACTCATGGTCGGCGTTACGCTGTCAGACTCTTGGTCGAAGTAGGCCTCGGCTTGCTTGGCTTTTACCTCTGATGGCGAAAGTCTTGGTTAGTAACATCACAGTCTTGCTCGGTTTCGGCCTCGTCCCAAAAGACCTTGGTATGGCCTGTTTGTTGCTTGTTGCTAGCCCGCTCGCGATCCTTCCTCCATCCACCTTCCCATTTTGTCCGCTGGCACCGTATTGCTCATAAGCTGGCACCTGACTACTAAACCACCCCCAGGCTGGCACCCTACTTCTCTCCACCGGCCGGCACCCTACTGCTACTCACGGGCTGGCACCCTACTGCTACTCACTGGCTAGCACACTACTGCTCCTCCGCTCGTTTGACCCTTCCTCTGCTACGCCTAGTCGTGGTATAGTACTGCCTCCGGGGCTACTGTCCAACGCCTTGGCTCGATGTAATGACCGGCACGACCGCGCTAGTGGTTATAGTGGGCCCACGGTTTTCTGTTTTCCACTGTCGACGATCGTCCATCGACCACCCTGAGGCCCCCGTTTGGGGGCTTTGACCTCGCGGTTTCTTTTGTTCTGGGGAGCCTGCGGAAAGGTTTTGGTCTTTCTAGCTGGATATTTCTATGTATTGTTTCCTTACCTGTCTGGGGTATATTATCTTAGGTGCTAGGCGGGGGAAACCTTTCCTATGGACTCGCAGTCTTTGATTTTTTCAATGAAGAGGTGAAGCGGGCGGTTGTTTGCATTTACCGGTTTTTTTCTCTTCATCGCTCACGCTGCATAAGGCTTTATGTCCCTAGAAACAAATAACTCATGAGTACAAAAAACGTAAAAATAGATAACAAGGAAAAACTACCAAGAGATAGGACACGAACCATGTCTCCTCCACCTGCGGCGATTGAAATCTCAACCCCACGGGAAATCATCGTCACTTTCCCCCACCCACCTCTCTTCCCCCATCATGGATACTGCCTTGCGGTTGATGTTAAGCCATCTTACCTCCTCTTCTGTGGCCTCAGCCTCCCCTCGTTCGGGTTCTCGTCCCTGTTCGTGGTTGACTCCCTCTCATGATGTTCGGTTCTTCCCCTGACCCCGCACTTGCTTTGCACCTCGCTTAGCATTTTGCACGGTCAGAAAGCTTCTTGCTTGCCTCATTGTGGGCGTTACTGTGTCGGACTCGCAGGCAAAGTAGACCTCGGCTTCCTGGGCTTGTACCTCTGATGGGGAAAGCCTCGGTTAGTAACATCATGGTCTCCGTCGGTTTCGTCGTTGTCCCAAAAGCCCTTGCTATGGCCGTTTTGGCCGTTTTGGCTAGCCCATTCGCAACCCTTCCTCCCTCACTCTCCCAGTTTTGTCCCCTACTCCCGTACTACTACTTTCCTCTCCCTGGCTGTCACTCTACTGCTCATCACCGGCTGGCACCCTACTGCTTATGGTTGGCTGGCATCCCCTCTTCCTAGTGTCTCCGCTGGCCTGTCTATCATGCCCGATCCTCGTACTCCTCCGCGGTGACGCCCAGTCGCGGTATTGCACTCCCTCCGTGGCTGCCACCTCCTTGGAGCGACCGATGTTATTACCGGCGCGGCCGTTGTCTTCGGTTCAATGTCGGCCCACTGTTTCAGTGGTTTTCCCTTATGCGCGGTCACTATCCTCTCCCTCAAGCCCGTGTTTTGAGGCCTTAGCGAAACTTTCCCTTGTTCTGGGGCGCCTGCCGGAGGGTTTGGGTCTCTCAACATGTATGGTTCTATGAATTGTTTCCTTACCCGTCTGGGGTATTAGTATCTTAGGTGCTGGGCCAGAGGGGCTTTTCCTATGGTTTCAGGGTGTTTCATTTTTCCCATGAAGAGGTGAAGCGGGCGGTTGTGCTGACTTATACCTTTTTTTCTCTTTATAGCTCACGCTGCACAAGGCTTTTTTTTCCCTAAAACAAATAACATATGATATCTAAAAAACAAAAACAAAAAGAGCAAGAGCTAGGACACGAACCATCCCTCCTGCACCTCCAGCCATTGAAATCTCAACACCAAGGGAAATTGTTGTCACTTTCCCCCGCCCACCTCTCTTCGGCCACGATGGCCACTGTCTAGGAGATGACGTTAGGCAATCATCCCTTCTCCGCTGGGGGCCTCTAGCCTTCCCTCCTTGGGGTTCTTGTTTCCGTTCGTCATTGACAAGCTCATGATGTTCTGTTCTCCCCCTTACCCCACACTTGCTTTGCACCTTGTTTACCATTGAGCACGGTCGGAAAGCTTCTCGCTTGCTTCGCGGTCGGCGTTACGGTGTCCGAATATCGGTCCAAGTAGGCTTCGGCCTGCTGGGCTTGTACCTCTGGTGGGGAAAGCCTCGGTTAGTAACATGACGGTCTCGTCCCGGGCTCGTCGTCGTCCCCAAAGCCCTTCCTATGGCCCATTTGTCGGTTGTGGCTTGCCAGTTCGCAATCATTCCTCCTCCGCCCTCCCAGTTGCGTCCGCTGGCACCGTACTGCCCCTTTAGATAGCACTTGAGTGCTGAGACTCCCCCCTGGCCGGCACCCTACTGCTCTCCACCGGCTGGCCCCCTACTGCAACTCACCGGCTGGCACACTACTGCTCATGTTCGTCCTCCCCTCCGCTCAGTTGACCTTTCCCAGGTTACGCCTATTGGTGGTATCGCACGGCCTCCGTGCCTATTGTCCAACGCCTTGCATCAATGTAATGAGCTACCCGACCGCGTGAGCGGTTATTGCGAGCCCACCATCTCTCTGTTTTCTTCTGTCGCCGGTCACCAATCCAATCATCAGGCCCTGAAAGTACCTTACCGAAGCCGTCGTTTATTTTGTTTTGTGGAACCTGCGGAACGGGTTGGGTCTTTCTCCCTGCAAGGTTTTTTGTATTGTTTTCTTATCTGTCTGCGGTATTTTATCTTAGGTGCTAGGTGGGGGGGACCTTTCCTATGGACTGGGGCTGTTTGATTTTTTCCATGCAGAGGTGAAGCCTGCCCTGGTTTTGCCTTATTGGTTTCGTTTGCTCCATTGCTCGCGCTCCACCAGGCTTTTTGTACCCAGAAACAATGAACGCATGATAACAAAAAAGAAAAAAAAAACCACCAGGAGATAGGACATGAACCATTGCAACAACACCTCCAGCAATTCAAATCTCAACACCACAAGACATCCGGTTCACTTTCCCCCACCCACCTCTCTTCTCCCATCATGGCTACTGCCCAGCGGGTGACATTAAGCCAGCTTCCCTTCACCTCTTGGGCCTGACAACCCGCCCTCCTGGGGGTTCTCTTCCTCTTCTTGGTTGACTCCCGCTGAGGTAGTCTGGTTCTCCTGTTACCCAGCACTTGGTTTGCACCTTGCTTCGCATTTTGCGCGGGGAAACCTTCTCGCTTCCTTTGCGGTCAGACTCTCGGTCGAGGTAGGCCTCCGCTTGCTGGGCTTATACATCTGATCGGAAAGGCCTCAGTTACTAACCTCACCGCCTTGTCCCGGTCTCCTGGTCGTTCCAAAAGCCTTTGCTATGGCCTGTTCCTCGGGCGCGACTAGCCTGTTCCCGATCCTTCCTCCATTCTCCTCCCTTTTCTCTCCGCTTGCATGCTAATTCTGCACACGGCTCCCTGGCTGGCACTCTACTGGTCCTCTTCAGCATGCATCCTACTCGGACACGTCGGCTGGCACCCTACTGCTCATCGTTGTTGGCTGGCATCCGCTCTGCGTAGAGTTCGTTACGGGGCGGACGGGGCCCCGGAAAGCGCGGGCCCCCGGCCCTTTTCCCCGCCCTGCCCCGCTCAATGGCCTGGGGCGGGGTGTCTTTTTCGGCATTCCCTGCCCCTGTCCCCACTCAGGCCCCCGCCCCACCCATACCCTGGACGGGTCCCCGTTAAAGATGGGTGGTAACAAATGGGGCCCCGTCCAGGGAATGAGTGCGGGTGGGCCCAGGGCGGGGGCGGGGCGGGGATTACCCGAAAAATACCCCCCCTGGCCCCGTGTAAGGGCGGGGCCTTGTGAGTGAAAACCCGCCCCGCCCCGCCCCGTAACGAACACTAGCTCTGCGCAGTGGTTCCGCTCGCCCTCTCCTACAGTTCGTTACAGGGCGGACAGGGCCCCGGAAAACGAGGCCCCCCGGTCCTTTTCCCCGCCCTGCCCCGCTCAACGGCCTGGGGCGGGATGTGTTTTTCGGCATTCCGTCAGCCTGTCACCGCTGAGGCCCCCGCCCCACGCATACCCCGGACGGGTTCCCATTAAAAATGGCTGGTAACACACGGGGCCTCGTCCAGGGAATGAGTGCGGGTGGGCCCTGGGCGGGTGTGGGGTGCGGATTACCCGAAAAATACCCCCTCAGGCCCCATCTAAGGGTGGTGCCTTGTGAGTGACAACCCGCCCCGTCCCGCCCCGTAACGAACACTACCCTCTCCTCTCCGATCGTCGGACCCTTCCTTGGTTATGCCTAGTGGTTATATAGGACTGCCTCCGTGGCTATTGTCCAACGCCTTGGATCCATGTAATGACCTCCATGATTGAGCGCGCGGTTATAGTGTGATCAAGTACCTGTGTTTCCCCCCGTCGGCGGTCATCTACCCGCCCCCCTCAGGCCTGGGTTTCAGGTTTTCAACCAGGCGGTTTCTTTTGTTTTGGGGAGCGTGCGGATGGGGTTGGGTCTTCCTACCGGTACGTTTCTATGTATTGTTTCCTTAGTTGTCTGGGGTATATTATCTTAGGTGCTAGGCGGGGGAGACTTTTCCTATCGAGTCCGGGTATTTGATTTTTGCCATGAAGAGGTGAAGCATCGGGTGGGTTTGCATTTATAGCTTTTGTTTTTGCTATAGCTAGCGCTGCATGCAGTTTTTTGTCCCTTGAATCAATCAATACATGATTACAAAAAAAAAATAAAAAAAAATAAAAAAAAGAAGAGTGACCAAAAGATAAGACACGCTTCTCGCAAACTTCCTCCCACCTCACCTACTACATTTCCCACTCTCGCAACTTTACCCCTCTTTGCACCCGGGTCAAACCCTTTGCTCACTTTTCCCAACCCCCGCCTCTGCCTTATGGCAAACCCTCAACAACTCCCCCCCCGCAATACAGCCTTTGGTTGACTGTCGGCAACGACCTCCCCTCTGCCAAGGCGCTCATCTACGCCAGCCGTTGACCACCCTCAAGCCTTGACGGCAGAACAGATGCCACTTGCCAGATCCTGCCTTCGCCTGACCCCCTGGTACTTCCCCGACTTCTCCCAGAAGACTCTGTCAGGGCTGATCTGGTCAGAGACAGCAACTCTCCCCCTCCTCTTGCAGCTCTAGTGTTCGTTACAGGGCCTCGGGGGCCCCGAAAAACGGGGGCCCCCGGCCCAACTCCCCGCCCCGCTGAACGCCCCGGGCCGGGGAGTGTTTTTTTAGGGTTACCTACCCCTGCCTCCGGCCCCACCCATTCCTCAGACGAGTCCCCGTTAAAAGAGGTGGGGAGAAACGGGGCCCCGTCCAGGGAATGAGCGGGGACTCGCCCCGGATGGCGGCGGGGCGGGGGTCACCCCGATAATAACTCCCCCAGCCCGTTGTAAAGGCGGGGCCTGGCGAGTGAAAACCCACCCCCCCCCGCCCCGTAACGAAATCTACCCACCTCGTAAGTGGGCTACTTACCGTCTCACCACGACTTTCCGGAGTTACCCAGAAACTCACATTCCTCGCCGCGGAAAACAATCCACTGAAGGAGCAGCTCCACAATCTCTTCTCACAAATCGCAAACCTCCCGCTCCCCCAGACCCCGCCCCCCCACCAAGC
>Ga0307509_10005478_pt1 | contig 17639 bp, 16 predicted proteins | sample 10_EM_MG_FD_202245 | JGI IMG/M metagenome (GOLD analysis project Ga0307509, IMG submission 202245) | Populus trichocarpa ectomycorrhiza microbial communities from riparian zone in the Pacific Northwest, United States - 10_EM | ecosystem: Host-associated > Plants > Roots > Unclassified | place...
GCAGCTTCGTGGCGTCGAGCAGTTTGTCGATCTGGGCACGCATCACCTCCGGGCCGCCGACCGGGCGGCGCAGGGCGGTCTCGTCCATGACGGCCCAGAAGCGGGGCGCGTCGGGACGCGTCAGCAGATCCTGGCGCTGCATGCGCAGCGCGACATGGCGCTCGATCTCGTCGGGCTCGGTCTGGCCGATGGCACCCGACAGCAGCACACCGCGCGCGTACTCCTCGGTCTGCAGCAGCCCGGGCACGAAGTGCGGCTCGTACGAGCGGATGAGCGCGGCGGCGCCCTCCAGGCTGACGTACATCGAGAACCAGCCGGGCAGGATGTCGTGGAAACGCTGCCACCAGCCGGGTCGGTTGGCCTCCTCGGCCAGCCGGACGAATGCCTCGGCCTCCTCCTCGGAGACGCCGTAGGACTTCAGGAGGAGCTGGAGGTACGGGATCTTGAGGGAGACCTCGGCCATCTCCATACGGCGGACCGTGGCGGGCGCGACGCGCAGGACCTTGGCGGCCTCCTCGCGCTTGAGCCCGGCACGTTCCCGCAGGTCCAGCAGGCGCCGGCCGAGGACGACCTGGCCGACCGTCGGTGCGGACCGCGGCTCGCTCACGCTCCACCTCCCCCTATGAGTCCCGTTGAGTCCCGTACGGCGAATGAGCCCGGCGGTCGAATCCCGACAGCCCTGCGGCGCCATTCGAAGACTCATTCGAAGATCGGGACAGACCTCCGGAGATTCCAACTGGCGCCGCGCGACGTTCCGTTGCGAGCAGTGTGCCACGACCGTGCAGAGCGTCATACGGCACTCTGCATTTTTCATTGTGACACTTGCCAAGTGTTCACGGCGGGGCGATAGTGGCAAGCGTGATTCCGTCCGCGCCCTTAGGAACAGACGCCACCGCAGGCCGCCTCGGCCTCGGTGCCGCCACGGGAGCCGCCCCAGGTGGGGCCGCTGCCGAGCGCCGGTTCCGGTTCGAGCTGGCCGCCCATCCGGGTTCCCCTGCCCAGGCGAGACGCCTGACGCGGGCCCGGCTGTCCGGCTGGTCCGTGTGCGAGGACACCTGCGACACGGCGGTTCTGGTCGTCTCCGAGCTGGTCACCAACGCCATCGTGCACACCGCGAGCAGCCACATAGTCTGCGAGCTGCACGACGGCGACGACCTGGTGCGGATAGCCGTCCGTGACGAGGGCTGCGCTCCTGGCGAGTCGTATCCGTCCCCGCAGCGGCCCGATGAGGAGCACGGGAGGGGACTGCTTCTCATCGACGGGCTGTGCCGGGCCTGGGGCGCTCAGGAACACGGCCCCGGCCTGCTCGTCTGGGCCGACCTGCCCCGGCAGGCGGACCCGACCCACGGCCACCACCCGGCCCCCGGCCGCGACAGCTCCGTACCGCGTAACGACCTGGGGTGGGGCGCACGACCCAAACCGGTGCCGTCGGGCGGTTCGGGCGACGAGGACGAGGCGACGGCACACTTCGGGGCCTTCGAGAATCTGGGCGTATATCCGGCACGGGGGCATGGGGATGCCTCCCGCGGGCATGGGGGTGCCGGCGAGTTCGGAGGCCTGGGTCTCGGCGGCTTCGGGGGCCGGGAGCACGGAAACGGGGTGGGTCCCGGCAGCGGGACCGGCTCCGTGCACCGGAGCCGGGAGGCCGCCGGACACTTCGGGGAGCCGGGCCGGGAGGAAACAGGATCCTCCAGAGGCCGGGGCCACCTGGACGCCGGCGACCTCCCGGACTCCGCGGACACGGCGGACACCGGGGATTCCGGTGGGCTCGTGAATCCGGGTGCGCTGGGCAGTTCCAGCGGATTCGGAGACTTCGGGTCGGGGGTCGAATGGGTCTGAGCGGCGCTTCGGGTCCCGGCCAGGTACTCAGTCTCGACACACTGGTCCGTCTGGGGTGCGCGCTGCACGGACCGGGCACGCCCCGGAGACTGCCCGTCCCGGAGGGCATGACGGCTCCGCTCGGCTGCGACGCGGTGGCGGTGCCCGCACGATTCGGACCGCTGGTCCTGCCCCGCCTGCCGCGCGTCGGCTGTGTCTACGCCGACGAGACGCACTGGTGGTGGATCGTGCCGTCCGACTCCGACTACGCGCTGGACTGGCCGGCACCCGCGCGGTACACCGCCGGAGCGCTGGTGCCGGACGCGCCGCGCGCGCCCGGGCTCATTCATCGGCCTGACGGGAAGCTGCCGTATACGCCGCCGATTCCGTTGTATCTGGCTGTGTGCCGGGTTACGGGGGCTACACCTTCCTGGTCTCGGCCGATCAGCGCGTAGCGCTCTGCGGGCTTGGCCGTTTTGACTGCGGGTCCGGTGGGGGCTGGGCGCGCCCACGCGGCGGAGCCGCATATCGACACAGCCCGCGCCCCTTACGGGGCGCACGCCCGCGCGCCCCTACCCCTCCCGCTCGCGCCCTGCCCCCACACCGCCCCGCCCCGCGATAGTGGCCGTTCGTCCGCTATCGGGGGAGGTCGACGGTGAGAAGCAAGGGTGACTCGGGGCAGGTGGGGCCGTCCGCGTCGGAGCAGCTGCTCTTCGGTGGGCCCTTGCGCTACGACATGGGGTGGAACCAGCACACAGACGCGTTCCTGGAGCTGAGTTTCCGGGCCATGGTGACGCGGTTGCCGGCGATGCTGGGGTCGAGTTTCCGGCTGGCCCGGCAGGCCGATCGCCGGGCCGCGCGGATCGTGCTGGCCGCCGAGGCGGGCCGGGGTGTCACCCAGGCGGTGAGTCTGCTCGCGGTCAACAGCGTGCTGGGTCGGCTGATCACCGGCGGCGCGATCGCGGACCGGCTGCACGGCGCCGTGCCCGCGCTGGTCACGATGGCCGCCGTGCTGCTGGTGGGCGCGCTGCTGCGGGCCGCGTCGACGTATGCGACCGGGCGGCTGGAGCCGAAGGTGGAGCGGGTCGCCACCGAGCTGTATCTGGAGCGGGCGGCGGCCGTGGAGCTGGCCGCGATCGAGGACCACGCGTTCCACAAGCTGCTGGACACCGCGCAGTACGGTGCCTCGTCGGCCCGCCGCATGATCTCGCTGGCGACGCGGGTGATGAACGCGGTGATCTCGTTGATCGCGGCGGCGGGTGTGCTGACCGTGCTGCATCCGGCGCTGCTTCCGCTGCTGGTGACGATGACGCTGCCGAGCGCGTGGGGTGCCCTGACGAACGCGCGCCGCCGCTACGAGTCGTTCCACATCTGGGTGCAGCACGCCCGCGCCGGCCATCTCATCAGCGGTCTGCTCACCGAGCCCGAGGCGGCGCCGGAGATCCGGGTCCACGGGGTCGGCCCGTTCCTGTTGCGCCACTTCCACGCGATGTCGGAGAGCGCGGAGGCGGAGCAGGCCCGGCTGGCCCGGCTCGCGGCCCGTACCGGGCTGATCGCGGCGACCTGGACGGGCCTCGCGACGGCGGCGACGTACGCGACGCTGGGCGGGCTGCTGCTGTCCGGTGCGATGGCGCTGTCGGTGGCGGGTACGGCGGTGATCGCGATCCGCACCGGTTCGGGGAGCCTCGACACGCTGGTGCTGGCGGTGAACCAGCTGCACGAGGAGGCCCTGTTCGTGGGCGATCTGGAGAAGCTGTACAAGGAGGCGGCGGAGCGGGCGATTCCGGTCGGCGGGGCGGCGCTGCCCGAGGAGCCGCGGGAGATCCGCTTCGAGAACGTCACGTTCAGTTATCCGGGCGAGTCCACCCACCCCGCGCTCGACGACGTCACGCTCAGGCTGCCGCTCGGCCGGATCATCGCGCTGGTCGGCGAGAACGGCTCCGGCAAGACGACCCTGGTCAAGCTGCTGGCCGGGCTGTACCGGCCGGACCGGGGCCGGATCCTGTGGGACGGCGTCGACGCGGCGACGGCCGACCGGCACCAACTGGCCGACCGGATCGCGATGGTGGCGCAGAACTTCAAGCGCTGGCCGTTCACGGCCCGCGTCAACGTGGCCGTCGGGCGGTCGGCCGCGCCGCTCACCGAGGAGCGGCTGGCCGGTGCCCTTGCCGAGGCCGGCGCCGAGGACGTGGTCGCGGATCTGCCACGCGGTCTGGACACGCTGCTGGCCCGCAACTTCAGCGGCGGGCACGAGCTGTCGGGCGGCCAGTGGCAGCGGCTCGGTATCGCCCGGGCCGCCTACCGCAAGGGCCGCATCCTGATCGTGGACGAGCCGACCGCGGCCCTCGACGCCCGCGCCGAGCTGGAGGTCTTCGAGAAGATCCGCGCGCTGGCCGGCACCGGCCAGACGGTGGTCCTGATCACCCACCGGCTGGCGTCCGTACGCCACGCGGACCTGGTGCACGTCCTCGACCAGGGGCGGCTGGTGGAGTCCGGGACGCCCGAGGAACTCCTGGTCAGCGGCGGTGTCTACGCGGAGTTGTACTCGCTCCAGGCGGACCAGTTCACGGCGAAGGTGCCCGCCCCGAAGGCGGGCTGACGGGTCAGGCGGCCACGTCCACGGTGTCGGCGCTGCGCACGATCACCAGGAACATGTCGGTCGCGATGTCCATGACGACCTCGGCGGGCAGCCCTTCAAGACGGCGTGCCTGCGCGAACTCCTCCGCCGGCCAGGAACCACGCGGCCCGCCGGCGGGAAAACGCTGAAGCACCGTTCGCCCGTTCACCCTGTACCTCCCTGTCGTGCTGAACTCGGAGAGCTTCGTGAAGCCTCGTAGAGTTAAACGCCGACAGTACGGTGAACGGCTCGCGAAGTGACGGTACTGAGACATAGTCGACACCTGGCCACACACCTTCGACACAGGTTTCGGCGCAGGTTCCCCTATCAGTCCTCGTACTCGTCGTGATAGCGGACGCGCTCGCTGCCCGCGGGCGCCCCGAGTGCGGACGCGCGCCCCTTCGGCTCCTCCCACTCCTCCTGCCGCCCCAGCGCGGTCAGGTCGAGGAAGGACGTGGTCGAGCCGAGTCCGTCGAGCCCGCGCTCGTACGTCGAGTAGGTGTGGAACACCCGGTCGCGGTCCCGCAGGAAGCAGCTGACCCCCGGCCGCTCGACAGGCTCCCCGTCCCCGACGAGCGTCACGTCGAAGTCCCAGTTGAACTCCCCGCCGAAGGACGAGTACCAGGGCACCGTCCACCCCATCCGCGCCTTGAACGGCAGGATCTTGGTGTACGGCGCCCTCGACACGGCGGCGAACGTCGTACCCCGCGCGTGCAGATGGGCGAGATGCCCGATCTGGTCGAGGAACGCCGAACAGCTGCGGCAGCCCGCGTCCCACTCGGGCGCGAACATGAAGTGGTAGACGACGAGTTGGCCGCGCCCGTCGAAGAGGTCGAGCAAAGTGGCCTTCCCGTCACCGCCCTCGAACAGATACTCCTTGTCGACCTCCACCATGGGCAACCCGCGCCGCTCGGCGTTGAGCGCGTCCCGCGCGCGCGTGGCCGCCTTCTCCTTGACCAGCAGTTCCTCGCGCGCCGCGCGCCACCGCGCACGCGAGACGATCTCCGGAAGCGACATGGGCCCTCCTGTGACAACGGTCCGTTGAGGGGTGGACCGGGGCGAGGACGAGAACTCATCGCCGCCACGAGAAAAGCCCGAAGAAAACTTCAGCCAGAACTGGCCGAAGTCCTCGCGTACGACACCGGGAGCGTGAGCAGTCCCCGCGCGCGCAGCGAGGGCCGCCACCGCACCTCGCCCTCCCCCAACTCCAGCCGGGGAAAGCGCTCCAGCAGTGCGGCGAGCGCGATCTCGGTCTCGGCACGGGCAAGCGGTGCGCCCAGGCAGTAGTGGATGCCGTGACCGAGCGCGAGATGCCCGGTGGTGTCGCGGGCGAGGTCGAGCCGCTCCGGTTCAGGGAAGCGGTCGGGGTCGCGGTTGGCGGCGGACGGAGACACCCAGACCGTCTCGCCGGCGGGGATGGTGACCCCGCCGATGGTGACGTCCTCGACGGGGAAGCGCCGGATGGCGAGCAGCGCGGGCCCTTCGTAGCGCAGGAACTCCTCTACGGCGGCGGGGAGTTGACCGGGGTCCTTGCGCAACGCGGCCAGCTGCTCCGGGTGTTGCAGCAGGGCGAGCACCGCGTTGCCGATGAGCTGGACGGTGTTCTCGTACCCGGCGAAGAGGATGAGGAAGGCCAGCGACATCAGCTCGTCCTCGCTGAGCCGGTCGCCCTCGTCGCGTACGGCGATCAGGTCGGAGAGCAGGTCGTCGCCGGGCTCCTCCCGTTTGTCGGCGAGGAGTCGGGTGAAGAAGCCGAGCATCGCGACGACCGCGTGCTTGCCCGCCTCGGGCGGTGTCCCGGGCGCGGGCGCGACCAGGGTGTCGGTCCACACCCGGAAGTCCCGCCGGTGCCGGTCGGGCACGCCGAGCAGGTCGCAGATGACGGTGATGGGGAGGGGTGCGGCGTAGGAGGCGATGAGATCGGTGTCGCCGTTCTCGCCCAGTGCGTCGAGGAGTTGGTCGGCGGTGCGTCGGACGGGTGCGTGGAGCTGCTCGGTTCGGCGCGGTGTGAAGGCGCGGCCGACCAGACGGCGGATGCGGGTGTGGTCCGGCGGATCCATGTTGAGGAGGTTCGCGTCGAGCGCGGGCGGCAGCGCGAACCCCTTGTAAGTCCCGGCCGTGGCATGCCTTTTGTCCAGCGAGAGCCGCGGGTCGGCCAGCGCCGCCCGGACGTCCTCGTACCGGGTGACTAGCCAGGCGGGGGTGCCGTCGGGGCCGGCGATGCGGTGCACGGGGGCGCTGTCGCGCAGGCGCCGGTACACGTCGTACGGGTGGTCGAGAAGGCCGTCCGCGAGATCCATGGGACCAGCCTAGAGGGGACTCGGGCGCGGCTCAGGTGTCGTATTCCTGAATGCGCCGACCGTGACTCCGGTCGACGAGTGCGGGCAGCCGCTCCCCCAACTCCCGTACGACGGCGGGCACATCGAGGGTCAGCAGCTCGCGGTCGCGCATCAGGACGCGGCCGTCGACGATCGTGGTGCGGACGTCGGCGGAACGGGCGCTGTGCACGAGGGTGGCGGCGAGGTCGTGGACGGGCTGGGTGTGCGGACCGGTGAGATCGACGAGGACGATGTCGGCCCGGCGGCCCGGCGCGATGGATCCGATCGAGTCACCCAGTCCGACCGCCCGGGCACTCTGGAGGGTGGCGTGGTGCAGCGCCTGACGGGATGTCAGCCAGCGCGGATCGCCCTCGGTCGACTTCTGGACGAGGGACGTGAGGGCCATCGACTCCCATACGTCGAGGGAGTTGTTGGAGGCGGCGCCGTCCGTGGCGAGTCCGACCGGGATGCCGATGGCGCGCAGGGCGCGGATCGGAGTGGTGCTGGGCCAGCCGAACTTGAGGTATCCCCGGGGTGCGGTGGCGACCGCGATACGGCCGCTCGCGCGCTCCAGGACGGGCAGGTCGCGTTCGGTGATGCCGGTGCCGTGGGCGATGAGCAGGTCGGTGGCCAACAGGCCGGTGCGGTCGAGGACTTCGATCGGTGTGACGCCGTGGCGGGCGAGGCTCGCGTCGGTCTGGTCGCGGTTCTCGGCGGCGTGGAGATGGACGGGGAGGGCGTGTTCCAGGGCGAGTTGGGCGGTGGCGGCGAGGTCGTCGTCGGTGACCGTGTAGGGGGCGTGCGGGGCGAGGGCGGTGGTGATGCGACCACCGGCCGCGCCCCGGTGCCGTAGCGCGAACTCCGCCGATTTCTCCCGGCCTTGAGGTCCCTGGGAGGAGAAGTAGGCCTCGCCGAGATGGGCGCGGATCCCGCACTCGGCGACCACGGCGGCGACCGTGTCCATCGAGAAGTAGTGGTCGGCGAAGCAGGTGACCCCGGCACGGATCATCTCGGCGCAGGCGAGCCGCGCCCCCAACTCGACATCTTTTTCAGTGAGGTTGGACTCGACGGGCCAGACGACGTCGTTGAACCACTCCTCGGTGGGCAGGTCCTCGGCGAGCCCGCGCAGCGCGACCATCGGCGCGTGGGTATGGCAGTTGATCAGCCCCGGCAGGGCGATCTGCCCCCGCGCGTCGAGGCGTTCGACGGCGGCGAGTCCGGCCGCGTCCGCCGCGCGCGTCACCGACTCGACGAGCCCGTCCCGTACGACGATCGCCGCGTCCGACTCGAAGCCGATCCGCTCCTGATCGTCGTGGACCAGGACGGCGCAGCCGGTGATCAGCAGATCTGCGGGAGAGTCACTCACTCTCCCAACGTACGACGCCGTCCTCGCCCCGTGTGAGCCGAACCGCGCATCCCGGCGTGGCGCTGTCGCGAGCCGCCCCGGACCAGCACGCTTGCCCATAAGGCCTCACGCTTGCCCCATAAGGCTTCATAGGACTTCTGGACCAGGACTTCTGGACCGAAGCTTCTGGACCAAGGCTTCTGGAAGGAGCCCCGCATGCTCCTCGGCACCTGGAATCTGGAGAACCTGTACCGCCCCGGCGGCCCGTTCGGCCCCAGGGACAAGGCCGCCTACGAGGCGAAGCTCGCCTCCCTCGCCGCCGTGATCACGGAACTGGACCCGACCCTGCTGGGCGTACAGGAGGTGGGCGAACCCGAGGCACTGCAGGATCTGGCCGGGATGCTGGGCGGCGAGTGGCACATCGCCCTGTCCGCGCATCCGGACGTCCGGGGCATCCGGGTCGGCTTCCTCAGCCGCACGGAACCTCGGGTCGTCGCCGACACGAACGCGTTCCCCGCTCAGCTGCGCCCGGTGCAGTCCGACGACTCGGGCGCCGAGGAGTCGGCCACGGGGCGCGGCCTGCTGGCGGTGGAGGTCACGACGGCGACCGGGCCGCTGACGGTGGCGGTCGCCCATCTGAAGTCGAAGCTGCTGACCTACCCGGGGGACCGATTCTTCCCCCACGACGAGGGCGAACGGGCCCGCTACGGCGCCTACGCCCTCTACCGGCGGGCCGCCGAGGCGGCGACCCTGCGGGCGCTGGCCGACGAACTGCTGGCCGGTGACGGCCGTACCCGGGACGTGGCCGTGCTCGGCGACATGAACGACGAGGTGCAGGCGGCCACCACACAGATCCTGCTCGGCCCGCCCGGCTCGGAGATCGGCACACCCGGCTACGACCGCCCGGACCAGGGCGACGCGGTCCGGCTGTGGGACGTGGCGCCGCTCATCCCCGCCGACCAGCGCTACTCCCGGATCAACTCCGGGCGCCGCGAACTGATCGACCACATTCTGGCCAGCCACCACCTGGTGCACCGGGTGACGGCGGCGGGGACGGGACTGCCCGGTGCGGAAGCGCCCCGACTGCCGTCCGTGGGACCGGATCCGGCGGCACGGCGCGAGGCACCGGGGTCGGACCACGCACCCGTATGGGTACAAGTGGAGTAGTTACCGGCTATACGGCGACGGGGAGTTCGATGGCACGCAGCCCGACCCGTCCCCGCCCCCGCTCGAACTCCTCCAGCAGTTCGGTGAGTTGCTCGATGTGCCGGCGGGTGAGCCGTCCCGTGTCGTCGAGGTGGACGGCGCAGGCGGTGGTGGTGTCGACGAGCCGTTCGAGGACGGCGGCGACCTCGTCGGTGCCCTCCGTGTGCCGGGCGAGGGCGGGGAGTTCGGCGGCCGAGACGGCGATGGCGCCACGGGCCTCGGCGAGCGTGCGATAGGCCTCGCGGCGCAGGGTCCAGCGCTCGGCGCGGTCGCCGGACTCGCTCAGCACATGCACGAGATAGGCGCGCGCGGCATCACCCGCCGCCGCGAGCCGGGCCCGCACTCCCCCACCACGCTTCCCCGGCATCGGCAGATGCCCGACGATCAGCACGATCGCGCAGGCCATCAGCGTCTCCCCGATCCGCCCGGCGGAGGCCTGCGGTTCCCCGCCGACCATCACGAGCGAGAGCACGAGGACGGTGACGACGGCGGTCTGCGCGGCGAAGTGCCGGGTGGCGACGGGAATGAGCGCCCCGCTGAGCGCCACGAGCGCGATCAGCCCCTCGGGCCGGGGCAGCACGGCGGCGAACCCGGCGAAGAGCAACGCCCCCAGCACGGTCCCCGCCGCCCGGCTCAGCGCCCGGGAGGCGAGCGGTCCGAGGTCGGGCTTGACGAGGAAGACGGCGGTGGCGGGCAGCCAGTACCAGTGCTCGTGCAACCCGTACCAACGGGCCTGGTGCAGCGCCTGCGCGACGGCGACACTGGCCCCGAAGCAGAGGGCGACCCGGAACCCGTACTCACGCCCCCCGGCCCCAAATGCCTTACGGAACAGATCGGTTGCCGTCCGCCGCCGGGTATGCAGATCGCTCCCCTCCGCCTGGTCGAAGGCGTCGGCGGCGTGCAGCAGGGCGTCGTCCAGGGCGCGGAGGGCGGGCGCGGAACGGTTGGGCGCGGGCAGCGGCCCCGTGTGCGCGTTGTCGCGCACGGCGGCGGCGAGCCGACGCGGCCCTTCGCCCACCCGGGCCGAGACCGCCTCCCCCGCCCACGCGAGCGCGGTCGCGGCCTCGGCGAGCGGCAGCGCGGCGGCGTACTGCCCGTGCAGCCGCCGCTCGGCCGCGGAACTGGCGTACCGCCGCAACCGGGGCCCGGCGAGCGCGTCCTGCGCGTGATCGAGAGCGGCGGTGAGCGCGGCGCGCCGGGCCGTCGCCTCCGGACCGCCGGTGGCGTCGAGCAGCGCGGCGATCGCGTCGTAGACGGCGGCTACGGCGTCCCGCTCACCGTCGAAGCGGTAGTCGCCGGCGATGGCGCCGGGCGTGGGCAGCGCGAGCCGCAGCCCGACCAGCCAGGCGGCCCCGGCGAGAAAAGCGAGGGCCCGCTGCCAGCCCGGTTCGGGCAGCGGCATCCCGGCGCCGATGGCGGAGGCGACGAGCAGTTGCGTACCGGCGCCGGACGCGACGGGTCCGACGGCACTGAAACTGCCGGCGATCAGCCCGATCCCGGTGAGGAGAAGCGTCAGCACGACAGCCCCGACGTGCTGCCCGGCGTACGTCCCGACCAACAGCCCGACGCCACCGGCCGACGCGGGCCCGCCGAGCCGCTTGACGGAGGCCCGCCGGCTGCCGGGCCGGTCGTTGATCCCGGCGAGCATGGCCCCGAGCGCGGCCAGCACGCCGAGGGACGTCCTGTCGACGAGCACGGCGACGAGGAGAAGCGGCCCGGCGGACAACGCGCCTCGCGTGACCGCGCTCCAGGGAACCGGCCCGCGCTGGGCGCGCAGGGCGTGGGCGAGCCAGGGCGGAAGGGACAGCGCGACGGTACGTCGGGACACGGGGCTCCTGTCGTGGCGAGGGCGGGGCGGGCCTTCGGGCGACGGTGGCCGGGGCGGAGACTGAGGCTGTGTGTCCACGGTAGTCCGGGGACTTGTGCGGAACGGGCCGGTGGTATTTCGGGGGTGTGAAGGTTGGCCGTAGGGGTGCTTTCTTTATGAACGCAACGCCCGGAACACAGCAGCCGGTTCTTTATGCGCGCCACGCCTGGAGGACGGCTTCCGCGTCGGAGAGGGCGCGGGTGAGCGCCCCCGGTTCCGCGCGCAGCCCCGCCACGATGTCGTCGATCCGCCGCAGCCCGGCCCGCTCCAGCAGCCGCTTCTCGTTCGTCACCCACTCCCCCCGCCCCGCCAGCACACCGTGCCCGGCCTGTACGGCGGCCACGGCGAGCGCGCCGGCGAGCTCGGTGAGGTTGCCCTTCGGCGCGTGGTTGGCCCGCGCGTAGGCGAGGGTGGCGCGGGCGGTGCCGTGCCAGCGTTCGGCGGCGGAGCGCCGCAGCTTCTCGGGATAGGCGTCGGGGCACGGCAGTTCACCTCGCAGCACTCGGTTGATCGCGAGTTCGGCGACCACCAAGTAGCTGGGGATTCCGGCGAGATGGAACAGCAACGGCTCCACCCGGAAGCGCCCCTCCTCCGCCTCCGCCAACTCCCGTTCCACCACGGTCAGATCGCGATAGTGCACATCGACCCGCCGCCCGTCGACGGTCAGCCACGCACCCCCGTTGAACACCCCGCCACCCCACCCGCCGACCTCGGACACCTCACCTTCCCAGCCGAGGGCACGGAGATCAGCCGGATCGAAGGAACCGCGGTAGTAGACCGCCAAGTCCCAGTCGCTGTCGGGCCGGTGGGTGCCCTGGGCCCGGGAACCGCCGAGGGCGACGGCCCGCACGGTGGGAAGGGCGGCGAGGCGGTCGGCGGCGGTGTCGAGGAACTCCGCGTCGTCGAGCGTGGGCACGGCTGCGGCTCCAACTGGTCGGCCGGGGAGGGGAAGAGAGGGGCAGGGCATCACCGGAACCGAACCGTACGCAGGCGGCGCGCCCGGCGCCACGCGATATCGCCGGGCTCCTCAGCCCGTCGCCGCCACCCCGAAGTCCGCCCCCGAGATTCCCCCGAGCGCCTCCGTGATGCGGAGCAACGGCTCGCGCAGTGCGGTCAGTTCGGTGCGCATCGTCTCGGCCTGGGGCCAGGCGGCCTCGTGGTCGAGGGGGGCGGTGTCGGCGGGGCAGCGGGCCTCGTAGGCGGCGAGGCGGGGGTGCCAGGTGCTGGTGAAGGGGCGGAGGGTGTCGTTGACGAGGGCGTAGGCGAGGCTCTGGACGGTCGGTGCGCCGGAGCCGCGTTCCAGACCGACGCTGTAGGTGTGCAACGTCCCGCGCGTGAAGTCGATCAGCGACTTCAGGGAAGTCAGCGCCTCCCGCAGACTGCCCGTGCCCGGCGCCAGTTCCTGTACGCCGATCCGGGTGACCAGCTCGACCTGGATGTCGAAGGCGGCCATCCGCTCCGACTCGCTGGGTGCCGCCATGGGTGCCTCCCTCCGGCCACCGGGGAAGGCCAGCGTAGCCGGGCCGCGGTGACCGCACAGGCTGCGCAGCGCGGCGTGCCGCAGGGACTCGGTGCGGGCGGGGGCCGGGTCGTGGTGGTGCCAGGCGTGCAGGGTGACGGGGTGGAGCCCCCAGCCGCCGTCGGCCGCGGGTGCCAGCAGGCTGCGTACGCGCAGCTCGGCGACGCCGTTCGCGGCCCGCCGTGGGGCACGTTCCTGGATCGCCATCGGACCGTCGAGGCGGGCGACATGCTCGCGTACGTCGGCCACCAGGGCGGTGAGGCCGTCCGCCGGGGCGTGCCGGGCGTCGCGGAGTTCGACGGGGTGGATGTGGTCGGTGGTCGCCTCGGGATTGACCACCATGACGCGACCGCGCGGATCGCCCTCCCGCAGGCCCGCCAGATAGGCCGTCGTCAACTCCCACTGGCAGGCCTCACGTTCGGGGTAGCCGGCGGAGTAGTAGGCGAGCAACGCCTTGGAGCGGGACAGTTCACGCCGGATGGTGTCGCTGATACCGGCGAAGGACGCGACCCCGGTCTCGTCCGTGAACACGTCGAGCCCGCCGTCGCGCAGGATCCGCGCGAGCGGTCGCACCCGCTCCACGTCACTGCGGCTGTAGCTGAGAAAGACGTCCCACACGGCGACTTACCCTACTGTGGGTACCGGGGAGGGCGATCATGAGACACAGGCAGCGCAGGCGGCGGGGTCCGGGCGGTCCGTCGCAGATCACGGCCAGGCTGACGATCCCGTTCGTCGGCGAGATCTCGGGAACCTGGGAACCGGCCGACGCGGAACGCAGCGCGGCCTGGGAGTTGTACCTGGAACTGGTCACCCGGGTCTCGGTCGAGGAACTCGCCGCCGACGAGGGCTTCCTGCGCGAGGCGCTGTCCTCCCTCTACACCTTCTTCGGCACCACCCGCGACATACTCCGCCGCTACGGCCCCGACATCGCCCCGCCGCTGGCCCCCGGCCACATCAGCTTCGCCGTCCTCGCGGTCACCGTCCTCAACCGCGTCCTGCGTCCCCTGCTCGCGTCCTGGCATCCCCGCCTCGCGGCCTACGAGTCGCAGCGGCCCGAGGGCCGGGACCCGGTGGCGTGGGAGCGGGAGTGGGAGCACGAGGACGCGCTGCGCCGGGCGATCGCCGAGGTGCGGAGTTCGCTGCTGTCACTGGCACGGACCTTGCAGGAGGTGGCGGGAGTCAGCGACCTCATCGACCTGCCCGCACCACGCGGTCCCGAGAACACGCCGTCGGGGGCGGATCGGGGCACCCCCGCCCAACGCCCAGAGGGGTCCTGACACCTCCGGTTCCCCTTCGGATCCCGATCCTGATCCCGGCGACTGAGGTCGCTCTCGCCGCCTGAGAGCAAGCCCTCGGGCCGATTGTCAGTGGTGCGCGCTTCAATGGAGTGGTCACTGAGAGTCACCACGGGGGAGCGGTCGATGACAGCGCACGAGACCAACGAGGGCGGGCAGGGGCAAGCCGAGGGCGGCAGCGACTCACGGGCCGCACGCACGCATGTATCGGCAGCCGGGTTGCGCGCACGGGGATGGACGGCCGGCATGGTGCGTCAACTGCTCGGCGAACCCGATCTGTTGCGGGCCAACCCGCATGTCGGGTCGTCCCCGCCGACCCGCCTGTACTGCGTCGAGCGGGTCGAGGCCACCGAGCGGAGCGACGCGTTCCGGGCCGTCTCGGCGGCTGCCGCGCGGCGGTCCGCCGCGGCCCGGGCCGCCGTTCGACGCAGGCGGCGGGAGGTACTGGCGCGCATCACGGCCGAGCCCATCGATGTACCGCGCCTGACCCCGCAGCAGCTGGCGGCTCTGGCAGTCGAGCACCACGAACGACGGGACCCGAAGCCGCGGCCGTCGCCTCCCGCGACGGTCGAGAGCGCCGCCCCCCTCGCGCTCGACCGGTGGAAGGTCGACTACCTGCGCCATCGCCTGACCCGCTACGACGAACTCCTGAACGGGCTGTACGGCAGCACCGGCCGCGCCGCGGCGGAGGAACTGCTCCGGCGCCGACTCTACGCGGCCATCGGCGAGGCATACCCGCTCCTTGCAGAGGAGTGCGAACGCCGGCTGGCCGTGGTCCGCCGGTAATTCGGATGCGGGTGCCGCCGTCCACGTGATCCTCTGGCGTCCCGCAATCCGACGCCCGCCGCCACCCCCACCGCTGGGAGACCCCGTGCTCGAACGCGTCACCGCCCACGCCCTCTTCCCGCCACCGACGTACTCGCACGCCACCGTCGTCGAAGCCGGGACGAGGCTTGCCTTTCTCGCCGGAGCGGTGCCACTCGACGCCGGTGGCAAGGTGGTCGGTGAGCGGGACGCGGTACGGCAGACCGAGCAGGTACTCGCGAATCTGGGTGAGCAACTGCGCGCGGTCGGCAGCGACTTGGGGCATGTCGTGGCGACTGACGTGTACGTCGTGAGCAGTGAGCCCTCGGTGCTGTCCGCCGTGTGGGAGGTGGTCGAGGCGTCCGGGCTGAGCGCGGGACCGCACTCGTCCACGCTCGTCGGCGTGGCCTGCCTCGGGTACACCGGGCAACTCGTGGAGATCACCGCGACAGCCGTCGTACCGTCCGCACCGGAAGAGCCGGCGCAGCCGTGAATCCCGTCCCCGAGACCGACGTCACCCTCCGTCGGGCGACCGCCCCCGACGCTCGCCCCGCCGCCGACGTGTGGCTGCGGTCCTTCGCCGCCGCGCTGCCGACCGTCGTCAGCCCCCGGTCCGCCGACGACGTGCGCGACCACTTCCGGAACGTCGTCGTGCCGCTGCGCGAGGTCTGGGTGGCCGATGCGGGAGAGGGTGGCGGAGTCGTCGGGCTGATGGTGCTCAACGGCGATCTGCTGTCGCAGCTCTACCTCGACCCGGACTGGCGCGGGCGCGGCCTCGGGGACCGGTTCGTGGAGCTGGCCAAGGAACGGAGTCCGGAGGGACTGCACCTGTGGACCTTCCAGGTCAACAAGCCCGCCCACCGGTTCTACGAGCGGCACGGCTTCGTCGCCGTCGAGTTCACGGACGGGAGCACCAACGAGGAGCGGGAGCCGGACGTGCGGTATGTGTGGGAGCCCGAGTCGTAGGTCAGGGGCCTGCGTTGCGGGCCAGTTCCAGGGCGTACGCCGGCCACCACCGGCCCGCCGCCGGGCCGCCCCGGCAGGTGCCGTCGGACTCGCCGGGGCGTTTGATCCACAGGTAGGCGTCGAGAAGGGGGTTGTCCGTGCGGGTCGTCGGCGGGGTGCCCAGGGCGCGGCCGGGTGGATTGCACCATGCGTCGGTGCCGGCGTAGGGGCCGTTGCCGTTGCGGCTGGTGTCGATGACGTAGTGCGTGCCGGCGAGATCCTTGGAGAGCTGGTCGCCGTATACCGAACTCGCCTTGTTCGTCTGGAAGTTGGAGACGTTCAGCGCGACCCCGTCGGCTCGGGCGACGCCGGATGCCTTCAACGCGTCGACCAGTCGCCAGGCCTCGGGGATCCAGCCGGAGTTGCCGGCGTCGAGGTAGACGTGGGTGTGCGGTTGGCGTCCGAGGCGGTCGACGGCGTAGGCGAGCAGGGCGTAGCGGTCGTTCGCCACGACCCGGGTGCAGCCGGCGACCACCTGGGCGACGGCGTCCGGTTCGACGACGACGTAGGCGCCCCGGTCGCCGAGGGCGGTCGCGAACTCGTCGATCCAGGTGCGGTAGACAGTCCCGGTGGGGGCGCCGCCCAGCGAGTACTGGCCGCAGTCGCGGTTCGGGATGTAGTACGCCACGAGTACGGCGGTCTGTCCGGCGCGGGTGGCGGCGGCGGTGCGGGCGCGGACGACCGGGCCGGGATTGGGGCCGTTCAGCCACTCGGCCTCGGGTCTGGCGGCGATGCGGTCCATCAGCGTGGCGTCGGCTGTTCGGCCGTCCTCGCGCCAGGTGGCCGCCTGGCGCGCGGCGCGCGAGTCGGGGGTGGTCCAGAAGGGTTCCGGTACGTCGCGGGTCGCCCCCGCGCAGCAGAGTCCGGCGAGGAGCGTGGCGAGGAGGGCTCGCTGTACCGGCGTGGGCAAGGGGGGCTCCGTTCCTGCCGGTGGGGACTTGTCCTTCCGGGAGTCTGCGGGGCACGCTTCCACGAGTCGCCGTAACGCCGGTCAGGTCGCTGCAAGATCACCCCTACGGATGCGCCGTCGAGAGTGCCGCGACGTGTGATCTGGCGGGTGCGGCTTCGTCGTGGCTGGTCGCGCCCATGCGGCGGAGCCGCACATCGATACAACCCCGCGCCCCTAGAGGCCACCACCCCAGGCTCGTTTTTTCGGCACCGGGCTCGCGTAGCTCCCCGCCCTGCTCGTCCTCAGTCCCAATCCCACCAGCGACTCGGCCAGTTTCACCGCCGCGCCGACCCCGTCGACCACGGGCAGCCCCAGCTTCTCCCCCACCGCCCGCTGCAGTCCCGTCATCCCCGCGCAGCCCAGGACCAGCACCTCGGCGCCGGCCGCGCACGCCCGTTCCGCCGCCGCGAGGAACGCCGCCTCCGTGCGGTCCTCGTCGCCGCCGAGGTCGAGGACGCTCAGCCCGGTCCCCACCACCGCCGCGCAGTTGCGGCCCACCCCGGCCAGCTCCAGGCTGTCCTCGATCTGGCCGCAGGACCGTTCCAGCGTGGTGACGACGCCGTAACGGCGGCCCAGCAGACAGGCCAGGTGGGCGGCCGCCTCCGTGATGTCGACGACCGGTACGTCCACCAACTCCCTGACGCCTTCCCGTCCGTGCTCCCCGAAACCGGCCATGACGACGGCGTCGTAGCGCGGGCCGTCGTATGTCCGCAGCAGGTCCATGACGGCCGCCGCCGAGAGGTAGCTGTCGAGCCAGCTCTCCGCCGATTCCGGTCCCCACGCGGGGGTCAGTCCGGTCACGGTGGTGCCCGGGCCTGCGGCGGCCCGGGCACCTCGTACGATCTCCTCGGTCATCTCCTGCGTGGTGTTGCAGTTGGTGACGACGATGCGCACGC
>Ga0307509_10005479_pt1 | contig 17634 bp, 19 predicted proteins | sample 10_EM_MG_FD_202245 | JGI IMG/M metagenome (GOLD analysis project Ga0307509, IMG submission 202245) | Populus trichocarpa ectomycorrhiza microbial communities from riparian zone in the Pacific Northwest, United States - 10_EM | ecosystem: Host-associated > Plants > Roots > Unclassified | place...
GGCGGGGGTAGCTTAGTCAGCCATTTCAACACGTATGCTTGTCCCTCGCAGTAGTAAACGATGTTGTTTTAGCCCCAAATCTATACTGGCACATCAGGACTGCGTTCACTTTCGCTGTGATGGCAGAGTATTTCGCTCTAGTGAAGCAGATCGACTTTGATTATCTGTACACAGGTATGCCATAACCCCTGATTGACAGAGACGCCCTGAGAGTTGAGCCCACGACGCCTACACAGTGACCAAACAGTGGTTTATTTACGGTTGGGCCTTGGTCGTCCCCGTCACCTTCGTGTATGATGCGCCTTTTGGAAGGTTCGCCACGCCCAACAGTATCCTCTCCGTCGATGGCATCAAATCCTGGATCGTAATGGAGCTCGTCTCCCCACTCACCTTCCTCCTCACCTCATACCTACACCCCTTCTCGCCTACGCCCCTCCCTTTACCCTCGTTTTCCCGTCCCACCCTCGGCATCACCCCCCAATTCGTCCTCACCTCGCTCTATCTCGTGCACTACCTCAACCGCGCGCTCATATCCCCTCTCCGCTCCCCCTCTCGTTCCAAGTCGCACCTCATCGTCATTTCAGCCGGCATCGTCTTCAATACGCCGAACGGCTTCCTCCTCGCAGCCTTCCTCACGTCCGCCTCCACCGCAGCTTACCTGAGCCACGCGCTGTATTCCCCGCGTTTCTGGGTGGGCATCGTCACGTGGGCGGTCGGGTTTGCTGGTAACGTGTATCACGATGAGATCCTACTCAATATGCGGCGCAAGGCCATCGCCAAGGGGAAGGCCAAGGAGCTGGACGACGACAAGCAGGCGCGACAGCCGCACTATGCGATCCCGCACGGTGGCTTGTACTCCATCATCTCCTTCCCAAACTACCTGTGTGAATGGGTCGAGTGGTTTGGCTTCGCACTCGCCGCAAGCCCGTTCCCCAACTTTTCTCTGTTTCCGGACGCAAAAGAATTGCTAGTGACGGCAAGAGGCGCACAGTTCACCGAGATGGGACATCTTCTCTCCCCCTTCGTCGACTCGATAAGCCCGCCTTGGGTCTTCTTCCTCGTTGAGATACTCACAATGACTCCGCGCGCTGTACGCGGACACCGATGGTACCACGCACGTTTCAAAGAATCATATCCTCGCGAAAGGCGTGCGATCGTTCCGTGGTTGTTATGATGCACGCGATATTTGTTATATTTCAATAGAACTTAAAGACAGTGACTATAGACTTTCCTCTCTCTGGACCGCCGACAAAGTAGGGCACTGTAAAGGCAATCCGCCGTTGGTTATTATTACGTTGACAGGCTATACATTGACTCGCGGTAAAATGTATCCAAGCTATTATGAGATCGTCTTTATCAGAGGTGAGCCCCGACCGACGCCGAAATCAATCCTCCGCCATCGAGGACGAGGTGTGCCCCCGTCACATATGACGCAGCAGGACTTGCCAAGAATAACGCTGTCAAAATGAGCATGCAACATCCTGAAGATCAAACTTTATCAACTCACCCACACCAGCCATGTCGGCTGGCTCTCCCACCCGGCCTGCAGGTGGACGTCAGAACGCTGGAAGTATGGAATATTGGATGAAGACACATACCCCATGGGTGGCCCTCAGCTAACCCTGTCGCCCCTCCCGCCTGCTTAAAGCCGAACGCAGTCATCTTAGAGGGGAAAACACTACATAACGCAGATTAGACGTGAGCCACTATTTGGGCGCTGAGAAGGCATGTCTGACCCTGGGCAAATTGCATTTACGCTACCCGACACTTGTCAGATTGTCAGAACGCCTGGAGATGAGCTAATGACATACGTGATGAACTTTGGTCCTAATGTCACGGCGAGTTGGGAGGTGAGGTGATTGACTATGAAATACAGTAATCGGCCGGAGTAATGATGTCGAGGGGCAGATTACGTACCCGCTGCTTTGCTGGTATTGTCTGAGGGATCCAACGTTCAATATTCATGAAAAGGAAAACGGGGACAGGACAGACAACTCCAAAGGCCGTTGCTACCGCTCGAAAGTTTCGTTCCACTGGCAATCGGGGAGAGGCCAGCGACTGACGATATATTGATAACGCGGGCAGGGTCGTGGTTGGTTGCGTCCTTAGCCAAGAGGGGTGTGAACCCGACGGTGACTGGCCGCTCCAAGTCAGTGGATTGCATGAAGATAAGAGGGTGATACGGACCATAAAACATGCTCTTGACATTCAGAGCAAACAGACGATCCCATCCCTCCTTTTCCGGGAAGCTGTTTGAGCATCGGCCAAGCGTGATAAGGGCGTCAGCAGGCACATGCAGTCGGTCGTTATTGGTTGGCGTACTCGTCGAACGGCGCGCCCCACGACATGCCAGAGTTGTTGACAAGGATGTGGATCTTGCCCTCCTTGGCTTTGACCGCCTCGACGAGGCGGTCGCACCCAGCCTTGGACTAGACATCGAGCACGTACTATACGTCAGGCGTTCCCGTCGAAACCAATACCCGCAGACAAACGGGGGCTTACGCTCAGGTCAGCCACGACATATTCGCAAGACCCAGGGCTGATTTGGTTCAACTTTTCTGACACCTGGTTTGGAGGCAGACGTCAAGGGCTGGGAATGCGTATACTGTGTCGGAAATGAGGGTGGCTGCGCGCGCACCTCCTTGAGCTGCTTCTCCTTGCGAGACGCGATGTAGACCTTGGCGCCGTTCTGTACGTACGCAGTGGCAATCATCGTGCCAATGCCGGACCCACCACCAGTGACCACGGCTGCCAGTGTTTTTCAACGTTGCGTGCGTGCGCATTCTGTATTGATCCACGTACGCACCGATCTTTCCCTTCACGCTGAAGAGTTTAGGTATGGTGAAGTCTGGTGTATCACATATCGGTCGAGGAGACGTTAGGGGAAGTCTAAACTTCTTCGAACAAATGCCAGTTACCTGACATAGCTGCGGCGTTTTGCGACGTGTATAGCGTGTGTAGAAGCAGAGATTACGCGCGCTAGTGGCAAGAATGCACGTTTGGTGAGCGCCAGCATGGACTCAAGTTCGCGACTCGTTGTGGGTCCGGGTATCCCACGATACCGAAACCCGGACTTCCAATCAATGTACAACCGTGAGCTACCGTACTTACGTCGGACTCCTCGGGTTTTTCATACGATGTCCAGTACCGTATTGCTCGTCTAAAGGAAGTGAGCCCCGACCTTGACCTCAATGACATACTGCGGATGACATGTCCGTTTTTTTTTCTGATGGTGGCGCGTCTCCTGGGCCTGTGAATTGTCACTTTGGAAATAAATGCTACCCTACTCTATCACAACAGGAGGAACCAGATAGTAATGACTACAGCTACTTGCACCTTGCTACTGACGTGTCACTCGCATTGAAGGCTCCTACGATTACTCGGTCACATTCGCAAAAACTCAGGCTAATCTCCGGGCTCGGAGATTACTGTTGTCCTTTGTCGTGACCGAACTTCGGAAATAAAATAACCACTGGATCATGACAATTTCCACGTGCGCAGGATGATCGCGGACCTGGACAACAGCAGACGCTGGATATCTCTGTGCTGTACCTGTGTCGGTACAACACTTTTAGAGAGAACGGTGGCAAGCTAGTCTACATTTGATAAGTGGCATCAGAGAGGATCCATGCGGTACCCACTGCACTCCGTGAGTTCTCCCTGCGGATCGATCTGATGTTACGGACACGATGCTGTTAGTATGCTTAACCTAATATTAATTTGATAGATGGGTTTGTATGGCAAGGTAGGGTTCAATTGTGCCGACACAAACGATCGTATGCTTACCGTGTAAGACGGACTTGGTTGATACCCTAGTGAGCACAACTTTCATCATATTCCGTTACCACTATTGCAAAGCCAACTGTTCTTGATTGCTCCTCTTCCTTTTGTCTTGGGATGAAAAGATGTGATGTCGCCACCGTCCGATCGTAGCTCCACATATTACCTAGAGTTCTGTGGCAACGTATGTTTTGATTGACTTCCACATGCTTGCTCTCGTGATCCCCATCCCCACACCCCGGGCGCTAGATCGTCAACGCAGCACAGCCTAGTTCGACATCAGGCATTTGTTTCTGATGGACGGAGGATGAAATTGTACGCTTTCGGTAGGCGATAGGCCAACGGACCGCGGGGCTTCTCTCGAGGTGGCGAGTCGATGGCTCATGTATCATTGATGGCGATCCATCCTCAGGGGGAAAATGCACAGCATCATTATCTGATCGCTATCTTCAGCGACCTGGACTTGCACCCACGCGGGCCCTCTGGACAGCTGCGATGACACCCCTGCGTCGTGAACGCCTACCATCTTCCGGTGTCATCCGACGATGAAACGCCAACCTTTATTCTGAATAGACGCTTTAGATTATGTGTCGGTGCTAGAGACATTTGACATCAAGAAGAATGATAAGGTATCTTGCGCTGCGATTATATCGGGTTTGTGCATAAGAGAAACAGTGGATGTCACAGTCATAACAACCAACGGTCTATGTCCCGACTCAGCCGTTGCGCAATCCCTCCATCGCCCACCACAACGGATGCGCAGGCACACCTGGTCAGGTCCTCCACAGCCGACACACAACAATCGCGATGAACACCTCGTCAGCATCTTACCGGTGAGAAAGAGCCCATCCTCAGAGCTTTGGGTGACGAATATCTAGGTAGCCTATGACGACTGAAGAAGATCTTTTGCAAGAACACTACATGAGCGACCGACAATCACGACAATTATTCCTAGGGTATTCCGGGACACACCAGCAGGGCAACCGGGGGAAAGTGACGAAAGCGTTTTCGGTAGGCCGTTTTCGCCTTCGTGTCATCCGCATGCATCCATTCTCCAGTAGAATATCGGTAGGGGTGTCCGCCGTGGGCTCAGACGACTGAAAGACATGATAACGAAGTAATGTATTCAAGTCCTATTTATACACAACTTGGAGGAGGTATGTAGCTACCGCTGCTGAATCTATATCGATGTTCATCGTGAGCATGCTGGTCGACCACAGTGACAAAGAGAACGAAATGGAAAATGGGTCCCTCAGCGAACATACGTTGTCCTTCATAAACTGTCGGACATATGCTTGTAAATTTGAAAAAAATAATCATCGGGAAAGCCGTGCCCGGAAAACCAGCACAGAAAAAAACGAACATGTGAGACTTACGACGTTATCAAAGAACCATTTCGTTCGACCAATGTCGTATGTTAACCTAGAATGGGTCTATGTTAGTGGGAGGAGATATAAGATATCGAGTGCATCAGCGACAAGAAGGAAATTTTCAGATGGAAAGTGCTTGGTAAATGGTGTTCCACAAGAGAGTGCACTCCTTCGGAAGCAGAACTGATTGAAATTTGTTCATCAAGAAAGAATAAAAGAGCGAAGTAGCATGACAACAAGGTAGAAATATCTGACTTACGAATAGCGCCTCGCGAGTCGCCCGTACTTCAACCTTGGGGTTGGGTACAGTATGATGCTGGTTGCAGTGTGCTGCTTCACGGGCGGCTACAAATGGACGGATTTGGTGCGGAGCCTGAATGGGTGCCCTAAGGCATTTGCAGAAGTTACGATTCGTTGCCCCCGGACAGAACTTGGACACATTCATATAGACCTCCCTAACGATTTGAATCGGTGAGTAATCATTTGTATTCTTTTTATGATAGGGGCGTGGTTCTCCATACTTCCCGCGCGATGAAGATACTTTTCCATATTATTGAGTTGGTGAGATTTTTTAACCCATGAGCCACACTCAAAACATGCATCACCAACGGAGCGCGTAACATAAACCCGTCCGCCTACCCCCTTTTCCCGCGGCGGAATCCTACTCTCTTCAAAACTAGAGATGATTATGGCTAACTCGCTATTGACAATGCCCAGGTTTCGGACGTCAAGCTGGGCAGAATGTCGTTGATTTTGGTCCTTGCTTTGTAGGGTGAGTGTCCGATTCTTCAAAAAAAAAATTCTACCAGTCGGTAGTCCAAGACGAAATCAAAAGTTTATCCATTCGTTGATCAAATTCGTCTCCGTGCTGTGCGCCGCCGACCGCTCTCGTCTCTCGGCGAGTGTTCGTGTCACATGCTTGCCGTTCTGGCAAGCTGTTTGGCTGGTTGAGAGGGCGCATTTTTACGGGACGACAGATAAATGAAAATACTGGCTTTTTCTGATTTTCGAGTCTTCCAAATGCGCTTCATCGGGACGTACTTTTCTGACCTAGTCTCTTGTTGCCAGGTGGTCAGCGTACTGTAACAACTCGTACTCAAGTAAAACGCACGGCAATCAGTTTTCCATTTTTCAACTTTTTCGTCCGCGTCCGTCCTTCGTTAGAGCCTGAATGGACTTATTCCATTTCACTCCGATACGTTCTCAATTCAAATCGTTCAATAACTAAAAGGGTACACTACGTACGGTATCATGGGCTGCGCACTCGCCCAGCTTCCTAGATATACTTAGTACATTACGGTAATAGAAAAGACATAAAGATCTCAAGAGAATCAGGGTGATCAGTCGTCGTCAACCTCCATCGCCATGCTCCCATCTGCCCCGCCATCACCAGCGTCACTCGTGCTACCCAGCACACCACCACCAACAGTGCTCCCTGTGAAGCGGCTCCGCCTCCGAACGTACTCGCTCTGCCTCGCGTGCTTCTTGGCGCTCATCAAGACATCGCTCCCACGGCTTGCACTCTTCGCGCCAGCGTACGAACGCCTCGTCGCCGTACCCATACTGGACCGCACGCGTGGCGACCGCACCGCGCTGCCGCTCGCCCGCGGAATCCTCGAACCCGCCGCGGAACGCGACAATGAAGCCGAGGGGTTGGCAGTAGAGCCGGTCTTGGTGGTGGCAATGGCTGCGATGCGCTGAGCGCCGACCTTGGCGATGATGCGTGAGCGCGAGATGCGGGGCTTCCGAGTGGCCGACTGTGGTGTCGGCTTCGTGACCGTTGACAACGGCGATGCAGGTGCACGTCTAGTAGTTGTCGCCGCAGATGCAAATGACGATGCATTTTGGGTGCCCTTGCGTGCTGTATTAGTATTAGTGGTGGTGGTTGATGCGAGTGCGGTGGCGGCCGCGGCGAGGGAGGTTGGTTTGACGGGTGGAGGGATGACTGCCTGTTTGGAGGACATCATCAACAATGGTGTCGTGAATATCTTTCCTGGTGACGGGCTAACGTTCCCGCCATGGGGGCTGTTCGTTATCGCGTCGAGCACGGCCGCATTGCGTGGAGGCGTCTTGGCCCGCTGAGCGACGATGGCGCTCGTCTTGGACTTTTTGACGGACGCCGGTCCGGGGACGGCGGCGCTGCGCATCTGCATCTTTGCGAGCGAGCTGGCGGTGGGGGCGAACAGTCTGGACGCGGCCCGGCTCGGACTGAAAATGGAGGCTTTGTTGTTGCTCCTATTGCCACTGCTGGCAGCCCCAGCCGCTGTACCCGTGGTGCTGTTGCTCGTCGTGGCGTTGGCGGAGCTGGCGCGTACACTCTGACGGGAGCTGGTCGATCCAGCATTCAACGATTTCCCCCCCGTGTTGCTCGACAGGCTTGGCAGTCGGACCTGAGAAGATGATGCCTTGCCCGACGTAGACGCTGTGCGCGCAGGGGCAATGCTCTTTCTACTAGCAAGAGCTTCCGAAGGCCGCAATGGAGCCAGAGACGGCTTCTTGAGGGGTGCAGGTTTTGTCTCTTTTGATTCGGTAGTCGCCGTGGTTGTCCGCGAAGCTTTTGTGGGAGAGCCGACGCCGAAGTTCCACACAGTACGCACAATCGACTTGGCTGCGGAGAAAACCCCAAAGCGAGGCGTCGCTTTGCCCTTATCTGCGTGGTGTTTCGTTAGCAGGCCCCTTACCATCGGTCGGGAGAAGTGAAGAAACATACTGCTCACAGCCTGCGGTCCAGCAAGGCTCGTCCTAGCATGCCTGCTGCTCCTTCTCTTCTTTCTTGCTTCGAGCATCTTCCGCGTAGCCACTCTTTCCCTGTCGCCCTGTTTCTCTTCTGCTTCGGTCTTGTTGGATAAGAGTGTAAGCCGCCGTCCCTTATCCTTCCCACCGTCGTTCTCAAGAACCCTAACACGCTTCGACATCCGTCTGTCTTCCTCTTCTTGCACGTCGTCGGTCATTTCTTCATCGTCGAAGCCACCTGGAATACCCATCTTCTTGCGAGGGGCTGTGCTGAGCCGGTTCCTTGCTGGTGCCGACCCATTCCCAAGGACATCTGACTTGCGTTTCTTCGATCCGGGAGCTGCACGCCTCGCGGCGTAATGGTTCATTATCGAATCCATCTTGTTGAATTGTTCCTCGTGTACTTTATCAAAGCGATCCAACGTGCCTGAAGCGCGGAGACTGCCAGAGTCCGCATTTGTGGTTGCGGTGGCGGGGGGGATCGTCCCAAACACGTCAGTTCCGACCTTCTGTACGCCCGCGGCTGCCAGGCGCTTGTTCATCTCCTCGAGCACAGAAGCCGCAGTAGCATCGAACGCCTTGTTTGATACACTGTGCCGTGGTAGGGGGGAACCAAACAAAAACGGCTCGCTGCGAGGAATGGTTACCCTCTCCTGCTTACTGGGCAGTTTAGGGGCAGGGGAGAATAAGTCTTGTACATTATTCGAAGGCTTCGGGTACACCTTTGCAGAACTGGCGGAGGGCTGCGACGACGCGGTGCCGCCTGTGCCCAGCAATCTCGACGTTGCCTGGCTCTGCTTCGCCTCCTCCAATTCATCGACAGGTAGGACAGGGTATAATCGCTCCGAGGGCTTAGGCTGAGGCGAGAGCGGCCATACTGGAACGCCACTTTTACCCTGTGCATCAGGACTGCCCATTACGAGGTCAAACGGGGGCTCGACTGGTCTTAGTTGTGGTGTCCCAGGCTCCGGGGACAGGACCGGGACTGAGTTTAATGCGGAGACGAGGCGAATAGTGGTTTTGGGTGGACATGTAGTACTGGTCGCAGGAGCCGTGGCTAGGGCGGATATTGATGAGTGTCCCGGGTGGCCTGGAAGAAGTTCATCCATTGTCGAATCTGGGGTTGAGAACTTGAAGTGGTCCGTCTGGGGCATGTCGGATTGGGATGACTCAGGGATGGAAGAATAAGGAACAGAATGGGTAGCTAATTCATCGATGACGTTAGACCGAGTTGTCTGGTTATCATCGGGCTTATTTGATGTCGCCCTTTTGAAGTTGAATGGATTGGCTATCGCTCTGAGTGAGGAGGCTGAAAAAATGCGGAAGGTAAAAAAAACCCGCAAGAGCTGGGATATTAAAGGATGGACGACTGACATCTGGATCCACCACCTGTGCCAAACTCATCGGAAGTGTTCCCCGCGCCACGAAGTGAGGAAAGAGTCGCGCGAGAGCTGCCCTCTGGTAACTCCAGGATATCTTCCATGACGACCTCCCACTGCTCGCTTGGCCGTTGGGAGTCCAATCTGGATGTAATTGAGTCATTATCATCTTGAAGTTGCTCGCTACGCGCGGCGACGCTCAAAGGAGAGCCATGTGGCAACGTGGAAGCGTGGTTTTTCAGTCTTTGAATGAGTTCCGTGTTTTTACCGGATGCCTTGATCGAGTGTGTCTTGCAAAGTTTGACAAGTTGATCTCGCTTGAGAGAATGTAGGGCCGGAGAATTGAACAATATCTGTGTAGCCTCTGACGTGGACATGTTGTGTCCCGGGGTAGCGCTGGCCAACCGCAAAGGGCGGTTGGGGGAACGTTGAGTGGGATGATGGAGCGACTGTCCGTGGAGACGCGAGACAACCGCGACACGATCAACCAAGATCATGATCAGGTGACCGTGACTCGTCTCGTGATCCTTATCGATTCGAGATCCCTTACTAAGCTAGAGCCCGCGCTCCTCTCTATCCTCGACTCTGGGCCAACTCTTCGCATCAAGGAGAAGGACCTATCCCAAGGAAAGTTCCTCGCCTCTCAGCAAAAACCCAACGGACGCTCTCATGCTCACAACATTCCATGACGGGACCAAACATCTCAGTGACCGAAGGTCGCCGCCGTATCCCGTAAAGCGGCCTCGCGTGTGAATAGCGAGACAGACAGATTCAGACTCGGAGAGGTAAAGGGATATTAGAATACTACAATAAGCATGCGGGAAAGGGTGACTATATTGTCAGAGTAAAGAAGTTCTGGCTTAAATGCATACGGGCGCGATGTAAACTACCAGTGGCCATCTGGGTATTGAATTCAAGAGTGAGTATACGCGTGTACTGTATCTGAAGGGAAGAGAACAAAGAATGAATGAAATTAATGAAACGAGAGTCATGTGTTCGAGTCGGAGTGTCGGAAAGGACCACGAGGCGATCGAGGCGAAGCAACTGTGTGGCGTCCTTCCGTGGCAGCGGCCACGCTCACTTTACTGGCATGCTCGACTTCTCGCATCGGACCCACTCTTCCTGGACGCAGCCAGGGTACAACCCCCCAAGCTGTGCCTTCAACGGAACGTTCTCGCTTTATCTTGTTCTATTTCCGAGACTCAACACTATCGGTCTCGTTCCCTCCTCCGCCTAAACAACTTACTTCGCAGGCAAATCGGGCTAGACGGACTTGCGTTCCTCGGCTTCACATAACAGAACTTTCGGGAAGCCAAAGGAAGGTCACACAGTGTTGACCCAACGTATCTAGACCGTTTTTATGCTAGAAAATATCCGGGAAACGCGCAGGCAAAATGGAAGGAATTTCAAACAATTTTGACATTTGCTCGATGCGCATGCGAGACATGCGAGCTAGAACCCTCGATCACATCGTGCTTGAAACACTGGCAGACTATCGTCCACATGGTTGACTCCTTTCCTCCTTCCCCCATTCCACCCGTTGCACCGCGTCCTCCATGTCGACGAAACTTGCCAGCGCTGACCGTTGCACCACTGCACCTGTTGAGAGCGATCTCAAGCCCATCTCATTCCTTGGACTTTTCCGGTCTGGCCTCATCACTTTGCCCGTACTACCTGTTTATAATTCTCTGTCTCAGCTTCTCCACACGTACAGAACTCACCCTTAATGGCCTTTCTCTTATCGCTGCGGTGGTCGCCGGTGCATCCCAGGTGCGTACTTGGACTTTTTCTTCATCGTGTGTGTCAGACTTACTGACTGGCGCATAATTTCGAAGCCTCTCATCAGTCTTCCATTCGCTAATCTTATCCAGGACTTAGTCGATTTTCGTAATGCCGCGTCAAACACAAACATCAATTCTAAGGACCCACAAACGACTGCCATGGTCGAGGAGGCTGCTAAGCATCTCCGTCATGTTGCCCTCAGGGACGCGTCCTATGTGGCGTATATGGGTGCGTGAATTCTTGTTTTAAGTGATTTCGTCTTGAATCGCGAATCATCTTCCCCCCCGCAAATTGCAGGTGTGTGTGTGTTTATCTGTACATACATCTACATGTATACTTGGGCCTACACTGCCGAGGTGACCGCAAAGCGAATTCGCGAACGCTACTTCAAGGCCATCCTTCGCCAAGATATCGCCTTTTATGACAAGATTGGGCCCGGTGAGGTCACCACCCGCATACAGACGGATACCCGTATGTGGTCCTTTCGATTCCGGTCCCACACTGGGGTACTGACAGCAGATATTTCAAATACCCCAGATTTGGTCCATCGGGGCATATCCGAGAGGCTCGCAGTCGTTGTCAGCTTCATTTCTGCATTTTTTACCGGATTCATCTTGGCATTTCTGAGAAACTGGCGGCTCACTCTGGCCATGTGTTCCATTTTACCTTGCGTTTCTATCTCGGGCGCTTTTATGAACAAATTCATTCCCCAGTATGTGAGGTACGTTTACATCCATGAGGATTTATAAACTGCAAATTCATTCAATTGCAGGCTCTCACTCAAGCATGTTGCCGAAGGCGGATCTCTTGCAGAGGAAATCGTGTCTACAATCCGCACCGCCCAAGCTTTCGGCACTCAGAATGTGCTTGCGTCCTTGTATGATGTTGCCGCCCAGAAGGCCTACGACGTGGATTGCCGGCTTGCTGTCGTCCGGGGAGTCGGTTTCTCCTGTTTTTTCTTTGCGGTTTATGCTGTCTATGCCCTCGGTGAGTTTGACTTCCTGTACAATCACGGACTCACTGGTTCGACCCGTCAATACCCAGCATTCAGCTTTGGTGCCACTCTCATCAACCAGGGTCATGCTAATCCTGGCCAGATTGCCAACGCTATTATGGCAATCCTCATCGGATTATTCTCGTTTGCGATAATAGCCCCTGAGATGCAGGGTACGAGCCTGTCCTTTTGCTGAAATATCAAGTTGTTTCTCTGGGGGTGCTTACCTTCCTCTCATAGCTATTAGTCAAGCTCGTGGGGCGGCCACGAAGCTCTTTTCCACAATCGATTGCGTTCCTGCTATCGATTCTGCCAGCGAAGAAGGTATTAAACCAAGCAAAGTCATTGGCGAAATCGCCTTCGAGAATGTTGACTTCAATTACCCTGCTCGCCCGGACGTCCAGGTCGTCAAGGATCTCAGCCTCACCTTCCCGGCGGGCAAGACAACAGCACTGGTCGGTGCTTCTGGATCAGGGAAATCGACCATCGTCTCTCTTGTCGAACGCTTCTATGATCCGCTTGCTGGGTCTGTGCGCCTCGATGGCTTGGATATTCGTGACCTGAACTTGAAGTGGCTCCGATCCCAGATCGGCCTTGTGTCTCAAGAACCAGTACTCTTTTCCACTACTATCCGCCAAAACATCGAGTATGGTCTCTTTGGCACCCCTCATCAAAATGCATCCCCAGAGGAAAAGCTGCAGCTCGTGAGGGAAGCGTGCATGAAAGCCAACGCGGACAGATTCATCCCTGAGCTTCCCCTCGGCTATGATACCGTCGTGGGCGAGCAAGGAGTTCTCCTTTCCGGTGGCCAGAAGCAACGAGTCGCCATTGCTCGTGCTATTGTGTCTGACCCTCGTATTCTACTCCTTGATGAGGCCACATCGGCACTCGACACGCAGTCGGAAGGTGTCGTGCAGAATGCCCTCGACAAGGCTGCCGAAGGTATGATGCCTATGCTTAAAGCCTCATCATTCCCGCTGACCTGAGGCTTGCAGGGCGAACCACGATCACGATTGCTCATCGTCTTTCGACTATCAAGAATGCCGATTGCATCTATGTCATGGGTGACGGCGTCTTGTTGGAGAGGGGTAAACACGACGAGCTTCTCAGGAACGAGGACGGTCCATATTCCCGCCTAGTTGCAGCACAGAGTCTCCTTGCCAGTGAAGTACGCGAGGGCATTATCATGGACGATGTGATCGGGCAATCCTCCGGGACAGCCGTTGAGGGCCATATAGACATAGAAAAAGCGGCGCTGGAAGAAGCTCCTCTCGACCGTAGTAACACACATAATTCGTCGGCAAGTGAAATCCTGGAGAAGCGGACGGCAAGAGCCCTGACAAGGCGCGAGGAGTACAGCATGTTCTATTTGCTCAAACGAATGGGAAGGATCAACAAAGATGAATGGAAGAGTTACCTGTTTGGTTGCCTGTTTGCTCTTGGTCAATATTCCCTTTTATCGAACAATCGGGATTGTTCACTGTCTGTTCGCAGTAACCGGATCGGTCTTTCCAGCTCTCACTATTGTCTGGTGTGCGTTCAACGACATTAGCACTTCCCAGCTGATGTAGGGCTGACTTTTTGTGCTTGTCACAGCCCTGGCCATCATAAACTTCTCAAGCGGATCCTCTGAAGAGCGCCGCCGTGCTGGTGACCACGAGGCCCTTTGGTGAGTCATTCCCATGTGCTACGTGCTCGCACAATCGATAATTCAATCGTATCCGCAGGGCATTCATCGCCTCCATTGTCGCGATGGTTAGCGCTGGCTTGCAGAATTATTTGTTCTCCGCCTCTGCCTCGTCTCTCTCTAGAAAGTTACGCTCGCTCACCTTGCGTGCCATCCTGAGACAAGACAGTAGGTCAAGTCTGTTTCTGAAACTCGTGGTGTAATGTCCTCACAGTTGTACAGTTGAGTACTTTGACCGAGAGGAGAACAGCGTGCGTACAGTAACATTCACGGGAAGCCATATGCGTGAATTTATTGCTCACGTAGTCTGGTGCCGTCATATCCAATTTGAGTGACGCCCCGCAAATAATCTACGGATTGGCCAGCATCACTGTCGGAGCGTGCGTACTCTTTATGTCCCCATATTTGCATCTACGTACGCTGACACTTATGTTCAGTATTGTTCAAGCTTTCGCCACCGTTACGCTCGGAGTCATCATTGGACTGATTTATATTTGGAAAGTTGGCCTCGTGGAACTTGGTGTGTCCGCTCGCACTCATCAACGTGGAATGACCATTGATACTGACTGCTTGGTAGTATGTGTGCCTTTCATCTTATTCACTGGCTACGTTCGTTTTGTAGGTTGTCCATGTCTGTGTTCTGTGCTTGAGAATGCTCATTCTGATTGCTTTCAGCGCATAGTTGCACCCAAAGATCAACGCAACAAGAATGCTCACGAAGAATCTGCTCAACTAGCATGCGAGGCTGCAGGAGCCATTCGAACCGTTGCGTCACTCACGTGCGAGGGCCATTGCTTGGAGGTTTACAGCAAGACCCTTGAAAAGCCCCTTCGCGAGCTCAACAGAACTTCTCTCTGGAGCAATCTGTTATTCTCGCTCTCCCGGTCATTTTCCTTCTTCATCATTGCACTGACGTCCTGGTATGGTTCGCGGCTGGTGTCATACCGAGAGTTTACCTCGAAAGAACTCTTCACCTGTCTTATGGTTCGTTGGAATTGGAATCACGGCTGGCGTCAACTTACCAATTTAAAGTCGACCATATTCGGTGCCATGCAGGCAGGCAACGCCCTTGCATTTGTGCCCGACATGTCATTGGCACAAAGGGCCGCATCGGACATAATTCACCTACTTGACGCCCGACCTGAAGTCGATGCCGAATCCACCGAAGGCAAGATTCTGCAAAATGTCAAGGGCGAAATTCGTCTGGAAGACGTTCACTTCTGCTATCCAACACGCCCTAGCGTTCGTGTGCTTCGTGGTCTCAGCATTTCTGTGGAACCTGGCACATATATCGCCCTTGTCGGAGCCAGTGGGTGTGGTAAGAGTACTATGTAGGTCAATCCATCAGTTGCGTAGCCATCCTCTCACTTGATGACTTTGATCAGTATCCAGCTCGTTGAGAAATTCTACGGTCCGTTGTCCGGCAGTATCTTGATTGATGGCCACCCCATCTCGGAGCTCAACGTTCAAGAATATCGAAAGCACCTTGCTCTCGTGTCTCAAGAGCCAGTGAGTATCCACTACATGTGATCATTAATTTTATGGTCTGATGTCGATCTACCAGACACTGTATGCGGGCACTATTCGCTTCAACATACTCCTTGGAGCGACGAAACCGATCTCACAAGTGACACAAGAGGAGCTCGAAGGAGCATGTCGTGATGCCAACATCCTGGACTTCATCAAGTCTCTGCCGGAGTAGGTGATAACCCCTATTTGTTCTTCCTCTGGTTAAACACTGCTGCAGTGGCTTCGAAACGAATGTGGGTGGCAAAGGCTCGCAGTTATCAGGTGGTCAGAAGCGTACGCCAGGTCACCCGGTTGATGTACCCCGTCTAATCAACACTCAGAGCGTATTGCGATCGCTCGGGCGCTCCTTCGGAATCCAAAGGTCCTCTTGCTCGACGAGGTCAGTGCACGACATAAGGACCTCTTTCGATGTCACTCATTGTACAATCATTCTTAGGCGACCTCGTCCCTCGACTCGAATTCAGAGAAGGTCGTACAAGAAGCACTGGACAAAGCAGCTACAGGCCGGACCACGATTGCAATTGCACACCGATTGTCGACGATTCAGAGTGCGGATCAGATGTGGGTCTTCTGTGTGTTCCGAACGTCGTTCAAGTTGTACTCATCACTTGTGCAGTTACTTTATTAAGGAGGGCGCAGTAAGCGAGTCTGGTACCCATGACGAGCTGATTGCCAGACGCGGAGACTATTACGAATACGCTCAACTCCAAGCTCTGGGCAGAATGTAATGATACCTTTGTCAAGCATGAAGATGATAACATTAGACGCCTGGCTGGTAAATATAATACACGGGACGCAGTCAGGTTGACATCATGGGAGTATCGAAACCTTATCATAACCGATGACATTCATCACGCATTGTGTTGTCTCGGTCCTCTTAAATTGTTTACACTATTGCCGCGGCGATGTCCTCCATAAACATACTGCGTCTCTCACCAGCTAGCCACCCATATGCTATTACATTTCCAAAATATAAGGTCATTATCGGGACCGGGGCAAGTGACTGCAGGTGTGAGTGACTCAAGCGCCATTGTCGGCTGCGACTGCATCGCCTTTTGCCTGAATCGGCTTGTTTTCATTGTGATAAAGGTTGCCAATCTCTCGCTTAATACTGATGAAGTGTGCAATTCCAATCGTGCGATCTCACGAAGGCCACGGAGAAACAAAGATGCGGTAGAACCACTGGGTAAGGCAGAGAGCGACGTGCAAGTTTGACAAGATGACCTCGCTTGAGAGAATGTATAGATGTGTAGTCCCTGACGAGGGCACGCTGTGTCCTAGCCCTAGCTAACATTAAAGGGTGGTTGGAACAGAGTCAAGCACAATGAGATAGGGACAGACAAAGCGATGAGGACAATGATGTGATGGATGATGACCAGGTGACCGTGTTGTTGTTTCCTTTTCATTGACAAGCATGGACCCACAAATGCAAATAAAAGTCCCATAATGGCAAACTTTCCAAATTTGAAGTTGTGGGTCCATGCTTGCTCTGTGTACGTCATCTATCACTTTCCATAATAAGATGTGTGTATTGTGGGTCCAACACTCCCATAAGGACAAACACTCCTGACAACGCCTGTCGCCCATCCATGTTATAAGGATGCCCGCCACGCATCCCTCTCCAACTCAATTGCCCACCTTACATTGATTCCCCCCCTCTTGCCAACTTCCGCGCAAATGGTCCTCTCCGTCCTCAACTCCGATCCCTCTCTCCGTGTCAAGGAGAAGAGTTTATCGCAAGAAAAACTCCTCGCTTCACCCCAAAAACTCAACAGACGCTCTCGCGCCCACAACATTCCAGGTGGGATCAAACATCTCCTCAGCGACCCCAAGCGTCGACGTCGTGTCTCGACCCGCTCCACGTCCCTGCCATCTTCTCATCGTCCGACGCGGCCGAAGCGCACCCCCCCAACGCCTACCACCCGACGAACCTCTGTCCCTTCCTCTTGTTCTACACCCGAGGCTCAACGCCGTCGGTCCCAGTCTCGGTCCCGAACTCCCGTTCCCATCAACGTCACTTTTCCGCAGCACCTACCCGACTTGCCTCGCAAGCAAATCAGCTCCGAGGTTCTCGCATCGCTCGGCTTTGCATCTGACGTTCCGCCTCAGTATGCTCGTGATCGAATGGAATGCCTTGGCCCAAGGTACAGTTTGTTTTATTCCGTTTAACCGTCTATTGATTACTGATATGTTTTTCATAGTATGTATCAAGCCTTGCGGTCTACCAAGGCTGTATTCTCAGGGTCAATGTTGCCCAAAACGCTTGCCATCGACGTTAACAACCAGGCTTCGACGATCGCACCCACACATATGGCAGCCGTTTACTCATCAGGTCCCTCTGGTCCTGAGCCGCAGCGCGTCATGATGTATCCTGTCCAC
>Ga0307509_10005480_pt1 | contig 17633 bp, 14 predicted proteins | sample 10_EM_MG_FD_202245 | JGI IMG/M metagenome (GOLD analysis project Ga0307509, IMG submission 202245) | Populus trichocarpa ectomycorrhiza microbial communities from riparian zone in the Pacific Northwest, United States - 10_EM | ecosystem: Host-associated > Plants > Roots > Unclassified | place...
TGGATCTCGGATGCGTGTACAGTGAACAGGGGAATTGAGGAGGCAAATAGCTTAGCAACAAGTACATCAACAAATGTAGGATTCTGGGTAATGAAACAAACTATAGTAAGCGTCAAGATATGTGTTCCAGTATTTCTGGGGTACATACTTGCAGATCGTGAGCTCCGCACTTCCAATTTCGACATATAAAATAGCAGCACCCGTCCTGGCCACGGTGAGAATCGGCGACCTTCCAGTAATCAAACAGTCAGATGCTGAATCCACACGTCGTATGGAACTAGTCCGTTGTTGAAAAGGGTCCACTGCCAGTGCCACGGGATTACGTCTCTCAAGGTGGGAAAAATAACTACAAACATAAACAGCGGAGAAAGGGGTCCATAGAGTAATAGATGTGATGGTTGACCATACCGTACTTACCAGGGCGAAGGTAAGAACGCGAGTTGAAGCTGAAGGGATAGTGAAAACGCGGGGTTAGGTGCGACAAACAGATACAAGCAGTGCACGTAGTGATTTCCATATTAGTAATATTTTAACTAGCGAGCCTCGCTTAGATAACAGAGCTCCCTGCTGGAAGAAGCCAACGTCACTCCCATCCGTGCGCGCATTCCTCAGGGCACCTCATATTCACCACCTTATTTCAAAAGACTCCACTCCCGAAAGTGGTATGAAGACGCAGGAGATAAAAATAAAACCAGGAAGCTGGTGAATTTTACCCCCATTGTGGGTGATGGGAGATTAGAAATTATTTAGAATACTAAGGAACATCGGAGCATGGTGGCAAAGATTCGCCGGCCGAACTCGGGGACTAGGGGGAAAGGCGAAAAGTCTCAAAATTTGAACGAACCGAAGAGAAAGACGGCTGTCACGAGATGAATCTACCACGGCGGTCGTGTGATATCGGTGAGCTCCAGAGACGTCGTAATTATTATCTCCTCAAGACCACATTTATGTAAAGTGAGACACGTAGCCACTAGCCGCTTGCGTGACTGTTTTTTTCCCGATCCAGGCTGAAATCTAGATACATAAATAGCAGCTGGGATTGGAAATGGCAATCGTGCCCCGGCGCCATGATACAGATGACCCGGATTAACTGTGACCATGGAGGGAAACCTTCCAAGTAGCCAAGCAATTTGGTGTTGAGAAAAACCGCATCAAAACAGTATATTATCGAGGACGTGCTGCCATGAGACCCGCATAGCCGACTACGTCTTCTCTAAAAACAGCTGTGAGCAAAGTAATCACGAGCAGCAGAGTGACGAATCTAACCATTTAAGTTACAATTATCGCTATCGTCCTCATCCAGTGAGGAGACAGGATTCGGGAACACGGGTTAAAAAACGACTGTGGAGGCCGACTAGATGTCCGTTAACGAAGTCAGAAATAAGACTTCACTCCCACTCGTAGAAATAAAAACACTACCGAAGGGCTGGGTATCATGTTGTCATTCGAACAACTGTGCTGTGACGTGGACGGCTGCAAAAAGCCTATGCGACAATGCAATAATTCCAGTGAGATAGTTGGCTCTGCTGCTCCGCGTCGATGGGTGTCGAGGGGGCGGCCGCGGCCTCGGACTCGGGCTCGGACTCGGGCTCTGGGACGGGGGCATCAAGGACGATGGAGGAAAGTGTGGTGAAGAGATCCATTGGTGGATGTTTAAAAAGTGGTTCAGAGAAACGAGTGACTGTGTGAGCGAGTCAGACGACGTTGGGATGTTGTATACTGACTGCTTATAAGGAGATATCGCACTCCATTTATACGTGCAAGTGGGTCCGACATGCACAACGTATGCCTGATCGTGAGTAAATGGCATTTGGAAGGTGGACCGAGCTCGTTGCGCTCGTGCATATGGGTAGTGATCTTGGCGAGCCTTAAATGGGAACCGCGGAGCCCGATAAATGAGTTTTAATCGGAAAATGATATATGATGATGGTCTCATAGTCTCAAGGCAGCCTCCCGCACACTCCCATGACTGAATTTGTATGAACCCCATTCGCTCATTTTGCCACACATTTAAGGGCTCTTATAATCTCAGAGACGGACATAATTCTTTCATTATTTTTGTCTTTTAGTAGCACCCATCAAACAGTCAAGCTAGTCAAGCGCAATCGGAGCGCGCTGCTGGTCCGTATCTTCTGCTGCTGTGGCTTGGGTCAATATGTCCCCCCTCCGCAACGCCGGGTGGTGCATTAAGTGAGCACAAAACTTAGGTGGGGTTGAATTACGTGGAAAGTACGCACGTTCATGCATGTAGGAACTGAGACCACAGAGACTACTACCGACGGTATAGAAAGATAGGTTGCCAAGGCTAAGGTCGGATGAGCATCCAAGACTACGACAGTCGTACTGTGCGATGAGAGCTTCACTACCGTACTGTAAATTATGGTCCGGATAATGTATCTCGGTTGTGTATGGATATTGCCAATCTCATCCGCAGTCGGGGTCTGGGTCCACGCACTTCCGGAGCCGTACAGTGCGGCAGAGAAGGCCGCGTCGGCGTCGACATTCAGGTACTGTTACTCCTCGCCGTTGACAAGGTCGTGCTTCTCGATGTATGCGAGCAGCGCAAATTTGGCCTCGGCGAGGGTGTACGGCACGCCCGTGCTGTAGGGACATTGGTACTCATCATCAGAGAAAAAGAAGGTCAGGGTAGGGGTGTGTGACATTACTGATGTCCGTGGAGAGCAGAGCACCGAGGTGTGGCTTTCATAGCTCCGTCACGGTCATACGTTTCTCAGTATTTGGCATTCGCTGCGGCAGTAGCTCGCTTCGCTGCATGTTCCTCCGCTTATCACCGCCACTCGTCTTCCTCCCCGACGGTACGGTGGTCGATTGGTGGAGTCGATGAGCGACGACATCTGCGTATGTCGGATACACTACGACGACAATATCCGGTCGAGCATCTTTCAGCTTGAGTAGGTCGCCTTTCTACGCGACGCGTAAGAAGGTGGACAGTGACTTGAGCGTAGAATGCTTAATATCAACAGGCGTGGTGACTGCCCTCGTGAAGGGTCCAGCAAGCACCATGTGCGCCGTATACAGCGTTATTATGGGCATAGGGAAAGCAGAAGACGGGAGCGCAGCGAGAATCGTTCGTAGAGCTTGCAAGAGCATGGCTTGTAGACAAGCATATACCTCTAGGGCTAATGAGCCGGGCGTCAGAGGAGTAAACATGAACCAGGGACGCTACCTTCCTGTGCGAACTTCTCCTCAGCACCCGCCACGAGCCCATCTTCCACGCCAGCAGGCTCATTCCCAACGGCATCCTTGGCAGAACCAGGCGGGGCGTCAGCACCAACGTCGCCGCCACCATCCGCACTTCCACCATCGCCAACACCAGCATCCTGTTCACCTACTGCTGACGCGGACACGGTCTCTGGTGGCTCGCCCTTGGACACGATTGACCAACGATGATCCTTCCATGTGTGGAGAACGATGACCGCGTTCCCTTCCGTGATGCTCTGGTTGATCTTGTCGGAGTCGATGGCCATGCAGCCTATAGCGAGGGGTGGCCCTCGTCACGCGCAAACTGCGCGACGCCGATGAAGGAGCCCGCAGGCGCGTCTGCGGGCACCTGCACAACTGCGCAAGGGGGATACTCTCAGGGCGTCGGGCAGCTTCGCTGGGCAATCTCGCGCGCTCCGCCGGGTACTATGAGGTCCGCATTGCTGACGAGGACTGTGACGGGGATGACGGGGGCGGGAGTAGTGAGAACTGGAAGCAGCGTGGGGTGTTTCCAAAGCGTGTATACTGGAAGTCGTCGATTCAACCATCGCGACCATATCAGCACCAGCGAGGGATGAAGAGGGGTAAAACAAAATGAGGGATAGGAATTCGATAGGAATTGATAAACGTACCTGTTGGAATCAGCTCATCTGAACCCTTCCCAACACTGAACCAGAGCGGATCTCCGTCCTCCAGAGAAGTAGAGGGCCTGCGGTTTGAAGTTCAGATGAATCAGCCTCTATCTGGTTTACACACCAACGTCTGGGACATTGGAAACTTGAACCTACGCCAGGTTCGCTGTTAATCGCGCCAAACTTTCGCGAGAGGGGACCATCAAGGGCGAGATTTTCGGTGATTTGTGGGGCGAGGCAGAGCCGCGCTGCCGTGCGGGCTCTCATTTCACGCGTCTCTGGTGATCTAAGCGGTGCTGTCGGTGACGTTGGAGAAATGTCGGCCGAGGTATCGCCTGGGAAAGGTGTGGGGATACCTGATGTCTTTGTATCTCCAAGCGGATTCTTGAACATCAGGAGAGCGAAGTGGTGGTTGTGGTGGAGTGTCGGCTGCGATGGGGAAGTGCCGAAGAGGAGATAAGGTGCGAGGCTGGCGGGACGAAAGACGGCACGGCGGCTCGGGCCATCGTCGGGCGGTCAGGCGAAGATAAGGGGCACGCGAAATGGGACGAGAGGGAAAGTTATGCTGCTATTGCCTTCCTCTGAATCTGATGAGGACGGGCGAAGGGATTTTTATGGACAACTACACTACTCACAAGTTTGAGGAAAGAGGAGAGAAAAGGGTGAAACAAGGCGAAATGAGATCGCGCGGCGATGAAGATGGTATTCAAAGTTTAAGAAATTTTACTGAATGATATCGACATGCGCGGCAGCGAGCGCGTCGACGACGAGGGTGCTTAGGATGCGGCGATGTACGATGGCAAGAGGATAAGTAAAATGGAGAGCAGACGGTCTAGAATGAGAAGGAAAACAAGGAGACGTACGAAAGCGGCCTAATCAAGTTTATACACAGTAAAAGTCCAGACTTCCGAGGGTCTCTGCACGCCGTGTGCGATGTGGAACGACGGGGTTTTCGAGGGGGCGCGCACTAATGGCGTTGGCCCATGGTGTGTTGAGCGATCCGCATGGCGTCGGCAGGATAAATGGATGCGGCGCTTGAGGGAGGGCAGTGAGCAAGAGAGTAGAGCACAAGGAAAACGAGAGACAAAGGAGTAGGAGGCAAGGGGATGAAAGGAGGGTGGTGCAGATGCGAATTTGAAATGGTCGAAAGAGTCGGGTCTCATTCCGCGCGTCGACTGTGCGGGTACTTACAGGGATGTGGCCATGTATTGTCTCAACGTTACGATCCAAAGTATACAACACAATCCGTTTAGTAGGTGACGACGTTGGCTAGTACTGTAAGGGAAAACTCTGTATAATAGCTCATTAACAGCGCTCGAACCAGATCGTACGAAAATTATCGCATAAACATGACGGGAACCATTGGTGCTCTTATCAGTCAAGTCTGGTTCGAAACGAGTGAGACAAAGATAATAGACAGATTGTCGATGAGCATCCAGGCATACACACCACACGAGTATCGGGTTCCCCAATGGACAGTCACAACCCCGTTCATTATACGATTACGTGATGTCAGCGATGGGGTGTCACGTGATAATATTCCCACACGATCGCGTTCCGAATCAAAACATGACCAAACATGTTTAAACGTGATTCCACGTGGCTCGCCACACGCAAGGAGCCTGCCCCGAACTCATGAAGTTCGCAGCCTGTTTGTCTCCTATTCGTGTATATAAGCCTCAATTACTTATAATATGATTTCATGTTTCCCCGCCTCGCTCTGGTCTGACATCTCAAAGTTAGTTGGAATGTCAATGCCCGACCCCGACTCAATGATGCCTTCTCTCTCACACTCCAGGCCTCCGCCTCTGACTACCTCACTCTGGCATTGCCCTGACCTAGGGACGGCTGATGTATTCACCTTTGTGCGAACATCTCGTACAAGTGAGGAGGTAGATGTAGTCTGCCGGCTCGGCTACGACTCCCGAACTATTTGAAGTAATCATCTTGCGTATGTGGTGGAATTTGTAAGCCATTAGCACCGCCTTCCCCATAACCCTCTGCCCACACACATCCTACTTTCTCGCCTCTCAGCTAACCAATCCCGCTCCCAGAGACTCCTTTTCTTCACTACTCACGATATGGCCCACCAATCTGAATCCGCTCGCTTACGAGCCTTCTTCGAACCTGCCTTGCAGGCATATGAGAAGAGGACCGGTGTCTCATTGGCACAACACCCGCTCTCCATCAAACTCCAGAATTGCGACTCTGTCGAAGCAATTACTGGCCTTTTCCAAGATCAAGCACGGGCTTTCGGCGATTTTCAAGGAAGTGATAAAATCATGAAGTCTATCAGGACGACTGTATCAATTTTATCCAATCTTTCATCCGCTCACTCGCTCGCCGATGTCTTTGGCCTGGTACGTCAACAGGATCTGATGGTATGTTTCACATCTTTAACTGTCTTCTTACAGACAATTTCACCCGCGAAAGCGATACAAGCTTCTCTTGCTATCCTACTTGATGTACGTGCCGTTCTCCAGCTCGTATGAAGATGGCCTGGTGACCTCCGAGTGATGCAGGCGGCGAAGGGCCGAATATCCAACTGCGATGCACTCATCGACTTGATTGAGTCGGTCGAACAATTTGTAAACCGTGTCGATATCTACACACGGATCCCTTCTGCGCCCAAAATGGATGAGATAGTGGTCAAGATTCTGATGGAGATAATGTCCATACTCGCTCTAGTGACAGAAAGACTCAAGGAGAGACGATCGAGTGAGTCTGTTCTCCCCGACGTTTTACTTTTGCTCAGCGCTTCGCAGTCAAGTTCGTAACGGAATTTCTCAAGGAGAAGGATATTGCGGCTGTACTAGAGAGGCTGGACAGACTCACGCAATACGAGGCTCGGACTACCGCAGCTCATACACTCACTGTTGTCCACGGACTCGTCCAAAATATGAAGGGGTTCATGGATGGTGAGCAATCAACTCCGCTTGTAATCCGCTGTATTGAATACCCCTTCTCTAGACGGGAAATCGTCCATAGACGGTATACGGGAAGATCTCAGTACGTTTTGTTGGCGGCAATGAGTCAGTCCCGTGTTTCACTGAGCACTAGAAATCTTACATCAAATGGCAAGCGAGATGAACAAGTCCAAACGTAGGTCATTCCCTCATGTTCGCATTAATTCCTGGAAGCGCTGAGGCTGTTTTCCAGGTGACAAATTGCTGAGAAAGATTCGAAAGTGGCTCTCCCCTCCTGATCCATGGAAGAATTACAACGTCGCCCGCAAATTGCGACAAGATCAGACGGGGGCGTGGTTCATTAACGGTAACACGCTCTCGGAATGGAAGGCGTCTGGATCAAGTTCCCTGCTATGGATACACGGGAAACGTAAGTCACCTTCCAGCGCTTACTCCGTCGCAGACTGACTGTTTTCCCTTTTCATAAGCGGGCGCCGGTAAGAGCGTTCTTTGGTACGTTGGCTGTTCAATTCTTCATCTTCGAGGACTTACGGTGTCGACAAGTTCCACGATCATCGAGGATGTCGAGAATATGCGAAAATCTGGGCTCGCATCACTAGCTATGTTTTACTATGACTTCAGGGAGAAGGAAAAGAAGGACCTCCGAGGGCTTCTATCATCAACCCTATTTCAGCTTTGCGACCAGTCCGATTCCTATTACGATGTTCTTGCCTCTTTCTATTCGACACACCGTGATGGTGCCCAAAGCCCTGGTGACGACGAACTTGTTCGGTGTTTGAAAGACGTCTTGAGTCTCCCAGGACAAGCTCCCGTCTATCTAGTTGTAGATGCGTTGGACGAATGTCCAAACACATCTGCGCTATCGTCACCCCGCTTGGAGCTCCTAACGCTCTTAGAGAATCTTGTCGACTCACGACTGCCGAACCTGCGCATGTGCGTCACTAGCCGACCTGAGGCCGACATTAAGCCTATCCTCGAGCCCTTGACATTCCGGTCTGTTTCTTTACACGATGAGCAGGGACAAAGGGAGGACATTGAGAACTACATCACGTCGGCCGTAGACACGAACAGGAACATGCGAAGATGGAGCCCGGAGCACAGGCAGCTTGTGATTAATGTCCTGACAGAAAAAGCCGATGGAATGTAAGGAATTTATTTCTTCTTTCTTTCACTACTCTCACCGGTATATCTCTGGTAGGTTTAGATGGACGTATTGTCAGTTGGACCATCTCGGCAAATGCCTCCCAGGGCGTGTCCAGTATGCTCTGAACGAATTACCAGTGACGCTCGATGAGACGTACGAACGCACGTTGCACACAATCGACGACACAAACTGGGAATTTGCCCGACGGCTCATCCAATGCGTCGCAGTGGTTTCCCGCCCACTCAGAGTCGAGGAACTGGCAGAGGTTCTCGCATTTGATTTCAAGGCGGGGCAGATCCCGACATTTCACGAGGATTGGCGTCTCGAAGATCCAGTAGATGCGGTGCTCTCCACGTGTTCGACATTGCTTTCCCTTGTCAACGTTGAGAATTCCCAAGTAATACAATTTTCGCATTTTTCGGTCAAGGAGTTCTTGACCTCTACCCGCTTTGGCGAAAAACCCGACACAGTTTCCACCCGCTACCATATTTCTATGATAGCCGCGCACACACTGGTCGCTCAAGTATGTCTTGGCCTTTTATTACACCTGGACAAAAACATTACCAGAGCCTCCCTGCCAAAATTCCCCCTTGTAGAATATGCTGCCGAGCACTGGTTCGAGCATGCCCGTTTCGGGGCCGTGTCACAACATCTAGAAGAAGGGATGGAAGAACTCTTTGACCGGAAAAAACACCATCTTGCAATTTGGCTCTGGATATGCGACCCAACTGTTTCCCCTTGGGAACGAAACAGATTAGTAGAACCGCCGTGGACACCCCAAGGGACCCCATTACATTATGCTGCGTTTTGCGGCCTAATCGACGTTGTAAAATTCTTAGCCGTTGAGCACTCAGAGGATGTAAACTCTCAAAGTTTCACTGGCAGAGAAACGCCCTTACATCTAAATTCACGAGTGGGTTATGTGGATGTAGCACGGCTCCTCATCGAGCACGGCGCCGACGTGGCAGCCCAGGACAAGGATGGGTGGACTCCGCTGCATTGGGCGTCCTCAGCGGGTCATGTAGATCTGGCCCGGCTCCTCATCAAACGCGGCACTGATGCGGCAGCCCAGGACAAGGTCGGGTGGACTCCACTGCATTCGGCATCCGAAGGGGGTCACGTGGACCTGGTTCGAGTCCTCATCGAGCACGGCGCCGATGCAGCGGCCCAGGACAAGCACGGGTCGACTTCGCTGAATTCGGCGTTCGAAGGGGGCCATGTGGATTTGGTCCAGCTCCTCATCGAACACGGCGCCGACGCATCAGTCCAGGACGAGCATGGGTGGACTCTGTTGCATCGGGCGGCGAAATGGGGCCATGTGGACCTGGCCCGGGTTCTCATTGAGCACGGCACCGACGCAACAGACGAAGACAAGCACATGTGGACTCCGCTGCATCGGGCGTCCTTAGGGGGCCATGTGGATATGGCCCGGCTCCTCATCGAGCTTGGCGCTGATGCGGCAGCCCAGGACGAGCACGGGTGGACTCCGCTGCACCGGGCATCCTCACGGGGTCATGTGGATGTGGCCCAGCTCCTCATCAAGCACGGCGCGGATGCGGCAGCCAAGGAGATGCTCGGGTCGACCCCGCTGCATGAGGCGTCCTCAGGGGGTCATGTAGATTTGGCCCGACTCCTCATCGAGCTTGGCGCTGATGCGGCAGCTCAGGACGAGCACGGGTCGACCCCGCTGCACCGGGCATCCTCACGGGGTCATGTAGATGTGGCCCGGCTCATCATCAAGCACGGCGCGGATGCGGCAGCCAAGGAGATGCTCGGATCGACCCCGCTGCATGAGGCGTCCTCAGGGGGTCATGTAGATTTGGCCCGACTCCTCATCGAGCACGGCGCCGACGCAGCAGACCAGGACCAGCACAGGTGGACTCCGCTCCATTGTGCGTCTGATGAGGGTCATTGGGTCCTGGCTCGGCTCCTCATCGAGCACGGCGTCGATGCAGAAGCCCAGGACGAGGGAGGGTGGACTCCGTTGCATCGGGCATCCTCACGGGGTCATGTGGATGTGGCCCAGCTCCTCATTGACCACGGCGCCGACGCGGCAACCCAGGACGAACTCGGGCGGACTCCGCTCCATCGGGCGCTCTCAGGGGGTCATCTGGATCTAGCCAGGCTCTTAATCGAGCACGGCGCCGACGCAGCCCAGGACATGCACGGGGAGAGTTTGCTGCATTGGGCGTTCTCAAAGGGCCACGTGGACCTGGCCAAGCTCCTCATTGACCACGGCGCCGAAACGGAAGCCCAGGATGAGCGCGGGAGGACTCCGCTGCATCGGGCACTCTCAGGGGATCATGTGGATCTGGTTGGGCTCCTCATCGAGCGCGGCGCAGATGCCACAGCCAAAGATAAGTACGGGTGTACTCCACTGCATTTGGCATCCGAAGGGGGTCGCGTGGATCTGGCTCACCTCCTCATCGAACACGGCGCCAATGCAGCAGCCCAGGACGAGGAAGGGTGGACTCCGCTGCATTGGGCGTCTGAAGGGGGTCATGTAGATCTGGCCCGGCTCTTCATCAAGCACGGTACCGGCACGGCGGCCCAGGACAAGCACGGGTGGACTCCGCTACATATGGTGTCCTTATGGGGTCATGTGGATCTGGCCCGGCTACTCATTGACCACAGCGCCGACGCAGCAGCCCAGGACGAGCACGGGTGGACTCCGCTGCATTGGGCGTCTGAAAGGGGTCATGTAGATCTAGCCCAGCTGCTCATTGAGCACGGTGCCGACCCGGCAGCCCAGGACGAACACGGGCGGACTCCGCTGCATTGGGCGTCCGAACGCGGTCATGTGGATCTGGCCCGACTCTTCATCGAGCACGGTACCGACGCGACAGCCCAGGACGATCGCGGGTGGACCCCGCTGCATTGGGCGTCCGAACGCGGTCATGTGGATCTGGCCCGGCTCTTCATCAAGCACGGTACCGACATGGCGGTCCAGGACGAGGACGGGTCGACTCCGCTGCATAGGGTGTCCTTATGGGGTCATGTGGATCTGGCCCGGCTCCTCATCGAGCACGGCGCCGACGCGGCAGCCCAGGATCAGCACGGGTGTACTCCGCTGCATTTTGTGTCCTCACAGGGTCATGTGGACCTGGCCCAGCTCCTCATCGAGAACGGCGCCGATGTAGCAGTCCAGGACAAGGATGGGTCGAGTCCGCTGTATTTGGCGTCTGAAGGGGGTCATGTGGCTCTGGCCCAGCTCCTCATTGAGCACGGGGCCACAACAGCAGTCTACATTCCCTGAATCAATTTCATGACACCCCGATAGGGTTTAAACATATAATCTGGTGAAGTTCGATCATTCGACTAATCTTTATATTCCTAGGTCCCCATGGGCCCATGCACTGAAATTTACATTCGTGGCATGTGCCAGAACATCAGAAATATATCTGTCTGTGACACTGGGAACTGTTATCACGATGTTCTACCCCTGGGCCTTCTCGACTTCGGGCTTGACTTGGTTGGACAACATGGTTCATCTATATTTTGGAGTATAAGAACGCAGATGTAGGTTTTCCCAACGCAACAGGAATTGTACCGCACTTAAGTGAGCCTATACAGATACTGATTGCCTATGTTAATACTCTACCCTGGCCTCATCTATGGGAACTATTTGGAGTTCAAGAGCATGCTTACGTGACATTTTACATCTTTCTACCTGCCATCTCTGAAACCTCGACCCACTTCTTTGGCGCTCCCAAGCTACAAAGTAACTCGAGTACTGTCGTTACCTGTTTTCCCTGTACCATCACCTCGTGTCCGCCGCCCGTCACAGGCGATACTGTACGCATCATGACAAACGATTTAATCTGAACACTCTACGAGAGTACGTACTTAAGGTCGAAGACACACAGCTGTGATGCCTCGGCGAGGGTATCTGAGGAGAGTTGGTATCGCTCGAACTCCGTTGTGAGCGTGCACGTCTCGTAGCCCTGCCAGGTCTTGGTGGCTATTGCAATTTGGGCGCAGTGCGCCCTTCTCTATGATCAGTTCATCACTACCGATTGCCATGCGGTCCTAGGGTTGCACACGATGGCACAGGGAACCCAGCGATTCTTCGCGCTAAGCAACTTCTGGAACGGGAATTGCGCCCTTTGAATTCGGGGAGCCGTACAGCGCGGCGGAGAAGACCGCGTCGGCGTTGACGTTCGGGTACTGTTGCTCCGCGCGGTTGATAAGATCGTGCCTCTCGGTGTATGCGAGTAGCGCGGATTTGACCTCGGCGAGGGTGGGCAGAGTGCCCGTGCTGTAGCGACATTGGCGACCATCAGTGGAGAAAAAAGGTGGTCAGTGTAGGAATGTGACATTCCTCGAGTCCCAGGTCCTCGAAGAGCGGCAAAGTACCGAGGTGTGGCTTCCATAGCCCCGCCACGGTCATACGTTTCTCAGCATTTACCACGGCAGCAACTTGCTTCGTTCCTCCGCTCGTCGCCGCCGCTCGTTTTCCTCCCCATGGGCGACGACATCTGCATGTGTCGGATACACTGCGACGACAACGACATCCGGCCAAGCATCTTCCACTTGAGTTTCTCTGCGGTGGGTGAGAAGGCGGACAGCGACTTGAACTGAGAATGCTTGATATCAACAGGCGTGGTGATTGTCCACGTGAAGGGTCGCGCGGGGACATGTGCGCCGTATAGTGTTGTTATGGACATAGGGAAAGCAGAAGACGGGAAGTCAGCGAGAATCGTTTGTAGAGTTTGCAAGAGCGCAGCTCGTAGACGAGTAGATACCTCTAGCAATGATGAGCCGGGCGTCAGAAGAGTAGACATGAACCAGAGACGCTACCTTCCGGCGTGAACTTCTCCTCAGCACCTGCCACGGGCCCATACTGGCCAGAGCCAGGCGGGCCGTCAGCACCAACGTCTCCGCCAACATCCGCACCTCCACCATCGCCGACACCAGCATCCTGGTCACCCATTACTAACGCGGACACGGCCTCTGGTGGCTCACCCTTGAACCCGCTTGGCCATAGGTGGTGCATCCATGTGTGGAGAACGATGACCGCATTCCTTTCGTGACGCTCTGGTTGACCTTGTCGGAGTCGATGGCCATACGGCCCACAGCGAGGGGTGGCCCCCCTGCGTCACGCGCGAGCTTTGCGACGCCGACGAAGGGGCCCGCAGACGTGTCCGCGGGCACCTGCACGACTGCGCAAGGGTGATACTCCCAAGACGTTGGGCAGCTCGGCTAGGCAATCTCGCGCGCGCCGCCGGGTACCATGAGGGATGCACCGCCGACGAAGACAGGATGACGGGGGAGGGAGTAGTGAGGAGTCTGAGGACTGGGAGCAGTGTGGGATGTTCTAAGCGTGTATAGTGGAGGTCGTCGATTCAACCATTGACCAGCGAGCGATGAAAGGGGGTAAAAAAGATGAGGGATAGGTGGAATTTGATAGGAATTGTTAACGTACCTGTCGGAATCGGGTCATCTGTACCCTTCCCAACCAACACTACCAGAGCGGATACCTGTCTCCAGAGAGGTAGAGGACCACGCGGTTTGGAGGTTTCAAACGAATCAGCCACCACCGGGCAAACCAACGTCTGAGACATCGGAAACTTGGACCTACGCCAGGTTCGCAGTTATATGCGCCAAATTTTTGCGAGAGGAGGTCATCGGAGCAGAGATTTTCAGCGATTTCAGGAGCGAGGCGAATCCTCTCTACTGCGCGGGCTCTGGTTTGAGGGTTGCTGTCGGTGGCCTTGGAGAGACGTCAACCAACTATCGCTTGGAAAGGTGTGGGGATACTTGATGTCCGAGTCTTTGTATCTCCAAACGGTTTCTTTAACATCAAGCGAGCTAAGTGATGGTTGTGGGTGAAGCAGATTCGTGAATGCAGTCATGTATTGTGTTATGATTCAAAGTGACTACTTCATCGAACTTTAAACTGGTTATAATCCATGTGGTCGATGACAACTGTACTGGAAACTCCACACTAATAGTCCATTAATAGCATCAAACCAGATCCCTACGAAAATTGTCGCATAAACAGCACACGGGAACCAGTATCGGCCAAGTCCGGTCCGAAAACAAGTTGGCGCCCAGTCATGGGCACGAGGTGCAAACAATGTGCAAACACACGTGACACCGAGGTGACGGCATCAAAACTACAGTAGGATAATTCACCCGTAAAATGACAACTCCGGACGGTGGGGACATGGCAAAAGTTGTGTAATTGTTTCTCTGTTCTCAGTACTGCTCCTGACTAGTTCTTCAAGTGGCCAAATTACCTTTCGTCGTTGAGCCACATCGCCCGTGGTCGCTTCTGTTCGCTGACCTCAAACGGCCACTTCAACTTGAATTAAGAAGCACCTCCCACAGCGTCTCCCCCTCAATGTTGGCGATTTCCCTCCAAGGTCCAGGAGCAATGCTCTTCAAGGCGGCCAGGCCCCTTCTCTGCTGTGTCTCTTCACGGTAGTGGGGTCCACCCCTCGCGGCGACTCCTTGTGCCTGCACTCGCCACCAGTCAACGTTCTTGCAACTTGCCACGCATCCTGAGCACCAACGCCTCGGGCTTGGCGGCAGCAGCTTTCTCAGCCGCGCCAGCGAGCTTGACGCTGTCAGTACTTTCGGCAAAGGCAAAGGCAACGTCTGCAACCGGTAGCGTCCCACCCCAATCTATGCGTCTCGACTCCCGCACATTCGGCTCTCCCATGTTCGAGTCGGAGGTCTCCGCGTCATCATCCTAGGTATGGGATTGACGATATTTTTCAGGCATCACAGAGTGTGTGTAAACCCTAGAGCTCCGCTGATGACAATACTACTTTGTCCCTACCCGCCCCTCCCCCGTTTCTGCCCATCTACATGACCACGATGACGCCCCCTCCCTACAACTCGTGGTTCATACCCCACGTTCACGACCAGTTGCAGCTGGCTCCAACTGGTTCTTTGCGGTTCTTGCATCAATATTGATGCAACCACACCTTCTAGAAACCCCGAGGACCGCGACCGAAGGTCCAGTCGCAATCGGTTGCGATCTTTTTGCGTTCCATATAACTGGACATTCAAACACTATTATGGAAGTCAATGTATGGGAAAGATGCGTCGAATCACCGAATGATCAGTAGTTGAATCACCTGGCCTGTGGCAGAAGCCTGAGCTTCGGTCAGATGACAAGACCCATCTTTACAAGCTAAGTACAACACTTCGCTACGCCATCCAACTATCGAACACGCCGTTAGGGCGCAGTCTGACTACCTTGCTTGTCACGATAGGTCCGCCTAGATGAAGAGACCCTTGATTTACAAACTGAAGACAAGCCATCAGAACCACAGTGGCGTAATTGAACCGAGTTGTGGCAGAAGGTAAGTCAGATGACAAGACCCATCACTGAGCCATCTTTGCGGTTGGGTACAATCCTTTTAGTTGGTGCGTCATCTGCCTACCGAACTTGCAGTTGGAGCACTGTTCGACCACACGGGTTGCCGCTGTACGTCCGCAAGATAATGAGTCCCTTGATTTGCGAACGTCATTGGGCCCTGTAGGGCGCAGTTAAGCTACCTGGCTTGTGGCAGAAGGTTGGTCAGAAGACAAGACGCATCTATTGCGGACCAAGCATTATACAATATTTCGCGGCCTGCGGTGCGTTTTCTGAGCACTGGAGACATCTTTTGGGCGCTGTCCGACTACTTGCCTTGTCGCCGACTCTCAGAAGGTCTGCCGGTGCTGTGTCGTGGGACCAATGATTTACGAATGAGGACAAGCTATCGGAGCTATTGTGGTGCAGTTGTACTACGTAGCTTGTAGTAGAAGGTCAGTCAGATGGCCGTGAGCCAGCGGTGACTAGGCGGCTAGTCCTCTTCTTAAAAGCTGGGGAGGGATGACCAACTATTTCCATCAACACCGCAGGCCACCTCTCGCCCTTCTACTCTTGTTCGTTTTGCAAACCAGTATTTAATAATCACTGTATGCCTTCATACTTTTTCTGTGAGCACTCAGACCGATGTCCGGTTATCTAGGCCAATGTCGTCTGGCGCAACCAACAGGAAACGTCACGGGTACCACGGATGGATCCCCGCCCATCCCGAGTTCTACAAACACTACACTCGCCGCTGTCTCAAGGATATTTCTCGCCGCAACGAACAGGAGGCGCAGGAACACACACCAGCTGTTCAAACATTCAAGGACGCTATCGAGTCCGATGCCGAGATGCTCGATTTGTTCAATCAGGTTTTCCTCCAGGCCCCAGAGGAGAACGAAGTATGTCCCATAGTTTATATCGCAAGCCTACTACCAGCACTGACGATTTACTTCAGGTCCCTGACCTTGACGCGCTGCTTTTTCTCCTCGATGATACCATTGTTAAGCCCCCGAGGGTCGAATCCGTCATCATCGATGGCGACGTCGTCACCGAAGTTGTCGTAGCTTTCATCGGTCTCTTCTTCGACCTTCTTAGCAACACATCTGCTGGCTATGACCTCTTCCGCAAGTCCAAATTCAACGAAGCGATGAAGGCTCTACTCAATTCCTGGTACACGTACCTGACCGACCCCAATGGGGACTCCAACAGCTCGCTCACGAACGAAGAACTCGGGTGGTTCAGCCCACAAGTCCTAGAGGCTCTCGAGTCCGACGATCGCGGCAATTTCAATGACACCTACGTCTGCCCCGACCCGGACGCTGTCAACCGCGGTTATGATACCTTTGATGCGTTCTTCGCCCGGGAGGTCCAAGCAGACGCCCGCCCTGTTGACTTCGACGATGACAAGAGTCTCATTCACAGCGCATGCGAATCGTATGTGTATCGCATCGTCCGTCAAGTGAAGGACCACGACCGCTTTTGGCTCAAGGGGCAGTCTTACTCACTCTACGACATGCTCAACCGCGATGAGACGTACGCGAACAAGTTCGTCAATGGTACCGTCTACCAGGCATTCCTCAGCCCCCTGGACTACCATCGCTGGAACGCTCCGGTTGATGGCGTCATCCTCAAGACGGTCCTCGTCCCCGGAAGCTACTACGCCGTCTTGCCCGACGATGGTGCGGACGAAGACGACCCCGACCAGGACCCAGGCTCCCGCTATGGTGCCATCGTCCGCTCTCAGTCGTGGCTTACCATGGCCGCCACTCGTGCTCTGATCTTCATTCATGCGGATAACTCGGACATCGGTCTTATGTGCTTCATCGCGGTTGGCATGTGGGAGGTATCGAGTTGCGAATTCACGGTCTCTGCAGGTGACCGTGTTAAGGCGGGCGACGCGCTGGGAACGTTCCACATTGGAGGATCAACTCACGCGTTGATATTTGGTCCTGGGACCGACGTCACCTTTGCCGATAACATCGATCCTGATACGCAGAGTCACGTCAAGGTGAAATCGGTCATCGCTCAGGTCAAAAAAGCCACCTGAGGGAACCTGGCATACCTAGCGAAGTGACACTTCCGAGGTAAGTACGCGGTATTTGGTCTCAAAATCTCTATTCTAATGCGAGAAAATATTCTCATGTCGGATCAAGTTCAAAGGCGTGGAATCTGGTCTCTGATAGGAATATCATCTGTGAGTGCTGGTATTTTCTTGGCATATGACTGTAGTAGTGTTTGTACGTTGTCTAGGGTTGCGTTTCTTCGAGTTTGAATCTCAAAGTTCATGTCACGGACAGGTCACTATGCCAGTGACAAGCCATTTAAGTATGAGCCGTATAGCGTAGGTTGTTGGGATGTAAAGCACACAGCGGTACCTAGGTGGGAGTGCATTGACG
>Ga0307509_10005482_pt1 | contig 17631 bp, 4 predicted proteins | sample 10_EM_MG_FD_202245 | JGI IMG/M metagenome (GOLD analysis project Ga0307509, IMG submission 202245) | Populus trichocarpa ectomycorrhiza microbial communities from riparian zone in the Pacific Northwest, United States - 10_EM | ecosystem: Host-associated > Plants > Roots > Unclassified | place...
TTTGTGAAACGAGAAATGAATTAATTTAAACTAAGACGCTCTTTAACGGGGCTCTACCCACTGCGGACCTAGTGTAGGCTATAATATTTGGCTATTTATTGTAAATTGCTGCTTTAGCAACGAAGTTAACCAGTTAGCAGTAACACCTATAAGATGAATTATAGTATTAATAAAATAGAATCATTATTAGAGTAATAGAAGAAGAATATTTTGTTGGCTTAGACAAGCAGTGTAGACTTAAATTTGTATACAGTGAATTATAATATAATATCTTAATATATGTATAGTATAGTATAGTATACTAATCCACTGAGGAGCAAGTGTAGGACTAAATAATTATTAATTAGAGTATATAGTATATACTATATAGTATATAGGAACTATAATATGTTATTGTATTTTATGTTAATCCACTGCGGAGCAAGTGTAGAATGAAATGAAATGAAATTATTGATTGATTTGTTATAGTTAGTTATTTGTGTTATGCTGGTCTAGTAACGCAGTGTAGGACTATAATACCAGACCTAATATAATATAAAATAGAATTAAATGAGGTTAATTTATTGTAATTTGTAGACTTATCCAAGCAGTTAGCAGTTAGCAGTTACACCTATAATAATAATAATATTAATCTTAATACTACTACTACTACTACTACTACTACTACTATAACTGTCCTCAGCTCGATCTACCTCCACTATTCTAATTTGTTAATTGGACTCCAAATTCTCTTCCTTGTGTATTCAATCCTCCAATTTATGATGGTTTGGACCTCCTTCGTAACTATTGTTTAAATTAAACTAACACTCTCTTTTAACTAATAAAACTCCCTGACAACAATCCCAGTTCTTAATTCTTTTTCACTTCTAAGTCCTGATAATTAAATTCTAACTATGTGTTCTCGGTAAAAGTAAAAAAAAAACTCTATACCTCTTCAAATTATTCCACTTTTAGTTTCAGCTTTGTAAGTTAAATAATCCAATTGCACTTCTCCCTTTTTCGCTACAATTCCTTCGCTCCCGCTTAAACTCCTAACAATAATAAGGACCTTTTTAATTGTGCTACTCACACTTGTGCTACTCACACTTACAATAAATAACACAACCAGATAGAGAATCCAACCAAAGGAAGCTAATATAATATAAAAAAGTTAATGTGACAAGGTAAAAGGTGAGTGACAATAGGTGAAATTAGATGGAATCGATTTTTTATGTGAACGAGGAGTAAAGGTCGGCATAAATTAAAAACAAAAACAAACAAAAAAAGACCTAGACTGAGACCTAGAGGGAGACCTATACGGAGACCATATTTAATTAAACAAACAAAAATAAGTAGATAATAGGGGGAAATTAGCTCTCACAACAGCTAACACTAAAAGATATAATTAAAAAAACCTATACATAGAGATAATTATGACGGAGGTGAATAAGGGTACACTTACAACCACATAGTTCTGGATTAGTGCAAGGAATGATGTTACGAACCAATATTAAGGATTATAATTAGTCTATGGTGTGAAACTAAACTTAGTGTGGAGGTTATTGATTGACTTCTTCTATAAAAATACTATCTTTTGCACAGAGTTTGTACTCCACTTAAGCAGCTAGGAGTCCTATCCTCAACATACATTCACAATGATCTAAAAATCTAAACTAAAAATTAAAAATTTTAGTGGAGCAATAAGAGTATTAAATCTTTTTATACAAATAACTAGGTGAAATAATTACTAATTTTTCTAGTTCTAGTATTAGGTGTTAGTAATACTTCCACTGGGTTTAAGTTTCTACACTTAGCATTCTGGTGGATCCCATAGGTTACCTCCTTTGATATAATTTTATTATGTAAAATAAACACACCTTTTTAAGAAGATATATCCATCGTTTAAATAAGCCTCGAGCTCTAGAAATAGGCTAGAAAAAGGTTTAATTTCTAAGTCCTCTTAAAAGTCTCGTGAATCAAGTAGAAACAAACAAAATAAATAAATAAATAACTCTAAATAGTGGAGTGTTAGGTAAAATATGAGAGCTCATATACCAAACGGTTATAAAAAATAATTCTCTAGCCATTTGGTAATCTCGATAGCTACCTCCTTTATCCCTTAATTATAACCCTCGCTATGTTTTATTTATACCAAATTCCCTCAACAACTACCTCATCTTATCTTCTACTGATATTTATTAACTTTATTAACTTTGTTTAAATTAAAGAAACATCCACTCCTAAGCTAAAATGTTCCCACCTTCAAATTTATCCCTCTCATTCGTTATTCGAACTCAATTCCTCAAGTTCTATTTCTTCTATTCTCCATTACCTCATGCTTTCCTGGTTGGTGGTCCCTTCTTATTTTTCTCTTTCCACCTTTTCCTAGTTGGATGTTACCTTCATTGGATGAAACCTTACCTCCTACTCTTATCTAGAATTTAAAGTGTATTTACAAATATAAAGTTAAGGGAAAATGTAAATCTCATCTTCAATTCTCTATTTGCAATAGGACCTTTCCTTCTCCTCTTTAAATAAATATAATCAAAAATATGTGTGGATTCTGACACTCAATCCTCATTTGAGGTATTAAACCTTAGGACCGCTAAGAATAAATGGAGAAAACACCCTCGCCACTAAACTCAATAGAACAAAGCGTCTCCTCAGGTTATTTTTATCCCTTCCTTCATAATTAAGTATGGAACCCAAACTCAAATTTAACTAGGAGGAAACTCACATATGGTTTGTAAAATAAAAAAGTTCTAGTAGGACCAAGCTACCCAGGATTGGCTTACTTAAATTCGAACTTTAACTCATTAACTTAATGGCGATCTTCCAAATTTTTGCTTTATACGAAGGTTCCATCTTAATTAGATGATTTACTCTAAACCTAAGACACCAAGAATGGGCGCACGATACACATATAAAAGATAAAGAGTGCCTTACTTCAACTCTTCTAAAACTATCCTCTCCATAATCCATATATTAATAAAGCATGGGGTGTATAACTCGCTCCATTTTCAGTCTGAGATAAAGTGCCTTTGAGACTATAAACAAATATTAACCGCACCACCAGATATCCCCTGTTTGAAACTTAAACTTAGTCTTAAACTTAAACTTCACCAATCACCATTAATTGAGTATGATTCTCACCTTTTCTAGCTCCTTTTACTACTTACTTTGTGGGGACTACAAACTCCTAGTGATAATTAACCTCACCTGTAACCTCTGTTAGATTCCAAACTCTTAACATTTTTACTAACATCTTACACCTAAGGCTTAACAATTTTACTAACATATTACACCTAAGGGTACCGCTCACCCTACTTACACCTAAAATAGCAGAACACAGAGTGATAATTAAATATCCCTGCTTATGAATTGCTACTATCTCTCCTCCTATTTCTTATCTACTAGTTTATTTTATTTTTATTTTTTTTTCTCTAGCTTTCTAAAAATTTAAATTAAAAATTCTTACAAACAAAAAACAACAACAAAATTGTTCTTCTAAACTTATAAAAATCCACTAAAATTCGGTTAAATTTTTCTTTTTTCCTCTTTCGAGTTAAATTAAAGAAACTACAGTTATCTCTAAAACCGCGTTTCATCTACTAATTTATATCGTTTTATTTTTACAATTAAGAGAGCTGTGTTTGTCTAGATTTAGTGCCCACTTTATGAGAGTGTAATTAAATATATACTCAAGAAGGAGGGATTTCCCCTTTTATGTGTAAACTCCTCCGGGTTATACTTCCCTATAACATTATTTCCCTTATCGCCTCCTATAATAACCTCTGCAGTTCTGACGCAAAGTAGCCTTAGTTAGACTGTAAATTAAAAACTCTTTCGTGTCAAAATTAAGATTTTTATTGTAACACATCTCCCCTCCCTTTGGTTATCCACCACTTCTATTTTTCTTATTCTTAGACTCCTCCCCCCATTTTGGGGTTAATTACTTCCCTTTCTTAATTTAAACTAGCAACTACTCAATTATTTCTATCTTCCTATATAATACCTAATTATATTGCACTTTTGTTAACTTTCCAAAGCTTATCTCTTCCTTTTTTATTGAAAGATCATTATGTCGAAAATATGTTAAAAATAAGCATTTAAATTGTTTAAATTGTTTAATCTTAGTACCTTAACTTTGAGTTTACTTGTTTACCTAGAGCTTTAATATTTGTCATATTTTTTGTTTGTTATATGTTATTGTTATAGTTATATGTAATGTTTGTCACTTACCTTTTTTGTTTGTGGTTTTCACAACCATCTAATCTCGAGTTTTTGGTGTTCTGTTTACTATGTGTTAATTTTTAAAGCATCGAGGTTTATTGTAGAAACAAACCAAGAATTTAATGATACAGCAATAGACGCATATCTCTGCCAAAAATAGGGCTCTTAGAACAAATTATACTACAATAGAATCTCTTTATTTTTTTACTATTGGACTAGTAGTTTTGTAAGTTAAACCGAATACTATCTCATATTTATTGTATTTTTATACTTCTCCTCGCAGTGTAGTACTTAAATCTGTGCTTCAATAAAATAATAATAATAATAATAATAATAATAAAAGAATAATAATAATAAATTATATGTATGAGGATAACTGCTAGACTAATCCAACGCAGTGTAGGACTAGTATAGCTGTTATATTAGGATTATATAGAAAATATCTATTATAACTTATTCTAATTTTATATTAATGAAATTTATAGTCAGACACTGTGGTAAACCTGCAAATTATTATTAAATTAGTCTAATTATTAAGTATTAATTTTTATCTGTATGTGTAACTGGTTAACTGCTGGGGTATAGGTGTAGTATAAAACACCTCATTAAACTATAGCTGATTATTATAATTCTTATAGGTGTTCCTGCGTAACTGCGAGGGTAAATCCTCATAACACAAACTAATAAACTAATAAACTAATAAACAAATAAAAAAATAAACTAATAAACTAAACTAAACAATGTATAACAACTATATCCTTAGTGTTCTCTGCGCTAGCAGAAAGTAGAACAAAATAATTTAACAAACTAATTAACCTACAATTAAAATATTACTATTACTATAATTTAATCATACACTGCTCTGCAGTGGATTAACCTACACAATATATTTATTATTATATTAATACAAATAAAATACATAATAAAAATACAATGAATGTAATGATAGATTAAGAATAAAGAATTACTATTCTTACTCAATATTACATAAAATCAATAGTTTAATTTAATTTAATTTAATCTAGTCCTACACTAATAAGTGGATTAATCTACTGAATATAAACTAAATTACACAAACAAAAACAAACATACAATTAAAACAAACAAACAAAAATACAATACAAATCAAATTTTATAATTTATTCTAAATCTAATTCATATATAAAATATTACATATAAAAAATAAAAATTAAAAAGAATATAAAATAAATTTAGAGAATTAAGTAACATAAGGTAAGAGGCACTCCTTAAAAAACAAAACAAAAAAATGAGATTAACCATAAGCTCAAGTAAAAGTAAACGAAATTACAGCAAGAAATTAAGAAAGAAGGAACTAAACGATAGACTAAAAGCCAACAAAAACAAAAACAAAAACAACAAAAAACCACAGATAACAAACAAAAAAACCACAGATAACAAAAAAACAAAAAATAAACAAAAATACAAATAACAAAGATAGAGAATTAAAGTTACCTCCAGAGGAGGGTATGCAAATTATCCTAATCAATAGCTCTATAATAGTAATGAAACAAAAGCAATAAAAGTAAGTAAGAAACCTATACTAAAGAATTAAAGATTAACAAAGAAAGAAACAAAGTAAACTAAGATTAAAATTGAGAATTAAAGGAATAGCATAGCAAGGCCCTGGTTATTATCCTAACCTAAGAGCTCTATAATAGTAAAGAAACTAAAGTAAATGAAGTAAACTAATTTAAAGTTAAGTAAAGCCTATTGAGCCTAAAGAAAGACTAATAATATAATATAAAATAAAAGAATATAAATATATAAGAATATATAAGAATCTAAATCTAAAAAATATATAAGAATCTAAAAATAAAAGAATATAAAAGAAAATAAAATAAAAGAATATAAAAGAAAATAAAATAAAAGAATATAAAATAAAATAAAATAAAATAAAATAAAATAAAAGAAAATAAAAGAAAATAAAATAAAATAAAATCTATTGTAGGTGTTAGTGGTAAAGTTAGTGGAAAAGCCATGCTATTTTAAAAACTAAATACATAAAATCAAGAATTTAATAAATAAAATCAAAATAAAAATCAAAATAAAAATAAAAATAAAAATCAAAATCAAAATAAAATCAATAAAAAGAATTTATTTAATCATACACTGCTTGGCTAAAGCTACAATTACTATACAAATTACTATACAAATATTACAATTACTATAACTATAACAACTATAATTTATTTAATCCTATACTTGCTCCGCAGTGGGTTGTCCAAGCAAAAGTGAACCGCTATAATTAGTGTAAGTAGTTTATTTATATTCTTGGTGTTACTGCTAACTGCGTAACTGCGTAGATAAACCAAAAAAATACAAAATACAAAATACAAAATACAAAATACAAAATACAAAATACAAAATACAAAATACAAAATACAAAATACAAAATACAAAATATACATTATAGTAACTATATTCTTAATATTATACTGCCTGGGTAAAGCTGCTGCATCCTAACACCCAACTAAAATAAAACCAACAATTACTATAATTCAATTGTAGGTGATCACTGCAGTGTAGACCAACAACAAACGAAAAAAAAACAAATTAAACAAAACAACAAACAAAATTTAAGCAATCAATATAATTATTTTTATAATTAATAAAATAATAAAATGAGCAACAATCTACAATCTAATATAATATAAGTATCTAAAATTCAATTCAATTCAATTCAATTATATATATTATATATTTTATTTTTTGATATAAAAAAAACAAAAAACAAAAATACAAAAATTATGAGAAAAAGTTATAATATTTTTAAAAAGATTTTACAACTATCATTCGCACTATACGTGGTCTTTCCAATAGATATATTTCTTATCTTTGCTTTCTTCTTTTTAACTTTGGTTTATGAACTTAATAACTTTATATTTAGCATAATTAGCTCTTTACTTAGTTGTTGCTTTCTAATGATCAATTACGATTATAGCAGCCTTGACCTTTGGTGTATCTTGATAAACACTATTTGTTGGTTATATTTATTTCTCTGTACGCTGTGTTTTATATATATTTTTTGATTTATTTGATGGAACAGATACAAGATTTGACATAGTTTAAAGATTTATTGTGAATCTTTTTTTTATTCGATAATCAATAGTATTAATTTATACGGTTGAAAATGGACTTTATTTAAACCTACTTTATACGTCGCTACTGTGTTTGGTCTTACTTATAGCGATGCTCATGCTCATGACGATCTAAACTCTCTAGTTAGAGTTACAGTTATTCAACATGATATATTCTTATTCAGAATTTATGATTCATCTTGAGACCCTCACTTCTCATTTAATCGATGTGTAGAGCCCGATTTTACTGTAAAATTAGAACCAGATGCTCCCAGTCCTAGTATAGTAGTAAATGTAAACGTAGAAGTTAAAACAGAAGTAGCAGTTAAAACAGTTAAAACTGCAGTTAAACCTGTAAAATCGATGGTTTCTGATCATTTTAAAGGTAAATCTATATTACAAACTGTACCTTATTTAGAATCTCCAGTCATACCCCTACAAAACACGGCAGTAATCCCTAACGAAGATCTGACGTTAGTTTATACTAGTGCAGACCTCAAAGACGGTTACAGCTTAAGTAAAACAATATCTGAATACAAACATTTAGACCCTTATTACAAATCGTCTGACAATGATACTTCTAGTTCAAGTACATTAAAAATAAATAGATCTAGTTCAATGGATATTTCTAGATCAATAAAAAATTAAAGTACTTGTCTTTACCTAGCATTTAGTTATATTAATTTTATTACTTTTGTTCGTGGGGAGGGGAGAGGGTTAGGGTCACTAACTATTTAAGTACAAGTAAAACCCTTTTCGATACAAAATAAAAGTCAAACCCTTTTCGAACAGAGTAAAAGTCAAACCCCTTTTCGATTTTTATTAATATTTCAGAAGATCCCTTTTTTAACTCCAACCTTCATATTCATAATTAACTTAGTTAAAACCAACTTATTCTTATTTTCCACAGATTTTTGTTTGTTTTTTATGTGTCTTTATTCACAAGAGTATCTACTCGCCTTTGGTTTTATCCTCTACGATTACATAGATCCTTATTATTAAAAACTTATACACAACTCTAATTTGCGGGTCCTCCGCTCATCGCGTAAGTTTAGGTTTTCAATTCTAAAATTAAAATAAAGGCAAATAAAACTGAGAAATTAAAGTCAAAGGAGCCGGAGGAAAAGAAAAGAAAAATGGTGAAGGAAAAGGAGCAAAAGTATAAAAAATAACTCTAAAAATAAAAATAAAACCAAAAAAAATGAAAATTGAAATAACAAAAAAACAAAAACAAAAACAAAAAACAACTTGTAGAAACTGAATGGAAATTGAAGAAATTTGAAGAAATTTTTAGTTGAAAACTCCTAATCCTGAATGAAAATTTTGTTGACAATAGACCAACTTCTGTTTATTTGTGCAATTAAAAAACAAAAAATTAAAAATAACAGATAACAAAAACAAAAAACAAAAATAAAAAAAGAAAAATATATTTTATTTGGATAATACAAAACCCCTTTGCTGAACACAGGACTATTGGACCTATAAATCTCAATACCCACCTCTGGAACAATTGCTTTCCCTGTTGCCTTTTGCCTTTTCTTGCTATAGTAAAAAATAACAGCAGTTATGTTGAGCAGCGGTCCTTGCTTTGCGATGCTGGCCACAGGCACAAGTTCATTTAAGTTCATATGCAATACACTAGGGGTTTATTCTTAATTTAACATTTGCTTTTCATATGCAAAAGAAAGATTAACAGTAACAGTAACAGTCAAAGGTAACAGTAAAAGTCAAAATCAGAACAAAGTTAAGATGCTACTGCAACAGGGGGGCAACAGTCAACAGTTAATTTCAGTTTGTTTTAATAATTACTTTTTCTTTTAGTTTCAAATTTTATTCTTAACTAAGGACCTTTGCTTTTAAACTTAAAAAATAAAAATAAGAAGTTTAAGTTAATTTGCTCTAAATTTGTTAGAAATTATAATTAGTTATAATCATACAATAGACTAGAAGTTTAACACTAATTTATTAGGTTTCTTGTCTTGTTTAACAAAAAAAACCTTTTTTTATCTCACTTATCACTTAAACTATACAAAAAGATACAATATAAACAGGTACAGACACAGACACAGACATTTTTGTTTCTTATAATAAATTTAAGAGGCGAAAATAGCGTACGCTAATGAAGAAAAGAAGAGAATAAAATTTAGATTAATATTAATATTTAGAACTTAACCATCTGTACACGGAAGAAATTAAAGATTATGACCCTATGTACAGATAAGGAATTTAATAACCAGTGCTTTGGATTAAAAAAGGAATTAAATTTCTTATTATTATAATTGTTCACTGCTTGGCTAAAGTGGCAGTAGAAGAACACAAACACAAACACAAACACAAGTAAATTCTTTAACGAAAGCATAAGTATATTATAGGTGTTACTGCTAAGTGTGTAACTGCGAGGCTAGACCAGCGTAAGTGGAACAAAACAATCTAAATTATAAAATCTAACTTATAAAAATAACATACTTTAATTTATAATTTCATCCTACTTATATTCATATTAGGTCTGGTATTCTAGGTGTTAAGTGCTAGGGTAAATCCTCAGAATAAGTAAGAAGAAGCTCCAACATATAAAATATAAAATATAAAATATAAAATATAAAATATAAAATTAATTCTTATTCATATATATAATAGTTGTTACTGCTAAGTGCGAAGTGCGTAGGTAGACCAACAAATTACAAAGTAAAAATTTTCTAAATACTCTAATTATTCTTATTCTAATTATTCAAATAATTCAGATTAAAATTATAGGTCTTACTGCGTAACTGCGTGGATTAATCATACAAATATTATTCTATTTCTCTAATTATTATATTAACCTACTAGTTGTTTCTGTTAAACAGCGTAACTGCGTAACAGCGTAACAGCGTAACTGCGTAACTGCGTAACTGCGTAACTGCGTAACTGCGTAACTCTCTCACTTGGTTATTTTTTGTTTTTTTCTGCTTTAGGATGCCAGTCTTAAACTTAAGTTTTTTTAATTAGAATTACACAATTAGCATTAGCAATAATGTGAGTAGAAATAGAATGTTGGTCTAAATCCATAGGTATTAAATTATTTATTACTCACACACCACCCTCTCATAGTAAAGGCAAAGGCAAAAGCAAAAGCAAAAGTAAAAGTACCCAACTATTAATATAATAACAAAAATTTTTGTTTAATATTTTAACTTAAACTTAGGATTAGCTAACATAGCTGTACTAAAGTAGAGAAAATTATGACCGTAAATCATCAGTACTAAATTATTCTTTAGTATTTCCTTGATAATCCTGTGGGCTCAATATCATCCGTTTAATAAATGAAACTATCATTAGTATCATTGGTATTATCAATAGCAGTATCAGTAGTTTCAATAATACTGGGTTCATTTAATAAAGAATCATAATCAATACCATTAAGATCTGTACCTAAACGAAAGGTACCTGATTCGTAATCATAGTAACATCTATAATTATCAAGATCAAAGTAATTAAGAAAATAATCGAAAAAATCAGAATAATCTTCCTCATAAATAAAGTAGTCGAAATTAAAGTATCCACATACGTTATAATCACAAGAATCGCAGTAAATAGCACAATAAAAAGCACATATTACAAGGTAAATAAATAAAAACAAAGAGACCCAATTAATCGAATAACCTTAACCACCTCTTTCGTAAGAGTTTCAGCAAAAACATAGCATACCCTAGTAGAACCCTACTAAATAAAATTGGATAGCATGTTATAGCTCTTATTAGCTTACATTACCGTAACATATGTTATAAATTTATATATTTTAAACATCATATTTTTAAGAACTTGAAGAATTTTAATTATTATTTTTTTGTTTTTGTTTTTTTATTTAATTGTTACTTTATTTACATATCTATGTATGTAGGCATATTTCTAATGTTATTTTAAATAAAATTAAATTATTATTTTCTTACCTGCGTTGCAGGACGCTACAAACTCTATTAGATTAAATTCAAATTATTCTATTAATTTCATTTCTGTATATATATATTTTTGTCTTCTATTACAAACATAGACTTAAAAATAGAGTGTGTTAAAACTATTCGATACTATAATTACAGAGACTACAACCTAGAAAATACTATTTTCAATAAATTGTACAACCATAAAAATACTATAAAAAAACAAAACAAACAAAAATAAACTAGGCTATTCTCTTCTAGGAGTGTCTCTTCGCAAGTTTAAGTATTTGGTTACAACGAGATAACAAAGATTTTTATAACAGAAAGATGAAGGGAACCACATGGAAGAAGCAGGTAAGGATATAAGCATTCCATACTTAGCGCTGTCTATCTTTGTTAGGTTATTGAAAATAAAACGCTATTGCTGTGTAATATATTAAATGATTTCATGTCATTATAGTAGTTTACTTTTAGATTACATAGAAAAATTAGAAGAACTTTAATTAGGGTCAGCCTCGACTAGGCTCACGAAATTTTATTTAAATAGTTTTTTGGTTAAATATTACAAATAGGAATATACCACTCTAATACAAGATAATTTAAATACACTTTATTAACTCTAATTAAATAAAACCACTTAAATTTAAGTAGAACTAGGCTAAACTTTCAATTTTTGTTTTGTTTTGTTTTTTTATTAATATTTCTTTAATTTTAACTATCTTCTAATAGAAGATCATTTAACTACACTTTATTCAGTGTTATTATTATTATTATTTTTATATATTTTATAAAATTCCCACTATTTATAGTTTTGTATAAATTTTATAACATTTGGGCTTCATCCCTTATGAAATATTTTATTTTATTATGATTTCACTTATTTTTACAGATAAAAACAAAAAACACACACAAAAAAAAGGGGGGGGGTTGATAATTGAAAAATTAAGGTTTAAAGGATAGTAGGATTAAAAGCTTAAATATAAAATATCAAATATAAAATATAAAATAGGATCTATGTTAAATTGGTTGATTTCACGGTTATAGTTAAATCGGTATAATTCGCTATTTACCCCAATAGTGGTTATCTGTTCGAAGCAGGTTAATCGTCCTATCCCAAATATGGGATAGGATATATAAATTGCCTGGTCGGTCGCAAAAATGCTTGGAGAGGGTGTTAAAGAGAAAAAGCAAAACCCCAAGTCCTGCTGGATTTTAGTAAAAACGAGATCCATCAAGTAGGTCGAGAGAGGCTAAAAAAAGACAAAAATAGACCTTATCCTACATATTAGATTAAATTTAAGTAGGTTTTATAAAATAAAAGGCGAAGTAAATTATTAAACACACAAAAAATATAAATCGTAAGACGTTTAAAATTGAATTTGGACTATAACACCAAGACTTATTAAAAAAAACTAATTATTAAAAGACTATCATTCGCTGCTATAAAAGACGAAATATAACTCAGGTTTGTTTAAAAGAGAGGTTAAAAAAAAAACAAACAAAAATCAAAGTAGAGTTGAAATATAAAAAACAACAAAAAACAAAAATGAACAAATACAAACTGAAAAATATATTGTTAAACTTTAAAACTTTAAGAAAAGATAAAAATGATAAATATAACAAGGTTTCTAATTAAGAACTGTATTGTAGATAAAATTGTAAGGATTTTTTAGGTTTGTTACACCGACATCCGTAAGGTTTATTCAACTTTATTTAATCTAATTTAAAGAAGTTAAACTTATTTTTGTTTTTATTTACAAGGCTATTAAAGTTTATCATACTTTCTAATAATTGAATGTAGGATATTATAAATATAGGTATTAAAAACTCCTAGTACTTTATTAATAGAAGCAGGGTAACTAGAGATTACCTCCTTCCAACTTTATCGGTGTTACTTGATATAAATAAACAATTAGAACTAAAACCTCAAAAATCGATATCTTATTGTATAAATTGGTATCGTAAAAATCAAAATTAAAATATAATAAGTATTTTAACTGCTACGCTGTGTAGGGTAACTTTGGTTTGTATATAAAATTTAATAAGATTTCAAGAGATATTCTAAATCAAATGCAAAAGTAAGAATACAAACAATTTATTTAAGAAAGGGAGATACCGTCATCGGCATATTGGACGATGGAGCACTCAGGGGTATTTTTAAGTCCTTCGTTAGTACTACGTTAGTACTAAGGTACTGATTAAGGGGAGATGGTACACCCTGATAATAGTCAGATCTTTTTAATTAAGGGTGGGAGGTCTAGGAGTGTCTTTTTTCAAGCCCGGTTATATAGTCTTCATAGCTGTCTATTTTATAGATTTAAGTGACGTGGTATTTATAGTCTGGGCTTAGTCTAGGGCTCGATCAACCCGTTGTAGAGAATTGAGGAGAATTGAGGACTATTCGAGGCGGACTTTCGACTTCAGCTTCTTATATGATCTATAAAGGGAAGAGGGACCTGTGTTCCTATTAGGATAGCCTAGGTAATCAAGGTTTATACTATCGAATAATTTCTTTAGATCTACTCATAGATGTCGGATGAGTTTAGAGTCTCATGGTGGATCTGTTGTCAGGCGCTGTCTGTTCCTTTTCCGCATTTAAATCCGTGCTGGCGGGGATGAGAATAGGGGATAATAAAACCTGCAAGATTAATTGTAATCCATGTAGATATAGGCGTCAAACTTAGGGAGGTATTCCTAGATAACGGGGTTCTTCCATCGGATTTGGGTATTCCTTGTTCGGTATAATGATAGCTTCTTTTTAAGTTTAAGGTTCGGAATTTCTGTAGTGAATTTCATACTAAGTCAGACTAAGGAGTACTCCTTGTGCCTTTGTCATCAGGAAAAACTGAATACAGTAGTAGACACGCAAAAACTACTCGATCGAATTATAAAGCTCTCGGCTAATCGTCAAAAGACTAGGGGTCGAATAAATGTTTGTTTAGACGGATGAATTGATGTTCTATATAACGATTATGTGAATGGTTTATATAAGATAAGGTTTGGTATGAAAAAAGGGGTAAATTGACGTTTTTATTAATCCGGAGAAAAAGACGGGGTGATATTATGGACGGATCTCTACTTTTAATTAGCTCGCGTACATTGGGAATTAGTTTCTGAGGAAGATAGGGAGTTAAGGATTTTTTTATTGGATGAATTGGCGGACAAGGTCTCTGAGTAGATTTGCTTAAGAACTGGACAAATCAGGTAAGTTAAGTTTCATCGCTGCGTCCCCACAGGGTTCTCAACTTATCTTTTGTATTCTTTAGGGTGTTTGTCGCTTCTTCTTAAGAGTGATTAGATATAAGAACGTAAACGAATTAGATTGTGAGTAGGTGCGAGCCTTTCACTCTCTGGAAGTAGAGAATAATTAGTTGGTTCTGTTCTTAGTACTTCGAGTTGTACCTGGTGTATCCATTCCGGAGGGATCCCAATTTTTATTTAGGGTTCCATTAACTTTGGGCTTAAATTTAACCAGTATATAAGAATAGTTAGATAATGGTTGTTCTAACTATCTGAAGTAATTATTAAAGGTCCTTGATTGTTCCATTAAAGGGATTTATATTTCTGTCCCCCCTACTTAGAAAGCTCACCTGCATAAAAAAAAGGTATGGTTGTATTCACATTTGTGATTGCGTTATACTGATAAGAGAGCCTCTTAGTTTGTAGTTGTAATAAGATCTTAACTGTGTAACTTTTTAAAAGAAGCCTAACTTACAGGCATTTTAGTGTGAGGATAAAGAGAATCATTTACGAATGCTGGAAGTAGTTGTGCTTGAAGTTAAGGTATTCTTATTAAAGAAATTGACGTCCAGAGTCGAATAATTATCATCTAACCCCAAAGCTACTTAAATTTTTAATAAAAGAAAGAATTCGAGATTGCGAGATTGCGAGCTTTAAATTTTAAGATTATTATTCTAACTGTGCTAAGATTTAACAGTAACTGTAACTGTAACAGTTTTTTATAAATCTTTTATTAATAAATAAAAACCTAAAAAAGTATTTAGCGCCAGGGGTATATATAGGATCAATTGTTTTAACCGTTTAATAGAGTAGTTTCCAGGAACACTGAGACTCTAAATGTAAGTCAAGTACTAAACTTAATTATGGTTGCTTTAACTTAGAAGGTGAGAGTCATAGTCTCAAATAGTTTAGGTGTGCTAGCTCCTCATTTATTCCTTTAAGCATGTTACTTCGGGTTAAGGTTGGACTCCAGTGGAGTGTTTCTTATTTATCACTATAATATAATATAATTAATTATTTAAAGAAAATTTTTCTTAATTACTTAAGAGGTCTTATTTTTTTAGATAAGAATTACCATATTTATACTATGATCTTATAGAATTAGGTTTATTAAGGTATTGAAGGTAGTCTTGGTTAGCGGGTTCGAAACTAGAATTTAATTAAAGTGAAACAATTAAAAATAGTAGTTTTTGTTTTTTTATGGCTAACAAAAATAATGCTTCTTGTCACTTATTTTAAACTGACTTGCAAAGGCTAGGAAGAAAATCCCTATGTATTTGCACATCCTTGTATAATAATTTATTATAGAATTTTGAGTGAATAACAAAAACAAAACAAAACAAAAAACAAAACAAAAAACAAAACAAAACAAAAAACAAAAACAAACAAAACCATTGAGCTTGGCGTTAGAATTTGTTTATATAAAAAGCTTATTATAGTAAGAATGAATCATTCGGTTTAAGAAGAGATGAATTCAAGTATGTATAAAGATATGATATATTTAATTTATGGCGCTAAGTAAACCAAAGCTATTAAAATCTCTACTACTTCTATTAAAAAAAACAAAAACAAAAAAACTAAAGAACCGAAATTTAATATGAAAAACCTGTGCCATTAATGGACTAAATGAGAGAATTTTTTTAATACATCAAATTACATTTTTCTTACTTAAGAGATGATTTATTATTAAAGACACATTAATTAATTTGTATTTTCAGATTTATTAATTAGGGTAAGAAAAGGAGAGAGGGAAAATTTAAATAAAGAAGTCAATTTAAGTTACAGTATACTAACATAGTGCTTAACCTATTTTAACTTAATTATTCTATAGAAGAAAATATTTATATATAGATCTTATTTTTATGTTTATCAATATGTCTATAACTTAAACAATCTTTGTTTAAATCACGAGTAATTTTATTCATTATTCGATACATCCTAGAAGATCTCTAAGTTTGTTTACATCCACAACCATTGTCACAGTTCCTTTCATTGCTTTGATTTATTCGTTACAAGGGAATGTTAGTGTTTGTACAAACTAGATATTAAAGAGGCAACATACAAAAATATGATTCCAAATTAGTGTTAAAAAAAAACAAAAATGAACAAAAATTCAAATCTATTAAGGTTCTTTTTATTTTATGATTTTTCTTATTAATAGAGTTCTATTTTTAGAAGTTAAAAGTTCTAAGGAATAAGGGATTTATATTCGATCTACGCTATGATCCCATTAGAATTGTTCTAGTTTAACTATTTATATTAAAATTAGAAAGATGCATTACTAGTATGTAAAGTCAGAGATTGTTATACGCTAATGTTTTATTATCTAATAAAACCTGAAATATTACAAAAATGGGAAAAATTTTTACAGAGCTGTTTAAAAAACATGGATATGGTTTAGTTATGAGTGCAATTGCACTGGATGGTTACAGGAGAACGGTAAAGAATGATAACATGAGTAAAAAACTGGAGACGATACGAGCAGAAGCAGCAGCCCGCACGGAAGCAGCAAATATAGCAGAGCGGGCTGAATATTACAAAAATCTAGCAGCGTCGCAAGAAAAAACTAAAACTTGTGCCGTTAGGGGTCGACATAAGGAAGCTGCTGACGACTATCCTTCATCTGTTGAAGCCTATACTAAAAGTCCTAGTGAGTATAGAAAAAATGAAGTGGATCGTGCAAAACAAAAATTGGACAAATCTTATGACGAAATTAAAGAGTTAACAGAGTCAAGTATTTACGAATATTTTAATTTATTATACAATAATTATACTGAGTATTTGGATTCTTTGACTCCTGATAAGATTGTTTGTGTATTTAATATAATTATAGGATCCTTAACCTTATCTTCCTTTGTGTCTATATTATCAATAATGTTAAGTGAAAATGTAATTAATAAAATAAAAATTTTAGAGAGATTTCCTAGAATCTTAGCTTTATTAAAAATAAGAAATAATATAGATAAAACACAAAATTAGCTATCGCTTTAGCTAAAGTATATTTAATTCTTCATTTAGTTCTAATTCTAGGGGTATTTTAAGTAATATATTAATATATATGCTATTTTTATTCTAAAAATTAATTTGAATTAAAAAAACAAACAAAGAAAGAAAAATATATATATATTTTGGACAATACAAATCCCCTTTTGCTTAGAATTTTA
>Ga0307509_10005484_pt1 | contig 17622 bp, 20 predicted proteins | sample 10_EM_MG_FD_202245 | JGI IMG/M metagenome (GOLD analysis project Ga0307509, IMG submission 202245) | Populus trichocarpa ectomycorrhiza microbial communities from riparian zone in the Pacific Northwest, United States - 10_EM | ecosystem: Host-associated > Plants > Roots > Unclassified | place...
CTCCAATTTGAAAGTACTTTCCCAGGGAACTCATGTCCAAAGGTTTGGATTACATTTCAACCAGCGGTCGGACAGCGTCGGGACAGGGTGCGTTAGAATCCGCCGGTCGAGGTGAATCGAATGGTATAGGTTCCGAAGCGTCCGCATGGCTATAGAGGTCAGCAGGATGAAAGAGGCAGATATCTCAGGGGGGAGATGTCCGCCAGAGTCGGGAAGAGTCTCATTGGGGTCCGCTCACTGAGGGGAATCGAATGGTATAGGTCTCGAAGCGTCCGCATGACTATAGAGGTCAGCCGGAAGAAAAAGGCAGATACCTCACCGGGCACTGGCTGATGTCCGCGAGGGTCTAGCAGGGCCACATTGCAATCCCTTGGAGTCTGGCAGGGCCTCATTGCAATCCGCTAGAGTCAGGAAGGGCCACAGTGGAATCCGCTCGCTTACGAGTAATGAATAGTGTCACCCTGGATGGAAGAGCATGCCCCTCTCTGAAGGTTCATAATATTCAATGGTTCCACTGATTCGATCATGAAGCCTGATACGAGGTGGGAAGAACTTAGAAAGCTTTTGCGGGGGTTGTTAGCAGTGATTAAATAAGGGGTATGTTTTGGGTCGTTACCGGGACAATAGATAGTTAGTCATCCTATATTTAGGTCCTTTTTCATCCGCAGAGCCTTTACCTGGTGATAAAGTAGGCCATTGTAAGTAGAGGCCATCAGGGGCAGGGAGAGTTCCCCAATGCAGAGCCCTATGGGTCACTTACGTTGGGTTTCTTTGGGAGATTAGGGTGTGAAATGGACCATCCAGGTGCACAGGGCGGACTGGATGCGGGTTGTATTGCACCCAACGGACAAGGATGCAACCATTGTGCTGGGGCCATCTGAGGGCGGGCTGGGCGGACAGGATGCCCCAGACGGATTTCCTGCGTCCGGACGCAATGCCTATCCGCCCGGAGCAAACACTTTTTTTGCTGATGTTCCTAAACCAGATATTCTCCATATTGTGTATTACCCTAGCGGGAATAGCTTACCTAATAAATAAGAGCGAGGTATATGGCTTCATAGGATGACCATATATCCAAACCCAAGCTCCCGGAGTTATGAGCTTCACAGAGGCATCTGGAAGACGACTCTGAATACTAAATGACAGCACCTTTCAAGATAGATTTAACTGATTGGAACGATGTTTAGAGAATACTACTCCTCTCATTTTCTAGTTGCATATGTGTTTGCTGCATAATGCTTTGATAGCTGGATATCGGAACTGATCACTCCATATTCCATATTACTATTGGTATGTAGGCATTGGGGCTGCATATTCATTTATAGTCTATCATGACCAAGAGATCGAAGACTGTCTACTGGTGGAGTGGGGACACCCTCAGATGAAATAGCAGTTCGGGAGATTCTCCGAGTTGAGCTGGGCAAGTTTTCAGGGTCAAACAATGTTCGCACTATGTTCTGACGAACTGAATTGTTAAGAAGATACTTCTTAACTAGAGAAGTCAAAGTAGCATGAACATTGGTATAAATAGTAGGCCTCTCTCCAGGTGGTTGAAGAATCATCAAGCAACGGTGAAGAGACATTAACAATATAACAAGTTAGCGAGTCATATTCTAACTCTTTGATATTTGACTACACTTTATTACTTTACCTTTACCAAATTGTTACCTACCAGCCTTCCTGACTATTATCCGTTGTCTCAAATATCCTTGGCCTAGTTAGCTCAGAATCCTACCGTGTTAGCTACCCCGTAACATTGTGTACCTTGGACTATTTGAAACGCACCTTATGAAATGGCAAATCGGATTTCTAAAGAAGTACAAGCAGTTGCAAACATTCGATGCTATCTGGAAGAGTTTAACCATTTATCCCGGTTATTCTGCACCAAACAAAGAGTACTGTCAGATTTCTCAGTGGACCGGAAAAGAGATGCGAAATCTGGTTAAAGTTATACTACTGTGTTTTGCAGCCTCACTACGTCGCCCCAGTGCCTTGGAATGTCCCATATTCACTCAAGCTCTGACTTGTGTCTGGTCGATTGTTGACTTTACTCTAATGTCCCAATACAAAAGCCATACTGATGACACAATTCAAAAGACGTCGCATTGCAGATGAACAACGTCGCGATTTAGATGGCATTGTGGCAGATATATATAAGGAGGATGTGGACTTTAACTTTATTAAGATATATCTGTTGAGTCACTTCAGACACCATGTACGGCGCTTTGGGAATATTCAAATGTATTCTACTGAATCGGGAAAGACAAGTCACAAAACGATAATCAAGAAAGGCTATTGTCAGTCAAATAGGAACGATACAAGTCAAATACTACGAACCTATGCTAGACTTGACAGCTTCAAAATTCATGAAATGAATGTCAAGGCGAGTATCCCCGTCCCATTCGGACGAACTACATAAAAAACAACACAAACGCCAGGTTGGATCAGTAACCAAGCAACTAAGTGGGTTGGTGCCAACTGTCGAAAACATTTCGCAATTGAATATGATTTTGCGAAACTTGCCAGACCTTTTACTAGATTATTATCGACGGAAATTGTCTATAGGCCGTGAGGTTGAGATAGAGGCAGCTAAACAGTTTCCCGTCGCGATTTGTCGGGTTTTACGTGTCCCGGTAGAGAACTTTCAGGACGCACAAGAGGTTGCCAAAAGAGAGGAAATTATGTGCTTAAGTGGCGATCATACTTACCATCACCCTTTGAAGCAACTTCTCCTCCAGCCGCGCTTGCTTACCCTTGCTAGCGTATCCTGGTTCTTTCCCAATTTTCGCGGTATTAGCTCCCGGCGTCAATCAACCCGCTTGCCCTCGCCGTGCTAACCAACCCCATGCAAGAGTCATGTGAATCAGCAGCCTCTCAGTGGCCGCCCCCACAATCAGAAGTGATGATGTTGTGACTATTTAAGATTGCCGCGGTCAAGTCTGTCTCTCGGAATGGAAACCCTCTTGCCAGAGGGGTGGCAAACGACCGATCCTGTGTTAAGGGATGGAGAGCCTGGTTACCGGTATTCGGTGTGCTCTAGCTACGATACGACAAAGTACCATAAGTTACTACAGTCCCCACGGCAGCCATAACGAAATTGGGGAATCGCCAAAGCACCGGTACTCGAGTACTGTACTCGTAAATTAGGGCAACAAAAAATCATTAGTTATGATCCGACCCCTGTTAGTGGACTGTGCCACAACACCCAAGACACTTTCGAGCCATATAAACGCCCTGGAGCCGCAGGCTGCAGCCCCACCTGCAGAACGCCTTACCATAATACTCGTTACCAAATCCTGGAATGATCTTCTCCCCCGCCCTCCAATAGCGCCTCGTCACACAACCTCTCACATCACAGCCGCATCTTACCCTCCGAGCATCGCCTTGCAAGGCCATCTGGACCCTACCCGCACCAACTCTATAAAACAACTCCCTCTTGGCCCCCTTCTTCCCTTTTTCCCGGAATGAGTATTTGATAACCGATAAAAATGTCGTTCTTACACTTCCGCCAAAGCACAATCCCGCCCGTCTTCGCTCCAGCCGCAACAAGAAAGGACACCCCGGCCATCCCTGATCCCCAGGTGTTCACTATCACAACGCTACAACCGGCGGTGTCGGGACTACCCACCGTTTCCCAGTGCGCCGTGCACTTAGAATTACTTGAGGCTTTTACGTGGTTGCATAACCGGGTGTATAAAGAAGAGGCCTTCTCCGAGATTTTCGGGGAGGATCCGGAGAAGAATTTGTGGTGGAGAGCTGTGGTCGAGGTTGCTGTCGCGCGGTTCGGGATATGGTGGGAAGTCGTGAATAAGGAATTGAAAGCCCGGGAAGAAGCCGAGGCAGGGGTATTGAATAATGGTAATAGCATGAAGGTGTTACCGAGAGATTTATTACCGCCGTTGGATGTGCTGATGGTTTGGCACTCCTATATGCTTAATCCACGGAGGTATAATGAGGATTGTATATGGTTCGGTATGAGTGCGATGATGAACCTCGCTTTTCCCTATGAACACATCGTATGCTGTACCTGCTGTCCCACCCACTTGAAGTATAGTCGGCTAATGGTGAGTAGCATGAAGCCATTGACGACGACAAATGGGATTATAAACTCTCTGGACATGCCACGCGGTACTGGGAGAGGATCACCTCTCAGGCGCCTGACATTCTCGAGGAAATCTTGTGGAAATCCCCACCGAAAAAGCTGATCAAGTGTCCGGCATGCTCGAAAGAGATTGACGTCTTCATCTGCGAAATCGAGCCCGAGAATCGGAAACGCGGGTGGATCAGCGAGGAATTCGCAGTTGACTGTGAAGGCTGCGGGATGGGTATAACTATGGAATCACTATGTGCTGAGAAATTCCGAAAAGATATCAAATCACTGACAGCGGGTGGTGAAGATTTCCGGATGAGGTTTGTTCCATAACACTAGACCCCAAGATAAGAATCAATGCTAACAATCTCAGAATCACATCCCTGGACCCCCAGGGCGCAACCCATCTCCATCCCTCTTCGCCCACATCGTTCGACGTCCTCAATTCCCTAAACACCCTCATCCGCACAACCTTCCCAGAGCCCCCAACGCTCCAATCACACCCCACCATAGCCTCAATAACCACCCCGTTAGGCGCACATCCTGTCCTCCCACTCTTACAATCCTGCTATACCGAAACCCCAACCACCTACTCTCTAAACCTCCCCCTCGCCGTCCTCCGCCAATGTTCCTTCGTGGACAAAATGCACCACCAGCTCTGGATCCGCTCCCCGGCGCTCATGGGTCGCTTGCCCCTAGACTGCATCCCGCTCGTCCGGGCGCGCTCTGAAACCCGCAGCGTAGTGCTAATCAACCCCCCGGACACCTCCGGCTTCCTTCAGCGTGCAGTGAGCAGATGCGAGACCTACTTCACGCTCTTCAAACTCCACCCCGGGAAAATCCTGGTCCCGACTCTCGATGTAGATCTAGTTTGGCACTCGGCCATGCTCACGCCCGCTGGTTACCGCGAGTACTGCAAGAATGCAGCGGGAAGGTTCATTGATCACAACGACAAGCTCTCTGAGGATACGCTAGGCGATGGGTTTGAGTATACTAGCGCAGCGTTCGAGGAGGCTACGGGTGGGGAAGAGTACGGGAAGTGTTTGTGTTGGCATTGTGAGACGGCATTGAATGAGAAGGTGAAGTCGGGAGGGGAGAAAGAGGAGAGGTGGAAGATTTGGAAGAAGGCCGCGGGAGATGGGAAGGAGAGACTGGTTAGGGTTAGAGTAGAGTATTATCGAGAGGTGGAGAAGAGGAGGAGGAGTGGGATGGGGGGGCTGGAGAGGGAGGGGTTGTTTTCTGCTATGAAAAGGAAGTAGTAATTAAAATGTTTTCTTTCTCATACTCTTTCCTTCCTCCCTCTTCCTTTTTTATTAAATCTTCACAATCTTTCGCTAGGAACAACGAGGCGTTTGGGAATGGTGACTTGCTAGGGGAGGTTATTGCCCGCTTTTTTTGTTTTCCGTCCTTGCTCTTTCGTCTGTCATAAGCACTTCTACTTTAGCAGCCTAGGCATTCCCTTTATAATCTCTACTTCCATCAATTTACCAAATCCAATACAATTATCTCCCTGAGCCTCCCCAAGGCAAAATGAATTTCCAGGAACGTTCATACTCACAGGTCATCACTCGTTAACTGCTCACCTTCCAAACATTTCAACCCCCAAACACTCTCCCTCCCCACACAGACAACATCCCCCATGACAGCACTGCCGCCCCACTAATCGATCAGCTATTCCGCCCCATCAAAGGGCCATTTTCCCGCTATGCTCCATGTCGCTAGGGATCCTGTGAGAGAAAACAAACAATAGAATACCCAAAATGCTCGAGTTTTAAATGTTTGAGACGCCCAGACCATTTACAGACTACGCTGGTCCCTGACAAGAATAATAAGTGCGTCCCATCCAAGTGTTCTATTGCCTCGAGCTCGAGCCTCTCCCGGAGATTACCGGGATGGATTACATAGCATATCTATGGGTTATCGAAATCGCCATCGAAATCGCAACTGGCAGGGCGAAAACCAAAGGACGGGATTTGACTAGACGTGATTATGTTAGCACAGCCCCCCTGATATGGACTGTCGGATACGGCAGCTACACAGTGGCCAAACTGCTCCTCGGGTGGAGGATATCAATCCCGATTCATCGGATGACGACGGCAGAGCACTACTCTCTGTTGCTGCCTGGTTTGGGTATGAGGGTGTAATGAAGTCACTCATAGAATGGAGGTGCGAGCAGATCTCACGCCAGTTAAAATACAAAAATCCTACCGTATCCCAAGATCTACCAGCGTCCCAATCGACGGCCATATCTACGCTTCCCACCCACTCTATCACGCCAACCCACACACCCCCTATACCCACTCCTAGTATCTCTGCCATCCAATAAAATGTGACGCCTACCTGAGATTTTCGGAAATGTCTCTCCGGCCTTCACAGGTTAGTCCACCTCCACTCCAAATATCCGGCAAATATCTGGGTTCCTGATTGTGCTATCGGACAAGGAGAATGCACCAGGAATACATCCTGCAACCTAAAGTTACCTCCCACTCACTACACACTCTCCCCTTAGTGGCATATAGTTTAAATTCCCTCAACTTTTCCTCCTTGGCGGTGTCGGAAGTATACTGCTGTTCACTTAATTCTCCTACCCCCACATGTAGCTGTGGCAGTGTTGTTGCCGGTGAGAGTGTACCGTGTCAATAGAAGATCGCTGGCGATGGTACATTTTTACCGGCCACAAGACTACCACAGGCGCACGTTAGAGTATGAGAGCTGAGTGAGAAGTAGTGTTATTTTTCGTGTAGTATTATATAATCTCATTTCCCTCTGTTACCCCCATTCGCGCGGGTTTACTGGGTAGCCATAAGGTGGCAAGTAGTAAACATCAGTCCTCCTGTCCTGCTCTCTCTCAGAGGGTGGCCAGTATTTCTCAACCTCAAACCCTTCCGGCTGCCAGCCCCCAAAGGCACATGGATTTTAATATAGCGAGGAGTAGCCAGGGTACCGCACGCACTAGAATGCTACTCAATTTAATATCGAGGCCTTGTATATAACTCACACGAGGATGCGAGCTACGCCTTGGAAGTGGCAAGTTTACTCGACCAAGTTTGCAGTATTGAATGTCGCCCAACCTACCAGCTAATAAGAGGTAATTGCTCATACCTCGAACATTGAATAGTATTGGAGCAATGCAGTTATGGTGCTTGACTCCTGCGATAGTTCTAGTCACCCAGCCTTGTCTTCCACCTTTCCTTATTCCCCACCCCCGAACCAATGAGAACCAGACCAGCATGCCCGTAATAAGAGATGCAATTTGTATAGAAAAGCCACTGAGATTAAACCCGCCTCAATGCTGGTCCTGGCCCCTGGTCTGGCCCTCGCGAAACTTAGCTTAGGCTCCTAGAAATACCGCGATCACAGATCATCACTCGGGTTACAGCATCATATTTCTCAGCCTCGCCAATCCCACTCGCCTGACCTCTCCCCCGCCGTCCGCAGTCAAGCCCCTAGGTCGCCTAACCTCGGGGTATCTCTCGAGGCTGCTCGCCCGAGCAAATCAGATCCCAAGCACCACCGAGCTCTCACCGCACGTCGGAAGCCCTGCTGCATCAGTAATACTCATTCAACATTCCCGTTCGGGAAATCATATCCTAGGCGCCCGAGTAGCATGATAGCAACATCTGCCCCTTCCAAAGCCTAGCCAAACAACGGAGCACACCTCATCCAACTAAAAGCTTGAGTAGAAAAACCGCCTCAACTCATGTCTCTAATTCCACGACTGCGATTACCAGCCTCTGGCCATTTCACCGTGGACTCCGCCGCCAAGGAGTCGTAGGCCTTGAAACTCTGAGCTGGGCTTAACTCCCCGTAGTTACCCGTCGAACACTTTGCCGCGCAATAAGCCCACTTGGAAGGCCTGGAGGCTGCGAAATTAAGATATATATAAAAAAAAGTGATACGTGCAAATCGCCCTCAAGGGTGGAACAACCAAACCAAATACCGGTACGCCCACTTGTAACTACGGTAGATTACCGCCGTATCATATTCTGCTGTAGGATCTGTGGACCAAGGCGAGAGAGATAGATGGGTTTCCCGCTGTCGACTGATTCCCCATAACCACGCGCGCAGACAGAATAGTGGGAACGATACGATAAGCGAAGGCTATGGCCAAAAGGCATTTGACTTATTGCATTACGGTATCAAATCCCATTTTCTCGGGTACGGTACTCTTCCCACGATATCGTACTCGTACTGAACCACCGCAAACCACAACTGCGCACCAGGCACCAACTTCCCACGCCTAATAAAAACCGCTACCAGGCACCCGGCACCCCTTCCTTCCAGAAGACGGAAAACAATGACCCTCTCTCGTTTCATCCGCCTCGTTGTAGCCCTATCAACATAAAACACATTACGTGCAACACAACGCGCATAGAGATCCAGTATGACAGTATGATGCAAGACGGCGCAAGCCCGGCCAGTCACCCGAGAAGCACCCGGAGCCCGCCGTAGCTTTTTCCCTTGCATACGGCACAAGTCAATATTACTTATGACAGGTGGTGCAAAAAACGAGCTTTTTGCCGCGAACGCAAAAGCTCTTGGGTTCTCACGGTGGCAATGTGGTCAGCCTTGTGCTGAGCGAGCGCCCAGCAGAGAAAAAAGTTTTTTTCGTGCACAAAGTTTCCTTTCTCTCGAGGGTAAAGGGCCAGAACCCTAATTCAGCTGAGCCGCAGACCCGCAGAGCCCCAACGCCAAGACCGGTTTTGGTGAAATCGGGAACGCGCGGCTGGTTTGCGCCCTGGGCGGAGGAAGGTGCCGTTTGGGGGGGGGAGGGGAATTCTGGAATTCTGCGACGGTTTGATGCCGGTAAGATGAGTGGCGGATGGATGGATTTTCGCGGGTTCGATGAATGGGGGAGGGGAACTGGTTCGTGGAGCCTGGGAAGAAAATTTTTTTTAAGTTGGTCAGGGCAGAAACAACATTCCATTAGGGATAGCCAGCCTAGGGGGAGAGTTGGGTTAGATGTGGATCTTTATTTTACTTTCTATTGGGACTACGGCAGAGTTTCTGAGATTCTTGAGAACACAGACACCTTTCTCTCCTTATGTATTGCCAAAATGGGGAGGTCCTGGACCGTGCTGAACCAAAGAATTTAACTTAGGTGAGGCTCTGGAAAAGCTCTAAAGTGTGGGCTTTGTCCTATCCTCGTTCGATTTGTTCCGTTTCGCTTTAGTCTGGTTTGGTTTGGGTTTGCTGGCTGGCTGGCTGGCTGGCTGGAACATGGCTATCACTTGAGCAGATGGCTGGCTGGGGAATCAAATGAATGATGTTCTAGAGTAAATTGGGGTAACTTTGGTGGAGATTGGATGAGGCATATTTCAATCTCTTGAGACTCTCCATCGTAGGCCTTTTCTCGTCTCTTCTAGGGACGAGAAATGAGAACCAAGGGCGGGAATTTCCAAAAAGAGATGTTTAGCCGGGGAGAATCAATGTTTGGTAGCTAGCGGCGAAAATGAAGAGAGAGGTTCTTCTCGGGGCATAGGGCAAGAAACGGTACCGTAACACGTTACAAGTACAACATCGCTGCTGACCTATGAAGATCTGTCTACGGCACCGTACCGATGCCCGATTATCCACAAAGGGACCCCCTTACGATACCGATATCTCACCGCAAATCTGTAACAGGCCAAGGGGCACGATAAGTCGTTATTTCGCAAAATCCGCAGACGAAAATAACTTCACAATGCGATAGCGCACGATACAATGCAGGTAGAGTACACCCCGATTGAACAGCCAAAAGCCTGCTGGCACCTCTATAGACTACTAGTACAGTACGAGTACTCAAGTACGATACCACGCTCCGCAAGCAATCTACTCGATGCACGGGTAATGCCCTCGCACACGAATAGTAGGTCTAGCAGAAGAAGCGCAAAAGGATATCCACCACGGAATGGTATTAAATATCTCAATGCGAACGCTATGAACCTCACCGAGCCTAAGCTCTGAGTTGTCCATCTGTGATCTCGCTCGCACCCACTTGCAGCTGGCAAGCAAGCAAGCAAGCAAGCAGCGGCGGCAGCAGAAGCATGCTTGCTTGCTACCGTGGCTATTCAAGCTAGCGGTCTCGGTATGAACGCTTTGGGAATCCCTCCTTCTGTCTTGAGCTCTTCCTGTAAGGCTTAACATAAATCCCCTAACCCTGTACTTGGTTCAAAATGTGATGTGCGCTAGCCACCGCCACGGAAGTACCGCCGCCACTAGTCAACCGAGCCAGATGGTTTGAAAGGAAATCCGGCAGTTTAGGTTAGACCTTGTTCTCCCCTCCTCGATCGTCGGCCCAGTCACGGGAGGGCGTCTGATGGACCCTTCATCTTTCGTCCTCTTCCTGTTCTTGATAAGATACAGCACGAGTACGAGCACAGTACTTATGTGTACGCTTTTCTTTTTCCCTTCTCTTTCCCTCCTTCTACCATTTCCATCTTTCCTCTCCCCTCTTGTTTCCCACAAGAAGGAAGGGTTCGGCGAGCTTGCATGATAAGCTTGTCACCCTCTCGTTTCCCCACTACCGGCACTTTTGCTTCTCCCCTTGACGGTGTCAGGGGAGAAAGGAAGGAGGAAGGGCCCATTTCTCAGCCCACTTTTCAACCCATTTTTCCCTTCTTCGCATTGGATTTTCCAGGAAGGAAAGTGGCTACGGTATTGATGATGGGAGGCGAATGTGTGGAAACCACCGTGCTGCTTCGTTGTTTTTTTTCTTTTTCTTTTCTCTGTCTTCTTTCCTGTGGTGCAATGTGAATGAGCGGGCATTCGCTGTTTAGTCTGGTTCGGGTTCCGAGATTGGAAGTCTTTTTTTTTTTGTCATTTTTCCGCCGGGGGTGCCTGGTGCTTGTCCTTTGTGTGAGCGGGAATACGATTGGCAAGGGGTGGGGGTTTATTGAGATTTAGACGAAGGAGATCTCAAGTGACAGGTCGATTTACTGAATTTGACATCGCGGCCTATCTGTGACAATGATACCTCTTTTGGACCGGGGCTCTTTTTTTTCCCCTTCGAATGGGGAGGGATGGGGGTTTATGTCTGTCTGGAAGATCACGGGAATTGGGAATGTGATGCTGGTTAATTGTTTGGTGATCTTGTTTATGGTAACCACACGGATGGGGGGAGATGTGGGGAAGGGAGCTACGGCTATGATAGGGGTTTAGCTGTGTGATGCTTGTTAGGCTGCGGATAGGTGGGAGAGATCGGGTCGCTGGAAATTGGCGACGAATGAGCTACTGGCTTCTTGCAGCAGACACACAACAACCATTTTCCTTGAGGTCCTTTCCATTATTTTTCTTCAAGGCTGCTTTCAACTCAAGGTGTTGGGACAGGCAGTAAGGGTACAATATTATGGTAAAACTGTACTAGTATTATAGGATATGGGTGTCTGCGATTGATAGAGGCCATGTCGTACTCGAGTAGATGGATTACCGGTAGAGCTCTAACACAGGAGATGATAATCGAGTGCATGTCCAGCATATGTAACTATGGGGAAGAACAATCGAGATATAGGATGGTCCAGGCGAGGAATTGACATCTCTACCCCGTAACCCGACCGAACCCTTCCCACAGAGGAACGGTGGAGTTTCTGTGGACGAGCTGCTCGGTCGTGATTCCTGTGCAGTTGATTCAAGTAATGCCCGTGCGACATTTTTTCGAGTCTCTTCTCCTTCTGATAATCAGAGACATTCTCCCTGGCATGAAAGGTGGGTTCATTGCTTTTTATCGTTAGATGGGCCATCCTTCTCTTGATTCCCTTCTCCATTTGAACGGGTTGGAGACACACCTCCCCCCGGTGGTGCCCTCTTTCAAGAATAGAGAAACACACGGTCTTCTTCCAGCTTTTCTCTTATGATACAAAAAGCCTCTCTCTTGGATTTCCCTTAAGGGATTTGAAGAGGCTTTTTTACCTTTTATTCCACACCTTACATCCCGCATCGTGCTATTTCTTTCGTTTTTCCCCAATTTTTTCCATCCGGGCATCACGCTGGGTTGAAATTTCCCTTTGTATCTGCTACCCTCACTTGTGCTGTTCTCCCTCCTCCCTCTCCCCTTCTCTTTTCTTCTTCTATCCGGCCCGCGTCCTCATCTCCAGGTTCATCTCTTCCCTCTCTCCCCCTTCCTCCGTTTCCCTCCTCTTCCTCATCCCTCTATCCCCCCACTCACGCGTGACGATCCTTATCTATCTACCGCACCAACATCGTCATCGAGACATCCTCTGGGCTGGGCCAGAAAGTTGGGAAAGAAGGAACTAGAAAAAACGAAACGAAGGGGAAAAAAGAATCCGGGGGAGAATCTGGCTGGCGGCATAGTACTATTCCTCGAGGAATCCGAGTTTGACTTTGTGAAGGATCTTTTGGAATTTTTCAATTCGAGAGGCTGTGCTCTTTTTTCTTTTTTTCCTTGCTTCATTCATACGGTCGGGGAAACGCTGGGCACTGGAAATCTGAGGATTACAAATACAAAAGTGGAAACATACCATCGCCGCTTTTTTATTGTAAGAAAGAGGTAAGAAAATAAAAAAGGCTATGATAACCATCCTTTTCCCCCCACCCTTTCTTTTATCGACACGAGGGGGAGGATTGATTGATTTTAACTGTTCCGAAAAATTTAGGTCATTTCATGGGTTCAGCTGATACCAGATAACCCCGCCCCCTCATTACGACGTCTTTGTTTGCGTATCCTTTCTCTTGTAAAGAGAGAGAATATCGCCCTCAGCCTCTCAGCCTGAGTAGTTAGTCGAAGAAATTGAGCCCATTTAGTAAGCCACACGAAGAGATACACTTTTGGGGCTGCTCACCTGGAGCACTTTTTCTTGTCTTGCTCTATTTTCCCACACCTACCTTTTTCGGTTCCCCTGCCGCGCGGGGAAAGGGGGAAGGGGATATCCTTATCCTGGGTTACGAAACCCCCTCTCATCGAGCACTTTTATTAGTTGCTCATCTCGTGTGGTTATAACACTCGACTCACAAGAGCGGGGGAAATATTGTGCTTGTTTGCAAACATCGCTACTGGACTCCTTTGCTTGTTCTCCTCCACATACGGAAAAAGTGCGAGGAGGAGAGAAAAGGAAGGGATTGGCTGGTTAAAGTTGTTTTTTTTGTTGTTTATGTTGTGGTTGTTTACGGTCGGGAGGATTTATCTTGGCCGTGTTGTCAACCGTGGAGGTCGAGTTCGACTTGTGTTTGCGGTCGCGTTTTTTACGAAACCGGGTCGACGACGCCCACCCACGGAGGACGTATCCGGTAGCTGTGGGCTGGAATTTTTGTTTTATTGTTCCCAGCGTACCAGGCGAAAGAGAGGAAAGGAGGAATCAGGCACTACAGAGCAACAAGCGCTAGCCACACCGTACGCAACCAGCAGCTCCGTCATCTGTCACTAGTATATTTCCCCCCAACTTCGCCGCGAAGATCGGGGTAAGGCCATCGCGTGCACCGCCCTTCGACGCAGGCCTTTCTTGGCTGAGCTTACAGAGAAGTCCTCTTTTTGAGCACATCTTTCCTCTCTGTTCATCCCCCACCCCCACCATCCACGATACATTCATATTTTATCGGTTTGCTTTTGAACATCATCTACAACGTCTAACAAGATGGCTTCCGTTGTGCCCCCTTATCACTATCATCCGCCTCGGCATCCGGGTTCATTCGTCCCCACCACACCCCGCTCCTCAACATCCTATTACCCATCATCAACATCAACTGTGCCGACATCTTACTCCGTTACCGGTCCGCCATCCTCAATATCGACTTCTTCATCACCCCGCTTGAACCCTGGACTTGCCGCTGCACGACATGCCACGAAAACTCCGGGAAAACTCCACAAGCGCGCACGGTCGTTTTTGAAAAATAAGGAAGAGACTGTCGACGATGTAGATGAGGGATTTTTCTCAGGTCCTGGTTCGCCTCCACCGTCCTTTGAGCACTACGACCAACACCACTCGCATTCGCACTCTCCGGCTTCTGTATCGGTTGCTGCCCACAGAGCTCGGGGGAAAATAAAGCCGCTTTTGAAGAAAGTTAGCGGATCTCGTTCAAATTCTCTGGACTTGTCTCGATCGGATGGTGGTCTTCCAAATGGTGTAGGATTGGGTATTTACGATGGAACTGGATATGACTCGAGTGGGATCGAAGATGATTCGCCCTTCGCTTATCGACATCGAAGAAATTTTTCCCAAACCAGTGGGAGCTCTCCTTTACTCGTCGGCGCTAACCAAACATTTTCTCACCCTAAGCGGCAGCTTCCAAGAAGGGGCGGATATACACCAGATGTTACCCAGTATAACACATCGAATGAATCCAGTGACGAGTCAGACGACGAACACACTCTGGATAAGGCTCGGAGGAATGCGTTAGGGGGTAGCAAGTCACCGGTTCCAGGCGGACTTCGCTTGAACACAGGAAGGAGTACCCCCATGTTACCTACTTTAAGCATGACGGATCTACACCAGAGGGTCAGGACCCCTAGCATCCAAATGACTACGCCTGTGTCACCCGTATCACCTACGGATCTACCTTCAACGGTTTTTCCATCTAATGTATCACAACACGGTATCAAGGCCTCCTTCAAGCGCTCTCACAACAAGGGCCGGTCGTCACTGGACAAATCAGTATCGGAAACATCTCCATCATTTGAAGCGTCTGTCACTGCAGCGCGACTGGCGTGGGAGGCGAAGGAGGAGAAAAAGGAAGAAAAGAGGGAACGCAAAAGGCGGCGTTCTGAGGCTAAGGATGAGGAGAGGTCAAGGGCTACATCGCGTTGCTCAGGCCGCGGACGAGGAAATTCCGGGTCGAGCAATCAACAACACTGGTCGCATGAGGCGGATTTTGATAGTGACGATATTATCATTGGTGGTGTCATAAGGGAGAAGGCTGGGGGGTTTGATGAAGGGCTTGATGGGAGCCATACCAGTAACAAGCCACGCAACGATAGTCGTGGTCGCCACGGGACTGGTAAGAGGTGGGGATTGTCCGGAAAGAGCGAAGCACCGAACACGAAGCGAAAAGGGCCTGGATTTAAGAAGCGCTGGTTGGGGTTCGTCGTCTGGGTTCGGATCGGGGTGGTTAGGATGCAGCGGAGATTGGGCTTTTAGAAAAATGGAGGCTTCTCGAAAGCGAAGCCTCTTTTTAAGTTACTTTCTTTTGTTATTCCTTTTATTCTCCATGGGGTTCGATGTGAATATGGGGTCTGACGCTTCTCCGAGTTTCTTTTTTTCCGGTGGTTCTCTTCTCGTCTCGTCTTTTGCTATGCTTATAGACATGGACCTTAGCGGGGCTTTTTTTCTTTTTTTTTTCTTTCCCCTTCAACGCAGGGGAAACAAAAAACGCTAAAAGAAAAAACATCATGATTTTTCTTTCTATTATGGTTCTTTTCGATGCATTCTTTTATGTCTTTTACGAAATGGCTTTTTTTGGGTAGCTTCTTACTGCAGGGGGTTTTTTCTTCGAATTTTGGTCGGTTCATTTTCTGTTTTCACCGTTTTTTTCGCACTGGGGATGGGGTTTGGAAATTTGCTTTGAATATGTGTATATTGGGTTTTTCTTTTTTTTCACTTTCTCTTCTGATCCTTTACGCCCAGCCGCTCCAGTCTGTCGGGAAGTTTGTAGACTTTGGAGAACGTTGTACTGTACGTTAGTTAGCCCGGGCGGGCTAACATACCATGGACCAACCGTTCACTCGTTTGCGAGTTTGAGACGAAGCAAGAAATTCAATGGATTATCGAAGAGAGAAAATCAGAAGCAAAAAACTCCATATAATAGACTTTTACTTTTTATTTTTATTGTTCAGTTTGTTAGAGTTTGTAACTTAAGCACTGTTATCACGTCAAAGATAACAAAAAACAAAACAAAAACAAAGCAAAACAGAATAAATTGTGCCTGGCCTAGTTACGGTAATCCCACCATGCTAAACAAGTCTCCATCTATGCCCCGCGCGATCGTTGCACATGACGTATTATTTACTCCTTCCACCGAACCGTTTCAACGCACTCACCCACCCCTCCATCAGAGCAAGGTTGCTGGTATGGTAAGCACAGATGAGTCAAAACCTTGGCCGAGATCTGAATGTGATGAAGGTTTGATATAAGGATCCCACCCCACTCCGCTCCACTTACCGCACCTGTTTCATACCCAAGCTCCACGGAATTTGCTGAATGTTAGTGGTGCCGGCGTTGTAACTTGTAATCCAAGTATCGTTAGAGTGGTTTAGCGGTGCCGGTAGCTTTGGGGCGAGATGAGGTCATCGCTTTTCTCGTGTGGCGGGGCGATGATGTACTCGAGTACGTATCATACGTAGTGTGCAGCACCGGTGAAATGGGAGCTGGGAGGGTCCTTGTAGGGCGGGGGGGTGGGTTGGGTGCTCGAGATATGGCATGATGGGTGGTTTGGTAAGAGGGGGGGGGGGGCATTGTGGGGTTTGTTGGTGGGCGAGGGGGGGAGGAGGGAAGGTGTGGCGGTGTATTGTCGGTGGGAAAGTCTGGGGAGTGTGGCTCACAAAATTTTTATGGTTGGTTGGTTGGTAGCCGAGGTTTGGCCGGAGTTTTTTCCTACTATATAAAATTATTATGATATCTTATGATACCCCCGCGAAGTATACAGTACCGGTACCCAGGCAGAGTTGCGATAAATTATGGGGAGCGTGATCTTTCTTTCGATCCAGAGATTGGGTCCTGGGGAGATAGTGGGGTGATGAGCTTTTTGTGGGGGTGGTTACTTGGGGGTATGCGGCTGGGGGGTATGATATGATAGTACTCGGGAAGGCGGGGAAGGCGGGGAAGTGGGGGGGGGGGGATCATTAAGATTCGGAAACTATAATAGTAAGATGCTTGTCCTGATAGCTAGGGTATAGCAAATAGAACAGTAGTGTAAAGACCTTGGAAACTCGTGGTCTTTTAGAGATATAGTGATAGATACTACGTATAGCAACTGGGAGTGGTAGCCAAATACCAGGAATGATATATCCCGGGAAAACGCCATGGTGATAACGGATATGGGGGGCCACAGATCGGGATCGGAAGTGATGCAATTTTGCACGGGTTCGCTGGGGCTGTGATGATGATAAACCTTTGATTCTCACTTGTTCAGTTGGGGGGGTGCTTGCAGGGCGACTGGGTCACGTTTCATTTCTTTCCAGACGGAACAATGGCCGATCCGATAATCTCTACGTTGGTGCTCGATATATTACTCGGGTAGTTTCCGAGTTTCAATGGGCTGCCGAGTACAGCACGTGGGATGTACGATAGCTGGGGGGATATGGAGCCGGGGTATTGCGCCGGGCTCAATAGCGATACTGGTAATGATGTGATGATTTAAATGGAATAGAGCATTAGTAAAAGCTCGAATGGGGCGACAGGCGCAAGTGGGGAAGAGGAAAATAGTCCTCGGCATATATTAAAAGGAGCTCACTAAGAAAGGTCAAGATGTGAGTGTGTCCTTGGTAACTTATACCGTAAAAACTCAAATAGAAGAGAAATGTGCTAGGACGTTGGAATTTCCCTTCTCAGCTACGCGAGGGGAAAACACCGCAAACTCAGCCCCCCGTTGAGACATAACAAAAGGAA
>Ga0307509_10005485_pt1 | contig 17619 bp, 20 predicted proteins | sample 10_EM_MG_FD_202245 | JGI IMG/M metagenome (GOLD analysis project Ga0307509, IMG submission 202245) | Populus trichocarpa ectomycorrhiza microbial communities from riparian zone in the Pacific Northwest, United States - 10_EM | ecosystem: Host-associated > Plants > Roots > Unclassified | place...
CGAAGCGGTGGCATGTGTGTAGCTCACGGTAGGTGATAATAGGTTCCCGCTGGATAACCAGGCAACAACACATCGAGTAGTTGATAGATCCAGGAGCCTGCAGTTGGAACCAACTTAGCAGATTTCCTGCCGAGCGTGTGAACTTAAGAAGAATCAAGGTGGTATTGGAGGCGGTTACTGGGCCAATAGAATCTTAGTCAGCTTCTCCAAATAGGGGGTATCTTCAGGAAGCAACAACCTTGCACTGGGTGAGAAGGTCTTTTTTGCTGATGTTGCGGGAGGGATAAGCTAGGGGGCAGGTGGTCCGGGTGCAGGGAGTTCGGGATGGGGTATGCCGGATGCCTTCAGACGAGAGCAGTAGATCAGAAAAAGGATGAGGGCGCGGTCGGGACGGTCGGTGGTTGCAACCAGCGCGCTGGGTGCATGGGAGGGGGTGTAAGGGCGTTGGGAGGCACCAGGCGCATGGGTTGAGAAAAAAGGTCCGGCGGACGGTCAGGGCGCACCGGAAGCATAGGGCGGACGCAACCTGTCCAGACGTGGGTTGTGTCCGCCGGAGGTAAATCCTTTTTTGGCTGATGGACTTGGACATCACTGGGCTCAACACCAGCTACACATCGGTATAAAGAGGGTTCTGAGGTGCCCATTTTCCATGTAGCTATATGGTCCTGGGGGAGGCACGAGGGGGGGGGGGGATTCAATGAGCTGTATATTAGAAGAATAGAAGACTATTAGTAGTAAATTTAATACCTTTTCATGATCTAAAATATATTGTGACCCGGGTGACCAAGGTCAGAAATAGGTAAAGGGGGGACCCTTCGCTTATTTTAGTTATCTCACGAAGAGTAGGTACTGCATCTGGTTGCGTCCGGAGGATTAGGTGCTGTGTCTGGTTGCGTCCTGAGGATTAGGTGCTGCGTCTGGTTGCGCCCTGAGTGTTAGGGGTGCGCCTGGTTCGTCCTGAGTGTTAGGTGTGCGCCCTGTGCGTCCTGATTCGCGATTGACGTTCTGTGCGTCAGGTGCGTCTGACGCACAGGATGCCCAGGACGCAAGCTAGTATTTTTGCTGATGTTGTTACAGGTAGCAGACCTGACCTGGCCTATACAATCACATATCTTTCACAGTTCAATACCGAACCTCATGAATGTCACTTCCGAGCAGCCAAATGAGTACTTCGATACTTACAGAAGACGAAAGATCAAACACTCTCATTCAAACTTGGGTTCTCACTGTATTTTAGTGGATACTCAGATGCTTCATATGGGAACTATATAGATACGAGACGAAGTTTCTCAGGTTGCATCTTTAAGTTAGGAAGTTCTACGATTGCATGGCAATGTCAGAAACAGAAGTCAGTCACCCACTCTACATGTGAGGCAGAATGTATGGCTCTTGCGTTAGCTACGAAGTAATATATGTGGACATGAAGTGCCCTGCAAGAACTCTTGGGTAGATCGGTACCTATAGCTTTATTTGCTCACAGTCGTTCAGCTATCGATCTTGCAAATAACCCAAAGTTAAACGATGCATCAAAGCATATTGATATAGCATACCACTTTACCCGTGAACGGCTAGAGGATGGATCCCTCTCCTTAATCCATGTGCCATTATCGGAAAGCCTGGCCGACATCTGTACTAAAGGGTTACCACACCCTTAGCATGACCACTTATGTTCCCAGATAATTGGCACAGAAGTGAATAGGGGTGTTGAAGCATGAGGTTGATGTAGTACTTTTTCCTTTTATAGTTCTCTACTGGTCATAGTTGTGACAGTCTTTCTGTCTGTCATATTTGCATTATTTCTACTCTTATTTCCCCTGTTTTCTACTTACTCGTTACGCTTATAAGTTCTTTATCAAAAATAGTGATGTAGGTAATAGTCATTGATTGCTTGTATTATTACATCTTTCAGTCATCACTATTTCACACTTTCTCTGTATATAAAGATTGTGATATATCATATAGTTGAGAAGATAGGGAACGATAACTATCCTTCGCTTACTCTCCTTCACTCGCCTTAACTACTCTCTTTACCTTGCGGTAACCGTCTTAAAGTCATTCTGTCTACGGGTCTAATAACTCCTACTGTACTTCCCGATCAAACAGACTATACTCGATGATGGTTGAGCATGATTGAGTAGTACCCATGATCCAGAGACCCCTATGATCGAGCAAATCTCCATCATGATCTGATCGTGCCCATCACTAAGCCTTACTGTCCGGGAAATATTATCTACCCCCAACCACCAAAGCATGTTGGACCACTACTGATGAGAACTATGGCTCTATCAGGTCATGAATTGGTTGATCTTCTACAAACTAATAGAGAGAAAATAAAAATCTATAAGAGGTGTCATGATGAATGGGTAATGTTGCAATTCACTATGGTCACTAATGTATCTCTGATCGAAAACCAGAAACATAGAATTGGAGAGAAGTGTCTGCTGAGTACTGCTATAAAGCCGTATTTGCCCAAAGTTGTGGATGAGGTAGAAACCCCGTGCTAGTTTAAGCTAGATTTCAAGCTAGCACCATACCATTTGAGGTTGCTAAGGGTCTCCTATAACCACCATATGCTGGCTCCTGCAACCCACCCGCATCGTCAACCTAGATTAAGCGTTCTCTCTCACCAATTTACAGAAACTCGATATCATGTCAGGAAAGATATTTAAACAAATTCTGGATGCGATTTTGATCGGTAGGCCTTATTTCTTACTCTATTGTGATGTGGGGCAGGAGGAGCTTGACCAGGTCATGGAAGGCTTACGCAATCGGATGAATTCCCTCGAACCTCATTCCTTCAGGTGACAAGATTACCTCCCTACCCCTGCTTCTCTCCTGATTATCATTAACAAACTAAGACAGAATCTCGCAGTTTTCTTCGATAAAATCTTAAAGATCATAATGCCTTCCAGGATTCATGAGTCCCCCGGTGAATGGATGCACGAGATGTTACAGACTGCCACGGCTCGCGTTATTCTTCCAGAGATCTTTGGCAGAACAATGCGGATAAGCGGTTCCCCGGGTTTGTGGCCTATTCCTTTATTTTTAGATATTATACCTAAATCTAGCTAATCTGAGTTATCAGCATACGACAACTTCACCAGAGAGTATAGCGACAAAGTCAAAGAAGCAGATATGACATTTGTTCCGCTCGTTGGCCCAGATTTGGAGAGGAAAGCCAAATACCCCTCTGTCGTGTTGGAGTCGGGGTGGAGCGCATCCGCAGCTAAGCTAGCGCGGGATGCCCGCCTATGGCAAGTGGGGTCGGAGAGAGCTGTCCGTATGGTTATACTCGTCAAGTTCTTCCATCCAGACATGAACAATAAAGTAGGCGTTCGATTAACAATACTCCGGAGCTTTACTGATGCAGATACAACCCGCACCAAAGCATATGTAAGCCTCACTTACATTCACATTTCTACTACCTACTTTACTAATATGACAATTTAATTCATAGGAAATCTTCCCGGTCCCTGCACACGAGGAAGAGAGCCCGTACATCAAGATGAAGGAATTTTATGCCGGAAACTGCCCGCCAGGAATTGAACCCGAAAGGCGCTTCCAACTTAATCTTGGACGACTTCGTGCAAGCGCACGTCTTGAGATTCTCGATCGAGGAAACCTGCCTGCATAATCTTCCTTAAACTTGTCAGGTTGATTTAACCCCCCCCTTCCCATGCATTTATTTCCATTTCTGACTCTATAGGCGTTCAAGTTAATGGAATGCTTCACAGTGGCGGTGATGCGAGGTTCATTGGGGGTGGAAGCGTATCGAAGAGGTTTTTCATAAAAAAATTGGAGATTATACTACGCTGTGATTTGCTGTTTTCCTCCATATTTCTTTCCGTGCTAGTTCTTTCGCCAATCTTTCTTTCCTTCACTGGTTCTTCCGCCAATATTGCTTTCCTGTGCCGCCGCCCCCCAGCTTTGGTCAACTGCCTCGCCGTCGTAAAACTTTGTTTCTCAACCTTGGACCTCTTTAATCATCCCCTCTTCTACGATCAGATGGAGTGTGGTTCATCACTCCCGATCACCTTGGAAAACCCTCATGAAACCCATACCACCTGTCCTAGTTTGTCATAGTCTTACGAAAATGTACTACTACAACCCTAGGCTCCTCACCATTCCCTCTCTCAAAATTACTTACACACCCACGAATATCAGTCGTATTGACATGGTAGCCCCTAAGCGTTGACGGTATAGACAAAATAACAAGGACATTAGACCCCAGCCACTACGAATCAAGAATGTTAATAAATCTCCCTCAATGCACTTCATAAATGCGGTTGAGGCGGGCAACAAAGGAAGGACCAGGATAGAGAATCGAAGATCGGGTTTCTTGGAATTAACTTCTCACCGAACCCTAGCACTCATGGTTCTTCTGCCGGTGTATTGGGCAAGGCTAGGGATAAATGTAAGCCTTGTGGGAATGGAGATTGCTATAATGCTCGGAACCCCCCCTCCCGGCCTAGAAGGTGCCGGATCGAGCCCTAATTGAGTGAGGATGGCCTGGCTATAAGGGCCTGCCGCAAGCGGAAGAGCGAGTGCCCACAACTAAGGCAATGGAGGTGACCCCACCCCGCGCGAAACCCCGCCCCGATGGAGCTCAACAATCCAGAAGAGCACGAGTCGTATGATTCCTCCATCTATGCTGGACTGGATGCTTGTTTAATACCGTACTCTGACGATAAATCTACGGGAGATAAGCATAGGAACATTCCTGCGACGGGCAGCAAGCACTAGTAGGAAATATGACAAGTGGGCGAGGGGGAAGCATGAGCAGAGAAGATTGGGTACGGTGATTATGGGTTCTGGGAGAGGCTGCTACGACAGAGTCCCTGCCAAGTAAGTGGAGACAGATAGCTAAGTATTTATCCAAGGCAATAACGGCAATCCCGGCCTGAGGGTGGTCAAGTGCGGCAACTCTAGAAAGAGGGGGAGGAGTGTTAGAATATCTTCGACAAAATCCGTTCTCTCACTTACACTAGGCCCCCGGAAGTTTCCCCTACTGAACCGGATCCTACACGTGATGCGGTAAAGCAAGTCCTCGGGAGTGGATTTCGCAGAAGGCGTTGACTGGATGGCCAGGGTGGATCGCGACCGGTTTCCCGCGACGGGAGGCGCATCCCACCTCCCTGTCGGCAGTACCAATTTTGTGGTGAGCAGAATGGGTTTTGGATGCAGGTTGAGATTGATGGGAAATCAAGCAGTGGCGCTGGGTACGCCGGGTTGTCACAGGGTATTGGCCCGATCTATCGTGAGTCCCATTGCATTGTGCCTTGCCACGATTTCTGAAAAACAGTTAGTCCCTATAGCTCATGTACATCCTTTCGAGTATGCAATCGGGGGACAAGAATCGCAGTGGATGGAAAGTTCAAGCGATAGAGTCGCACTAAGGGCGTTTCCATGCTCTATGCCTAATAAAGTGTACACCCTCAATTCCCCAAGAAGCCTACTAAAACAACAGTTGCTAGAAGATATTATGTCTCTCCCGCCGCTGAGCATCCCGTCGCTGTCTCGCAACGTTAAGGAACCACTAATGGTAGCAATTAGAAAATTGGAGGCGATGCCTTCGGACCCCGCGAGATATTCGCTGGTAGATGAAGTGTACATTCATTCCTGCTGACTTGTCAAGTGGGTTGTGGAGCCATGGATTTATCCCCGGAGGTGTTCGTGGGAAAGATGCAGATTCATGTCCCTGGTATTGGGCCTGTCTTCTGAGCCGGGAACGAGGTGGGATCTTGGGGGTGGTGTGTTCCGTTGATCACTTACGGCCCAAGGCCTAATGAGGGGGGTAGTCGCCACGAAAAAATGCCTATTACTGTGAAAGAAGTTGTATTAATGTTAAGAACGGGGGTAGATCTTGCCGAAGCACATAACGCCGGTGTCCGTCTATGTCGAGTAGGACCTCCGCGAATCTTTGAGGTGATCGGTGAAACCGAATACCCCCTCCTCATCTGATGTGAAAGACAAAGCCTCCTCACTAAAGTCAATCTAGTAAACCCCACGGCTCTTGCTACCACCCAAATTAACGCTAGAGATCCAACCGGCAACTGGCCCAGCAAATCAACTCAATCCAAGCCGGCCTCAGACTATATGAAACCCCCCTGCTAACAGTAATACTCACGTACCAGCACAACAGCCACCCCCCCGGAACCACCCTCTCTATTTCCAGAACCGCCGGACTGCACCGCTACAATGAGCATCCCCGCTGGGACTCCTCACCGGCACAACAAACCCAACATTTTATCTCCCCCGAGAATTCATTGAACTCGATAGTCACCCATAGAGAATACGTGTGTAGAATCGGGAGCTAGGAGGTGACAAGCATGTACTGCCATCCGAAACGCGCTCTTTCTGAAATCGAGGTTATTTTTACTAGTGAGCGGGGAGGGTAGAGGATATCTCCGGGGAATTATCCTATAGAGTCAGGATGAAGAAGTTATCTTTGCAGCCCATGATACAGCGGCGTCAGCCAGCGATGGGATGGATAGTTCGCTGAGGAAATTGAGCCCTGCAAGTGACGCCGCAGACGAAAACCTGACAGGCTTGACTAGGAATCGCGCTCTTCTCCACTCATCACGCCCCTCGGTGAAGCGCCCCCCTTGCTAGGCTTGGGTTGGACGTACCGGATGTATGCGGTGAGGGTGAGGTGGTGGCGCAGAATATTTGGAGAGAAATGAAGGTTAGAAAGTATGGTTCCGGGGGTGGGAGGAGCATTAGGCGGGGGAAGTTTCCCCCCGATGTGGGCACGAATGGTGGGGCCGGGGTGGAGGGACGGGTAGCAGTGCTGGAAGCAAAAGTCTGGTCAGGCTTAGGGATGTTAGAGAGACTGATTTCGAGCCTTGGGGGTTTTGGGGGGGGGGTTCCACCTCCGGTTGTGTCTGTTGAGTAGTGATGGACACGATCATGCTCGAGAATAAAGTTTGGGTGAGCTCGAGCATGATTTATGCTCGAGCATGGGCCAAATTTTCTGCTCGAGCATGATCGTGTCCATCACTACTGTTGAGGGGCAGGGCTATCCGGCCAGACACTATATGGAATTTTTGGGTTCCAAGAGTTGGTAAGGAAGTGCAGTGATTTTGCTTTACAAAGCGGGCTGGAGATGTGGGGAAGCATGGTATCTTATCTGTGGTCCGAGTTTGACACATCATGAATGAGTAGGGTTCCTTTTTTCTTGTTTTCGGTGATAAAGGTTGGATTTATTTATGAGAGGGATAGTGACATCTCAGAGTGTGGTACGAGGTTAGGTAAGCGAATTATGTAGGAATAATCATTGACGGGATACCAATCAACAAGAGCTGCCCCGTGTCTTTAAATCATAGGACAGATTGGGATGTGGAATTGAGCATATGTATGGTTCATTAAGCGGGAGCTCTAACTAATTATTAAAGACAGATTCAAGAGATATCCTCTCCCGAGAATCCTGCCCCTCTGAGCTAGATATACCAACGAACGCACAAGCCCTCCTAATCCCGAAGAGTAGAGATACTAAGAGTAAAATTAACGAGGCAAAGGGCGGACTGCAACACGGCACGCGATAGGTAAATCCCGAAATCCAGAAAGGAAAAAAACAGAACACTAATTGTAGTAGACAACTGATATTATTCTGAGGGGGCGTGAGAGCTATTGCCGAACTGAAAACTGGCGTATACAGTAAGTGCGAATCTTGCGGGGACATGGAAACAACAACCTTGAACGAGGAAAACTTATTAACCCCCAATCCCCCCGGCACTATTCGCCCACTCCAACCCGTCACTACCTCCGGACCTGCACACCTTCGGATCTGTTCTCTCCCCTCTCTGCGGTAGGAGGCGCCTATGGTTTGACCGGGGCTTGGTTTTCTTAAGCAGGATTTTGTATTTCAAAACGGCGTTTTGGAAGACGGCAGTACCGGGTTCTGCATACGTAGTCGCTAGCTTTATTCCGGCAGTAGTAGGGTCTCTTATCGCGGTTGTCGAATCTCGCTTAAATTATTTGAGGCTTCATTATGCATGTGGGTAGAGCATTTGCAAATTCGATCGTGTATGATAATGGCCAAGGTTTAGACGAAATTTGCTGAAGATGGCCGCCATGGGGGCTGCGTATGTACCCCTCTGAGAACCCAATGATACGTAATGAGGGCAAGTTAATAGAGAGAATACTTCAAATCATCTCAAATAGTTGAACAAACTTATATGTGGAAAAAGGATGGCTAAAAAGAACACTTCACGGAACAGGTGTTTTTAGTTGAGTTGTGAACCAAGGAAATCTTCCTCAGGGATAATAATGATGTCAATAAGAGAAGCAAGATATATAAAAAAAATGGGGGTAAGGTGGATGTTGGAAAAGGGGGGGTGGAGGCTGATGGAACTTAAAGGAAAGCACGAAGAAAAGGATCGATCGTGCAATCACAAAAGACTCTAGGTGGAACCGCGGATGATGAAGAAACGAATGTCTGGATGGCTACCCTCTCTCTAGCTAAGGGCAAACTGGGAGATATATCTCTCCGTCGATCTAACAACCTAACACTCCCGAAACACAGCAAACTCTCTAATGAGACACAGAAAATCTAGAACTATCCTGATCTCCCTTTATCCACCATGCTCCTAAAGCCTGTGCCCTTCCAGCACGCCGACTCCCGTATGCCTAGTGACATAAGGTATGAAAGAAACAAATAAAACTAAATACCCGATGCCTCATACCCTATCCCTTACCTTGTAATCACGGCCAGCGCTAGATACTATTACTAGCTTATTTGAGCAATCGTGATAGGAAAAACCTTGTTTTAGAAGTGGTATAGTGCTGAGAATACTACCTAATCAGTACCGTTCAGCATTGCCATGACGGAAACAAGAGTGTAGATTTGCTCCCAGATACTAAAATAGGCTAATGGGCACCAGAAGAATACCCAGCTGTGAACCAATCGCACTTCGCAGCAAGCTACGCAGCCATGAATTTCGGCCACAAGGTAAGGGATAACATGAACAAAACCATGAAAGAAAGAAATATCCTATGCCAAGCGGCATAGGATGTGAGAACAACCCATAATAAAACACCTAACCATGGGAAACCACAAAGCCACATGCCATCTACCCGTCCGTCGCCTAGCGGCATAACCGCAAACCTGTATAACCCCATGCCCTATAGGCCACTATCGAACAGAGGCGTGGATAACGGATTTAAGGGTGGTCACCGCGGCTTGGCAAAAGTGACTGCGAAAAATTTCACTAATAAAGCTGGTGTCCTCTCTCAACCCTCTGCTATCTCCCACACCAAACTACATCGTCGCACCGGATCGAGCACACCCCCCCCCGCCCGCCCAGTTCCCTCAGAAACTCCATATCATGTCGAAAAAATTTATAGAAATTAAGAATGCGATTTTGACGCGCAGTCCTGATTTCTTACACTACCCCGATGTGAGCCAGGAGGAGTTTAACTATATTTTGCATGGTTTACGCCATCGTACCAATTACCTTGAAGAGCATTCCTTCAGGTGACTAGATTACTTCCCCACCCCTTCTTCTCTCCTGATTATCTCTAACAAACTGGGACAGAATCTCCTGGTTTTCTTTCGATAAAATCCTAAAGGTCGTAATGCCATCGAAGATACATGAGTCACCCAGTGAATGGATGTACGAAATGTTACACACTGCCACTTCTCGTTGTATTCTTCCTGAGATCTTTGGCAGAACAATGCGAATAAGCCGTTCCCCGGGTTTGTCGCCTATTCCTTGATTGTTAAATACCTAAATCTAGCTAATATGGGTTATCAGAATATGATAACTTTACCGGAAAGTATAAACAATCAGTCAAAGAAGCGGATATGACATTTGTGCCGCTTGTTGGCCCAGACTGGATGGCGAAAGCAGAATACCCTTCGGTGGTGTTAGAATCAGGGTGGTACGAGTCGGCAAAAGCACTGGAACGCGATGCCCGTCTCTGGCAGTTGGGTTCAGAGGGGGCAGTCCGCGTTGTTCTACAAGTGAAGTTTTCTCGCCCCGACCAGGAGAATGATCCAATACGTGTTAGACTATCTATAAATCGCACTGCGCCCCCCGGAGACTTAGCCCACGTTAAACACTATGCAAGACTCTCTTACTTTCAGAATTCTAGTAGTTTCCTTACTAATATGACAATTGGGTTTCTAGGAAATATTCCCGGCCCCTAATGACCAGGAAGCGAACACGTACATAAAGCTGAAGGAATTTTATGCCGGCGACTGCCCGCCGGGCATTGAACCAGAAAGCTGCGTCCACCTTAACCTTGAACGGCTTCGTGCAATAGCCCGTATTGAGATTCTCGATCGAGGAAACCTGCCCGCATAAAATTGCTGGAACTTGTCAGGTTAATTTAACCCCATCTCCCCCATTCTTTGATCTCCCTTACTGACGTTATATATGTTCAAGTTATTGGAAAGCTTCACCAAGGGGCGGGGATGCGAGGTTGATTGGGGTGGAAGCGTATCGAACTGTTTTTTCATAAAGACGAGATATCATACTCCGCTCTGATTTGCTGCTATCGCCCAACCTTTCTTTCTGTGATGGTTTTTTTCGCCAACATTTCTTTCCTGCTGTTGTTTTTTTCTCCAATATTTCTTCCCTGCGCTGATTTTTTCACCAATATTGCTTTCCTGCGCCGGTTCCCCCCCCAATAATTTTACCCCACTATGGTTTTCTGAGAGCCGTGAGCTAATCATCAGTTTCCGGCTATTGCTAATGTATCATGATAGAAGGCTTCCTCTTTTTTCTTCTCCCTCCCTTTGTCTCTCAATTTATCCCTATGGTCGCAGATTTCTACATCATGGGGCCCAATGAATTCCTTTGTAGCGCTTTTATTATAAATCTTTTAGTACAATATCATCTGGTGGGTTGGGTGCTGTGAGTCTAAAAACAAGCTTCACAGCTTTGCTCAATTGCCTCGTCGTTGTAAAACTTCTTTTCTCAACCTTGGACCTCTTTCATCCTCCCCTCTTCCACGATCAGATGGAGTGTGGTTCATCACTCCCGATCACCTTGCAAAACTCTCATGAAACCCATACCACCTGTCCTAATCTATCATGGTTTTTACAAAAATGTACAACCACAACCTATCCTCCGGTCTTCCCCCTCCCTCCCAATTACTTACACACCCCCGAATATCAGTCGTTCTGACCCGGTAACGCCTAAGAGTTGACGGTGTCGTGAAAATAACAAGGACATTAGACCCCAGTCACTCAAGATCAAGAAGGTTAATCAATCATCCTCAATGCACATTGTAAATGCAGTTGAGGCTAGCAACAGAAGAAAGAGCAAGATAGAGAATCGAAGTAAGAGTTTCTTGGAATTAACTTCTCACTGAACCCTAGGACTCAGTCCTTCCGGCGGTGTATTGGGCAAGGCTAAGGATAAAGGTAAACCAGGTGGGAATGGAGATTTCAATAATTCTCGGAACCGCCCCGGTGGAGAAAGTGCATGATCGAGTCCTAAGGTAGATCTTGCTGAAGCACATAACGCCGGCGTCCGTCTATGCCAAGTAGGACCTCCGCGAATCTTTCAGGTGATCGGTGAAACCGAATACCCCCTCTTCATCCGCTGTGAAAGACGAAGCCTCCTTACTAATGTCAATCTAGTAAACCCCACGGTTCTTGCTATCACCCATATTAACGCTAGAGATCCAACCGGCAACTAGCCCACCGTCGCGCAAAAAATCACGTCAATCCAAGCCGACCTTAGGGCATATGAAACCCCCATGCTAACAGTAACACTCACGTACCAGCACAAGAGCCATCCTCCCAGAACCCCCCTCTCTATTTCCAGAACCGCAGGAGTTCCCCGCTCGAACGAACTTTCCCGCTCGCACTCCTCACCCGTACAACAAACCAAACATTTTGCCTCCCCCGACAATTCATTAAAACCGGCAGTCACCCATGAGGAATACATGTACAGAATCGGCAGCCAGGAGACGACAAGCATGTACTGCCATCCGGACTGCGCTCTTTCTGAAATCGAGGTTATTCGTGCCAGTGAGCTGTGGGCAGAGGATATCTCCAGGGAATTAGGCTATAGGGTCAGGATTAAGAAGTTATTTTTGCGCCTATCATACTGCGGCGTCAACTGGTGATGGGGTGGATAGTGCGCTGAGGAAATTGAGCTTTGCAAGTGACGCAGCAGACGGGAACCTGACATAATGGCTGGACTAAGAATTGCGCTCTTCTCCACTCGTCCCACCCCTCGGTGAAGCGCACCTTGTTTGGCTTGGTTTTGGCGAATCGAACGCAGGCGGTGAGGGTGTGGAGGCGGCGCAGAAAATTCGGAGAGAAATGAAGGTTAGAAAGTATGGTTCCGGGGGTGGGGGGAGTGTTAGACAGGTGAAGCTTTCTCCCGATGTGAACACGAATGGTGGGGCCGGGGTGGAGGGACGGACGGGTAGCAGTGCTAGAAGTAAAAGCCTGGTCAGGCTTAGGGATGTTAGAGAGACCGATCTTGGGCCTCGGAATGTTTTGGGGGGGGGTTTCCACCTCCAGTTGTGTCTGCCGAGGGGCAGGGCTATCCGGCCAGACGCTATATGGAATATGGAATTGTTGGGTTCCAAGAGTTGGTAAGGTGGTGCAGTGGTTTTGCTTTACAAAGTGGGCTGGAGATGTGGGGAAGCATGATACCTTATCTGTGGTCCGAGTTTAACCAATCATGAATGAGTAGGGTTCCTTTTTTCTTGTTTTCGGTGATAAGGGTTGGATTTATTTATGAGAGGGATAGCGACACCTCAGAGTGTGGCACGAGGTTAGGTAAGCGAATTATGTAGGAATAATCATTGACGGGATACCAATCAACACGAGCTGCCCCGTGTCTTTAAATCATAGAATAGATGTGGATGTGGAATTGGGCAAATGTACCGTTCATTAAGCGGGTGCTCTAACTAATCATTAAAGACAGATTCAAGAGATATCCTCTCCCGAGAATCCTGCCCCTCTGAGCTAGATATACCAACCAACGCACAGGCCCTCCGAATCCCCAAGAGTAGGGATACTAAGAGTAAAATTAACGAGGCAAAGGGCGGACTGCAACACCACGCGCGATAGGTAAAACCTGAAATCCAGCAAGGGGAAAAATAGAACATTAATTGTAGAAGGCAACCGACATTATTTTGAGGGGGGGCGTGAGAGTTATTTCAGAACCGAAAACTGGGGTATACTAGTACAGTAAGTACGAATCTCGCGGGGACATGGAAACAACAAGCAATAGCGAGGAAGACTTATTAACCCCCAATCCCCTCTACACTATTCACCGACTCCAACCCGTCACTACCTTCGGACATGCTCGCCTTCGGATTTGTTTTTCCCCTTGTCCGCGGTAGGAGGCAGGCTTATTGTTGTGGCGGGGGCTTGGCTTTTTTTTTCCACCGGGATTTTGTATTCCAAAACTGCGTTTCTGAAGATGGCAGTGGCGGGTTCTGCGTATGTAGTCGCTAGCTTTATTTCGACAGTAGTAGGGTCTCTTATCGGGGTAGTAGTGCATTCTTAGATCTGATCGTGCACAATAATGGCTAATGTTCAGCCGAAATTTGCTAAAGATGGCCGCCATGGGGACTGCGCATGTACCCCTCTGAGAATTTAATGGTACGTAATGAGGGTAAGTTAATAGAGAGAATACTTCAAACCTCCTCAATTAGTTGAACAAACTTATAAGCGGAAAAGGACGGCCAAAAAAAAAGAACACTCTACTGGAAGAGGCGCTTCTAGCCAGGCCGCGAAGAAAAAAAATCTTGCTCGGGGATAGTAATGATGTGAAGAGGAGAAGCAAGAGAGAGAAAAAAATGGGGGTAAGGAGGATGTTGGAAAGGGGGGGGGGGGCTGATGGAGCCTAAAGGAAATCACGAAAAAAAAGATCGATCGCGCAATCACAAAAGACTCTTGGTGGAACCGTGGATGATGAAGAAACGAATATCTGGATGGTTACCCAATCTCTAACTAAGGACCGGCCAGGAGATATATCTCTCCGTCGATCTAACAACAACCTAACACTCCCGAAACACAACAAACTCTTTAAAGAAACACGGACAGTCTAGAACTATCCTGATCTCCCTTTATCCACCATGCTCCTAAAACCTGTGCCCTTCTAGCACGCCGACTCCCGTATGCCTAGTGACATAAGGTATGAAAGAAACAAATAAAACTAAATACCCGAGGCCTCATACCCTATAACATGAACAAAACCATGAAAGAAAGAAATATCCTATGCCGAGCGGCATTGGATGTAAGAACAACCCATAACAAAACACCTAACCACGGGAAACCACAAAGCCATATGTCCTCCACCCGTCCGTCTCCTAGCGGCATAACCGCAAACCTGCATAACCCCATTCCCTATAGGCCACTAACCAACAGAGGCGTGGAAGGGAGGTTACCACGGCTTGGCAAAGGTGACTGCGAAAATTATTAGTAATAAAGCTGGTGTCCTCTCTCAACCCTCTGCTATCTCCAACAACAAACTACATCGTCGCACAGGATTGAGCACACACCCCCCCCCAGTTCCCTCACACACACCATATCATGTCGGCGAAAAAATTTAAAGAAATTAAGAATGCGATTTTGACGCGCAGTCCTGATTTCTTACCCTACTCCGATGTGGGTCAGGAGGAGTTTGACCATATTTTGGAAGGTTTACGCCATGGTACAAATTACCTCGAAGAGCATTCCTTCCGGTAACTTTACTCAAACCCTTGTTCTTTCACCATTATCACTAACAAACTGCTATAGAATCTCGTGGTTTTCTTGTGACAAGTTCTTAAAGGTTGTAATGCCTTCGAAGATGCATGAGTGTCCGGGAGTGTGGTTGCACGAAATGATATCCATTGCTGCGATTCGGGGTATTCTTCCAGACATCTTTCACAGAACAATGCACATCAGTAGTTCCCCGCGTTTGTGGCCTCTTCCTTGTTTTTGAATACCAAAATCTGGCTAATATGGGTTATCAGCATATGATAACTTTACCGGAAAGTATAAAAAATCATTCAAACAAGCAGATATGACATTTGTTCCGCTTGTTGGCCCAGATAGGGATAGGATAGCCAAATACCCCTCTGTCGTGTTGGAGTCGGGGTGGAGCGAATCCGCAGCTGCGCTAGCCCGGGATGCCCGCCTATGGCAAGTGGGGTCGGAGCCAGCTGTCCGTATTGTTTTACTCGTCAAGTTCTTCAAGCCAGACACAGACAATAAAATAGCCGTTCGATTAACTATACACCGGAGCTTTCCTGATGCAGATACAACCCCCACCAAAGAATATGTAAGGCTCACTTACCTTCAAATTTCTACTATCATACCTATTTTACTAATATGCCAATTTAATTTATAGCAAATCTTCCCAGCCCCTATAGACACGGAAGAGAGCCTGTACATCAAGCTGAAGGAATTTTATGCCGGAGACTGCCCGCCAGGAATTGAACCCGAAAGACGCGTCCACCTTGATCTTGAAAGGCTTCGTGCAATTGCACGTATTTATATTCTCGATCGAGGAAACCTGTCCTCATGATAATATTCCTTGAACTTGTCAGGTTACTTTCACCCCCCCCTTCCCATTCATTGATTTCCATTACTGACTCCTTATGCGTCCAAGCCAATGGAATGCTTCACAGTGACGGTGATGCGAGGTTCATTGGGGGTGGAAGCATATCGAAGAGGTTTTTCATAAAAAAATGGAGATTATACTACGCTGTGATTTGCTGTTTTCCCCCATATTCCTTTCCGCGCTAGTTTTTTCGCCAATCTCTCTTCCCTGCCCTTGTCTCCCCCGGCAATTTTTCTTCCCTGCGCTGCTTCCTTCGCCAATATTGCTTTCCTGTGCCGCCCCCCAGCTTTGGTCAACTGCCTCGCCGTCGTAAAACTTTGTTTCTCAACCTTGGACCTCCTTAATCACCCTCTTTTCCACGATCAGATGGAGTGTGGTTCATCACTCCCGATCACCTTGCAAAACCCTCATGAAACCCACACCACCTGTCCTAGTTTGTAATGGTTTTACTAAAATGTACAACTACAACCCTACGCCCCGGGTCTTCCCCCTCTCGCAAAATTACCCACACACCCACGAATATCACTCGTTCTGACACGGTATCCCCTAAGCGTTGACGGTGTAGCCAAAATAACAAGGACATTAGACCCCAGCCACTACGAATCAAGAATGTTAATAAATCTCCCTCAATGCACTTCATAAATGCGGTTGAGGCGGGCAACAAAGGAAGGACCAGGATAGAGAATCGAAGATCGGGTTTCTTGGAATTAACTTCTCACCGAACCCTAGCACTCATGGTTCTTCTGCCGGTGTATTGGGCAAGGCTAGGGATAAATGTAAGCCTTGTGGGAATGGAGATTGCTATAATGCTCGGAACCACCCCCACCCGGCCTAGAAGGTGCAGGATCGAGCCCTAATGGAGTGAGGATGGCCTGGCTATAAGGGCCTGCCGCAAGCGGAAGAGCGAGTGCCCACAACTATGCCACTGGAGGTGACCCCACCCCACGCGAAAACCCCGCACCGATGGAACTCAACAATCGAGAAGAGCACGGGTCGTATGATTCTTCCATTCATGCTGGAGTGGATGCTTGTTTACTACCGTACTCTGACGATAAATCTACGGGAGATAAGCATAGGAACATTCCTGCGACGGGCAGCAAGCACTAGTAGGAAATATGACAAGTGGGCGAGGGGGAGCATGAGCAGAGAAGATTGGGTACGGTGATTACGGGTTCGGGGAGAGGATGCTCCGAAAAAGTCCCTGCCAAGTAAGTGAAGACAGATAGCTAAAGCCATCGAGCGGCACCGCCTCAGCTTAAAACCTCGAGGTCACGGGCACCCTTGTCCGAGCGAAAGAGAGTGAAAAAAACTCAAGGATGGATACATCCTTGCGAGCATTGGGACGGACTTTGTTCCTTGACAAATCATAGGGTGGTTAGCCGGGTAGGGCTGAAAGCCACGGTACTCGGGCATGCAGGGACCGGTAAGGAATGAGACGGGCAGGGGGGGTGTCAAAGCTTCTCACTTTTTCCTGGCATTATTCCTATCGCCCCAAATTCAATCAATTTTTTTTTACCTTTACGGTATCGGGCGCTCGGACTCGGGAAGCCCTGTGCGTCTCATCGCTTACCTATACTCCCCGAGTACCGGTATTCTAGTTGTCGGAAATCGCAGAGCAGTCAATGCACCAACGCTACAGGTAAGAGAGAGCGAATTTCCGGCGCCGTTGACAAGGTCATTTTTCGACTTTTTTCTCCCACTCGGTTTTGGATTTCTCGGCTTTTGGGCTAACTGGTTGCCAGTGGAACAAGAGATCCGTCCATTCCATATCGCAAGACTCATAGCCGCCAAATGTTATGCAGCTCGCCGAGGGCAACAGCAGGGAACATTCTTGGCTTGGCAATGCCAGGGGAATGGTATCATAATGGGTTTGTGTGCCTCACCCCTCCACCAAGACCGTTAGAGGACAAACCGATGAGCTACCAAGCGGAACTTCCCAGAAGGGAAGGGCGTCTCGTATCGTACTTTTTGTTGAAAATGGGCTAGACTGCTCACCATTACTGTTACAGCTATTGCAGTGTTCTCAGCCACCTACCGAATACATATATTCTCATTCGCGCTGCACACGAAACACAACCTCTAGCACCTGCTACGC
>Ga0307509_10005486_pt1 | contig 17619 bp, 21 predicted proteins | sample 10_EM_MG_FD_202245 | JGI IMG/M metagenome (GOLD analysis project Ga0307509, IMG submission 202245) | Populus trichocarpa ectomycorrhiza microbial communities from riparian zone in the Pacific Northwest, United States - 10_EM | ecosystem: Host-associated > Plants > Roots > Unclassified | place...
GGCCATACAGGTTTATGCCAAGGCATAGATCTATGTTTGTATCACCAATAAGCCAATAACATTCGCCAGCAACAAAACCTTCCCGATCCCACAATCTTCAGAGGATGAAAAAAATAAAATTGAACATGGCCCCGGAAATACAGGTATGGACTGCTATCGAAAACGTGAAAAACCTTTCGCAAGGAATCACCTCACTTTTCTATCCCAGTTTCCTCCCTAGATTTGTTGGCTTTCTTCACTGTTTTATGGAAGAGCCAAATCTAATCTAACCTAATCAAGCGCCTAATTATTATTATTATTATTTTCTTTTTCCCACACTGGAGAAACCTTCCCATGTGTCAGTCTCCAGTGGTACTAGTAGACTACGGCACCACTCTTGCCGAAGGGGTTGGTAGATATTTGATGTATCAATTGCGCCAAGAAAATCGCCCAAATCTTCACCTTGCCGTGGTCTATGATTCAGCATCATCTTCCAAAATTGCACGAAACTCTCTCAAGAAAAAATATTCGCAGGCCTCAGAGTGTTTTTTTTCTTCCCTTTCTTTCTTTCCTCTCTTCTCTTGCATCATTTGAGGGATAAGAAAGGACTGCTAAATATGTCTGTGATTATATTATCTTTCGTTTCCCCCTCGCGCATCACTATGCAAAACGTTTTGGGTGGTACTGGTACATACTCAAGTAGAGTGCCGGACCATTCTCCTCCTATAGTAGCACCGAAAATATATGATATATATGGTGATCAGTACACACTCTTGAAAATCCACCGTCCACCTCCGCCAGCACCCGTAATCTCCGGATCCTCAGAGACAAAAGGGTCTCCGAGAAGGAATACTGTAGCTTTTCTAATATCCTATGATACGATCAGCCCACTGGATGTGTTGAATAGCACTCGCATTCCCGTTCTAAACCCATCGGACTAAAAACCTCTCCTGGTCTGAGGGTGCTGATTTCCGCTGATGATGATCTGATGGTGGATTTCAAGGGGTTGTTTTTTTTTGGAGGGGGGGGAGGGTAGCTAAACGCCCATATAAATTCACCAGTCATCACCACCTTACCAATGTTCGTTGCCAAGGATGGTGAAGTACTATTGCCTAACTCCTGAGCTGTCCACCTCGGCCCAAGATTGGGTGGGTGGGTCTTGCCTGATAAATTAACCGAAAAGCGAATACCAGTTAATGAGATCCAACGCATGCTGAAGGCAGATCTTATACCGTGACGGGAAAGCGCTAAACACTTCTTGAGGCTTTGTGTCCCTGGATCAGGAGATACGGTAGGAAGGAGGAGGAGGAGTGCAGGAGATTGCGAATCGCAAGAGTAAGAAGGGAACTCTCAGCTGCATCATGCTGGAGGCGAGACGAGCCAAGACTAGAGCTTGGTTTTGCAAGTACGAGCAATGCTCTAACGTTACGTATTTCTGTGTGAAAATAAACATAAAAAAATACGACGGGAAATGATATAGAGAGGTGAATTGCATCATATTGAGCTTGATAGTTGTGGGGTTCTTTTTTTTTTCCTCAACGACAGCTAGAATCTTGCAAGATCCGAGTTTCTGGGTGTATGATACCTGACCAGAATCTTTTACAAGTCGGGGAGATATCATATGATACCTTCCCCACAAGCCAGGGATTATTCCATCGGTTAACGGTAAATTAACCGTGCGAAAACACTATCCCCGACAACTGTTAAAAAATAAAATAAATAAATAAAGCCTTTCATCCTTTCTCTATTCCCCCCTTTTTTATCGGAAAAAGAAAGAAAAAAAAGAAAAAAAGAGAGTAATTGAAAATACTTTTCTTGGCAGGGGGAAGTGAAGAAAGAAGGGAAGAAAAAGTGAAATTGGATGATTGTGCATGTCTTTGGGCCAACACAGCCAATTGGAAGAGAGTATCGCGCACAGTGTATACACAACAAGTTGCTGGAATTAAGTAGGATTTGCTGATTTCCACCCAGAAATTTATGACAAAGGCGATAGCTAGGTAAATCACATATGCTATCATACTCGTACGATATCTACGAACGGTTAAGTTACTGTAAATCCCACAATCACACTGATACCGTCGCACAGCAGCTATGATAGTCTATATCACAGAGCTCAAGCCCTGCTCTTTCTCCTCCCCCGCAAATTGATTGATCGATTGATTGACAAGTTAGACTACCGGTACTCGAGTATCATGTGCGGCAAACCACGGTACTGTACTAGTACATGTATGATGATACTCGCTCGAGATATAGTAAAACTTTCCCACACGTGAAAGGCGCATAATCACCGTTACCGTTGCCGAACCCTAAAATATTAACTTACAACTCACATCCCACCTCCTCCACCTCCACCACCTCCACCTCCACGTTCAGTTCACGTTCACCCCCGCCCTCACATGCCAGCTTCCTCCTCTTCCAGCCTTAGTATTATATTATATTACCGCATACCGGTATAACCAGAGCAGACCACTGTATGATATGATAGACCAGGGAAACCCTGAAGGGAAGATCTCCGGGATCTCCCCAGGCGGTTATCATACTACAATTGTAAGTCTCCCCTACTATTCCCCACCCATCAATCAATAAATAAATAAATATTAACAAAACAACCCTCCCCATTCAGCCCAGTCCACCACCACCACCGGCAAGACTCCCGCACCCTACCTACCTACTTATCATACCTACCTCCCCACAAACCCACACCAAACACCCTCCCCCCCAAAAAAAAACCCCATCAAAACAATATACACAATACATAGCAACGGCACCAAACCGCCTATTCTTTTCTTTCCCCGCCATCGTTTAAGTTATGTACCCCATAACACCTACCCCCCCCCCCCCTTTTACCCCCCGTCACACACAAACAACACACAAACAACACACCCGGGTGAGCAGTGCATAGCCACGCCTTACAACATGCAAGGCACGAAAGCACACACACACACCACTACTACTAACCAAAAAAAGCTCAAAACATCCCGTTGCGTTTCAAGTAGTTATGATACAGTATTGTATTGTATGATGGGCTTACCCTTATCCCCCCCGTTCTATATTATATTATAATACTTGTGTTGTGTGTGTGTGTAATACAATGATATTCTTGTGATTGAATTATCGGTTACTGTGACTAATACTAAATGGCTAGAAGGAAGGGAGGAAGGAATGGGAGGGGGTATGCTCTTTCGATCAATTTCAGCTTTTTCTTTTTTGGTAAAATGTCCGATATGGTTCGTAAGTGGTGGTTTCATAAGCGATCACTCGGTCGTGCGCAATTCGTGAATTGCGAATATTGGTTAACCGGATAACTACCAAACCGCACTAAGATTGTAATAGTATTATATGGTCGCTATTATAATAACGAATTACTTATGATACTTTCCCGAATGTTTTTTCTTTTTTTTTCTTTTATAAAATAAAAATTTCCCCTGTGTTATTGTTTCCCTCCCACGATATATAATAGCTAGGTTAGGTTAGATTGAGTAATGATGAATACGCATGATATCTCGAAAAAACCTTCAGCTTTATTTTACTACAAGTTTTTTTTCTTTCCTTTTCTTCTTTCCTAGCTCCGTCGGGTTATAATAACAATATCTAACGGCAACCATTTTATCGATAGTATATCTAATTCTGCTAAGTTAGCCCGCTCACTTTCTTTTCTTTTCTTTTTTTCTTTTCCATTGTGTTTAGGGGGGGGGGGGAGGGGGAAGTTCTAGCTATGATATGATATAATATCATAGTGCGATGCGCAACAACAACGCGGTAGACTATTATTATACGATAGTTGATCCGAAGAGCACACACCCATGGGTTGGTATCAAACGGAGGGCCTACAAAAGCTCCACCCATCATCGTCGGTAAGAAAGAAAGAGGATCAAGAGGCACCCCAACAACCCGCCAATTTCCCGATAACTATGGTAACAAGTCGCGACAGAGCCGGGAAATGTCTGCTGACTCTATTAGCCTTTGGAGGAGGAGGAGGAGGATGGATGGTCTTTATATTCGTGTATATATGGCAAACTATGACTTGGGAGGGCCTCCATCTATCCATCCATCAATCTAGTAGTATAGGTTTCGTATAGGAACCTATCATAGTTGGGGGAAAAAGTCCCTCTTCGGAAATAACCAGTCCCCGCGCTGACCAATCTGGTCGTCAAGAAACTTCTTGCTTACTCGCGACATGGTGTGTGTGTGCTATCCGCCATGTCTTTACTACGTAGGGGCGGAATCCCGAGTACTACCAAAATGGGAATGTGGAAGTGGGGTGGATAGAAATGATACGTCACCTTTAGAGGAACTCGACAGATCCATTACGGTAGCTTTCCTGAGCTCGGCCGTTTTTATTATAAAAGTGGTGCGATTATGTTAGAAGGAGGTCGGAGTGGGAATGATTTGATACCGGTATTGGAATGAAGATTGTGGATCTCATGCACGAGTGAGAGACCGTGATTATCACAAGATTGGAAGGGAAGTTTGGCAGATGAGTCACGATGTTGCGAAACTGAGGGTGGGACCGATACTGGTAAGTGGCTTGACGTGGTTTGTTTGCAAAGAGAGAATCAACGCACGAACCAATTAACTAACACAGTAGCCCGGGCAAAGTCATGGCCCAATCGGCTATCAATCAAACTGTGACCTCCACACTTCAGAGGTTCGATTGACTCAACTCGCTAACCCGCTACGCCGGGTATAGCGTAACAAACGCCCTCCTTTCCTCACCAGAGCTATTACAGAGGTACAGCACAGCTCCTAAGTTTTGTATGTTCCACAGGGTGTAGGGCAGCAAACCTCGCTTGTGGAGCCTACAAAACTTAGGCACTGTACGTATAATAGCTGACTGGGTAAAACTAAAACTCTGTACTGTACAACAGGCCATTTGGTACACTTCTCGTAAAAATAATAAATGGCCGCCAATGGCGAATACAAAAATAGGGCTGGAGAAGGGGAAAAACTAACAAAAATAAAGTTTCCACTATAAACCATGCTCCGCACCTTCCGGTCCGTCTCCACTCTTTTGTGCTCCGATCCGTTTTTGTTAAAGGAATAGATAAAAACGCCCACCAGAAAAAATAGACAAAAGGAGAGGAGGAAGGGAGGAAGCGTGTAACAGCCCTCGCCTCGCTCTCAAGAGTTTGGTATAGGGGGGGGGGGGTAAAAAAAAAAAGATAGAGTAAAAAAAGATACAGCGAAGGGAAGAAGTATTTTCAATATTGACAATGAAGTAAAGCAACTCGGTGGGGGGGCGGTGAGGACCCAGGAAGAGCGGTCGTGGGGGGCAGGAATATAGAATGCAGTTCCCAAAAAGGTAAAAAGAGAAAAGAAACAATCTGCTAAAACTCCAACAATGTAAATGCCGATGAGGTGCTAGAAGGGAGACTAGTATTTGCAAGACGACGAAAGCCAATCAAAGGTATGAAAACGTCTTTGAGAGTGAGAGGCTGTTGGGGGTGTATGAAGGGGAGAGATATCAAAGGAAAGAAAGACAGGTATCATAAAATTGTCCAGAGGGGACAATGCGTAAACCACCAATACGGAAAGAAAAAAAAAGTAGCCATAAATCCCGACCGACGCTACGTGGTCACCGAATTGGACCTGGATCTGTCACTCTCCAGCTTCGTCCATTCCTCCCCATCAGGCAGCCCGGTGGCCTCTAACCCCCCCTCCCACACAGTAGAGCCCTTCCTCCCGAGACTAAAGCTGGTCCTGGTGGAGCTTATGGAGCCAGAACTCCCTGGTGGCCGCACAAGCCCTGCATCCGATGACGAGGCTTTCCTATCCCCATCGTAGAATGCGGCTTCAGTGGTATCGGTGAACTGAGCCGGCTCGGCGTGCGAGACCTGATCGCCGAATATTGATCCCGCATCCCCAGAAAGCCTTCTTATCGACCCGTTGGAGCTCCCAACCCTGGATTGCGATGGTTTCTGGAACACGGCTGAATGGAAAAATGGCACAAAATCTTCAAATGAGTCAGACTTTGGTCGAGGGAGTGTACCCTTGATCGAGTCTGTTTGGATGCCGTGGGAAAGAAGAAAGTCTGTCAACATTTCGATAGCATCTCGGAGAGCCCCAGCGTTGTTACGGGTGTAAGTGAAAGTGATTTCCATATAATCATCTCCATTACTGGACCTGCCGCCGGGGGACTCAGTGGTATTGTCAACCGTTGGATGAAGCCTGATCCCGAACTGCGTATTCATTCGGTCGGCAATGTTCTTTTTGAACTCATCTTGCTTCAAAAGTTCCTCGAGTTCTGGGGAATTTTTTAAGCGGATTATATGTGTTTCCGGAACAAGAGCCTGCAAAAATCGTCAGTGGGTGTTGGTTATTATTCATCAAGGGAGCACTTACCAAGAACTCATGGACCGCATGAGGAACCTGCCACTGAGGCCCCTTGATAGTTACGATATCGCTTGCCATTTCTGTACTTGGAAATATGATTGTGCATCCCCACTTACTCTCCAAATCGTCTAGGATCTTGCGCTTCGCCATCAAGGTACGATGCAACAGTCTCGGAATGTCGACGTGCTCTTGCACGATATCTGCGTCCGCGCGCTGCACCATGCCCATGATCTCCGATTTGACCAGCTCAAGATTGGCTGCGTTTCTAGCCGGCGTCCTGCAGATGACATTGTCCACCTTTGAGCCATCGGATTCCGACCTTCCACTCGCCCCCCTCTCCATGGCATTAGAAAACTTGACGAATACAGAGTATTTCTTCATTATCCTCTGGATATGCTGTCCGCCGATCCCGATAATTCGCTTATGGTAAGAGTCTGGAACATGAAAGGATACAGCGGCTGGTAGTTCCTGCTCAACTAACTTTAACCCCAACATGGTAGTGTCAAACTGGTTACCACAAACATCGATAAAGAAATTGTACTCATTGAAAGTTTCAAAGATGATTTGGATATTTGACTGGCTCATAATCTTGTTGATCTTTCCGTTTTTTTTGCCGGAAACAAACTCCTTGTGCTCGTTGGCTAGCTCGATCTTCACCCGGATCTGATATGGGTTTTCCTTCACAAAAGGAACATCGCTCAGCATGTGCATGGCCGCCTTGACATTCTCGTCTGATCCACTAAATTCAAAGACTTGTTTGTTGAAAGCGATCGAAACACCCGTGAACGCTGCCACATCGATCAGGAGCTTCTGCACCTCGAGGGCCTTGGGCAACAGGCGAGCGGCCGGTGGGTCCTTGACCCACCAAGATGCATTGTAATACTGTCCGCAGATGACCATAATCGCTTTGATTGTGCGCTCCAGATGAAGAGTTTCGCTGCCTTGTATGTGAATTCTACTATCCGGAGATCCCAGAACAGGAAACTGGACAAACGTCCCATTTGCATCCATGATTTTCTTCACATCATCTAATCTCTGAAGAAGGATATAATCAATCTTAGTAAGCGTTATAGTAACCTGCTTGACGAATATTCTCATGTTCAAAGTCTGAATAAATAGTTAGTCTTAAGGTGTGTTCGCCAATCCTAGAGGGGCTACGCAGGACTTACTAGATTGAGAAGCATTCTTTCCGCCTTAGCAATATCTTCACGGGAACTGCCGGTGATGAATATTTGGTCGGGATCGCGCCGGGTGCCACCCGGGGGTGAATATCCGTACACTTGGGGAAACGGAGGAGGAAAGTAGATGGCGGTTCTTGTAGCGGACTCGATCAATTTGACATTTTTGCGTGCACGACCGCAAATCATGCTCTGAACCGACAGCTCCATGAACGTAGAGATGACTTCTTGTCCCAGCTAGAAGAGCCCGTGGGTTAGACAAAACTTCGGACGATACCGGAAATATAACAACCGGCATGGTAGCGAAAACCAAACTTACCAAATCATCGATCATGATCAGAACCCTGGTCTTAGCATGCTCGACACTCTCATAGTCTCCAAAAATACTAATCTTCAATCTCCTATTCTGACTAGCCTCACAGCCCTGGTCTACTGCGACGATAGAGGTCGGTTCCAGAGGCTTCAGGACAAATATGTCCGTTCCCGTAAACTGAGCAATCCTCTCTAAATGAATCGTGATTCGCGGATTTGGCACGCCGTCCGGAAGGTAATACTGATCGTGATCAATGTTGACGCAAGCCATCCGCTGTTAGAGAAGAAAATTATTAGCAACCGTGCTCCGACACATACTGTGATCACGATCGGTCGAGTGAGCCACTTACCATTGCGACCGGCACGCTCTGTAGAACTAAACCCCGAGTCTTATGGACCTCGGCAGGCTCTCCCGCGATCCACAGCCCCACAGAAGTAGTCTGTTTTTTCCTCAAGGCGGTCTCGGCCGTCAATTCCGTCACGGAGACCGTTGTTCTAGCTACCAGCCCCGGAGACAATCTCTTGCACAGCTCCCGGACATCGTTGATGCTCCTCTGGTGCACAGGAAGCCTGCTTGTCGGAAGGTTGGGGGGCGAGTCGGGCGGATGCAGCCATCGTTCCCTCGCTTGGGAGGTGGCCATGATTATTTGGTCTGGATCCGGGCCTGGTATAAAGGAGAAAGGAATTGAGAATGCGTAGGTAAGCGACTCGAGTGTTGAATTGTCCTCATCGGATGTGAGAATGCCGTTGTCAGCCATGGCATCGGGGAGGTTGGGGGAAGAAGTGACGTCGAAAGATGGCTTCTGAGGAAGGACATGATGAATGCCACTGGTTAGACCCAGGCTGGTGGCCATGTCGGGAAGTCCTTATTGAAGTGCGAAGACGACTCTCTAAACACTTTTCCCTCGAGTTTGTCGGGGGGGGAGGAAGGGAATGGCTTGAGAAGAGAAGACACGGCTTTCAAAGCGTGTTTGGGTGTAAACACTTGCTGGGGTATTTTAGCGGGTATGCCGTATCTCGACGTATCGATTAGGAGCCTCGATAATGACGGCAATTGCAACGGGAGATCAAACACCCCGGAACAAATGATAGGCAAGAAGCGGAGAGAAGCGAGAAAATGAGGACCAACGAGAGAAAGAGTATGAAGGGGAATAAAAGTATATATATATAAATAATATATATAAAAGGGAGCACGAAGAATAATCGGAGGACGGGGAGGGTCGACGGTAAAGTGGGAGAAGAAGTAAAGTTTTGAGATTTTATTCTTTTTATAAAGAGAAAGGAAAAGGAAGGGAAGGAAAAAAAGAAAAAAAACCTAGGTGACTGCCGTAGGTTAGATTGTAGGTTTAGTGGTGATGGATTGGCAACAGCTTGGCTAGTGCAGCGGTCTTGCAGCAACAGCAGCCAGGAAGAAAGAAAGGCCAGGGCGTTGCCAGGCCAGGAAAGTAAGATATGCGGAGGAAGGAAGTGCAAACTACAGAAAGGCCGGTAGACTGATCAAGTTCAATGCGCTGAACTGTACCGGTACTGATAATACACCCTTTCTCTCTCTCACACACACACAGATATAGCACACGTACACACACAATCACTCCCGCACACCACTAACCTTGCAGTGGATGTTGACGAGGGCGGGAGGGGGAGACGAAGATAGGAATGGAATAAGGGTAAAAAGGCACGTAGCAAGTAAGATTCTAGTGATGTTACGGCCAAAACATCCACCTCAGGGATCTGGAGCAATAGGAAAGTGCGATTTTGTGAGGAATCTGGCTGGAAGTGAAGAGAAGTGAAGAAGTGAGAGGAAAGGACAGGAAAACGACGAAGAGGTGCACAGAAAAGAAACCAAGAGGGGATCCAGAGGGGAATTGAGGGAATATATAGTTATAATTAACGAGGTGAGGTGGGGGAAAATAGGACAGATTGATAGAGACGAGCTCGAACCGTCAATGGTGACGACTGAGGAGGAGGAAAAAATAGAAGAGGAATATCGTTTCGACCGTACAAGAATCAACCTAACCCAAAGGAAGGAAGGGAATAGGGAAAGGCAGTAATTAATCGACTTAACGACCAATTGACATTCCAGCGTCACCTCCGAACACACACACACACACACACACACACGTCCAACGGTAGTAACCCGCTAAGGCCCGCCGCCGTCGCCTGCTTCTGCGTCTGCTTCTGTTGCTCGGGTGCAGTACGGTACTCGTACTGTACTGTACGGTGCAGTATACGTTGGACCAAGACCACGCTACGCCAAGTTCCACATCCACCTATAAAACCGCCGCAGCAGTTCCCAGTACGACAATGGTAGAGAAGGGACCGCCGCGGGCGAGCATATAGCATTCAACCATAGACAGACAGACATGGACAGAGAGGGACGGACAGATGGACATACCGGCCATACCGGCCCTGACTCTGGCCCCGAGCCACGATCGGTTAGCAATTCCTTATTCCACAGCCCTTTCACCTTCCATCTCAGATGCAAGAAAGAATATGGACCACACTGCATAAAAGGGAAATAAAAGAAGCTAAACCGGATCAGTCTCAACCAACCTCAATCTACCCTACCGTGTACTGTACTTACTAGCAAAAAATAAATAAGAAAGCAGTCTCATTCGTTTACTCACTTACTCGATTGGTTATGCCAGATTTCCATCAACCATGCTACTATTTACGACGTTTATCCTATGATAAAGAAGAGGAAGAAGAGGAAGAAGAGGAAGAAGAGGAAGAAGAAGAAAGTAGTAGAAAGAATAGGGAAACAGACTCATGCTCCAAAAAGCATTCAAAGCCATGTGAAAGTTTGGATATCACACACAGCACACAGCACAAGAAACCCGTGGGGTAAGAAGTTAAGCTAAGCCATTTGAACCCTCCCTCCCTCCCTCCTTTCCTCCGCCCCCCCCCTACGTTATCTCCCACCCGCTCATCAGACATGAGTCGAACACCAAAAAAGACGTTTGTCTCAGAGGCAACTAGTTTATCAGAACTCCATCCCGTATCCCTCCCCTCCTTCTCCAACCTGATAAAACCGCAAGGCCTGTACCACACTACACAGCACCCATCTACCCCTCTCTACCAGTAGATGTCCACAGCGCAGAGCCCCCAATTATGTGGAGCGGAGAATAGTATGATATGATACATCTTTCCATTTGGCAGATCCATCACAACATTAATAATTTACACAAGCATCACCACCATCCATCCAAGCATCCAAGTACCGCACCGCCGATACACATGCATATGATAAAAAACCCATCCATCCGTCCATCCACCCATCCACAAAGTGCTCGCTTCGGCAATATCCAGTACTAACTAGCATTGGTAGTCTAACTTTCGTTCAAGAAACTGGCCACCAGAAATCATGTCCGTGCTCTGCTCTCCTCCTCCTCCTCCCCCTCCTTCTTCTCCATAAGGCGGTTTATCAACCGCAAGGATGTACGTACCATCACGGTAATTGAACAACAAGAAACTTTTTATTTTATTTTTTCATCTTACCGAACCCAAGGACCATCATCATACTGTGCATACTGTAGATTATCGTGAACCAGCCAACCAGCCATCCACCCCTACGGGCAACAATGAAAACAAACCAATCACAAGCCAACCAGTGAATCACAAACAATAAACAAACCCTACCATAACCATACCGACAATCGTGTACGGTATCATCCATCATACCTGTAGCCCTACCTACCTACTCGTGAAAAGAAAAGAAAGGAAGGGAAAAAAAAAGAAAAAAACAAGCTTTTCCTCTCCCCCGGCACATTATTCTAGATCGTGAATCCCTACATCAACCGATCCTTCCTCCCCTCCCCTCCCCTCCCTCCGCTCCCCACCCCGGCCTGCATCCTCCTCTTCACCCCCCCCTTGTATCCATACACAGTAATAACGGCCTTATGCGATACCGGTGGATAAAAACCTAAACCTAAACCTACATACATACCTACAAAGAGGGATCTCTCCCCCATCCTACCGTATCTATCATACATACCTGCAGCCGGTATCATACATAGCTATATTATAATAATTATCGCAACGTGAGATTAAAAGGTTATTCTACAAAAGTTAATGATTTACCCATCCCTGGATTTTAATTTAATACTCGTGTGCAGTACTCGCACAGTAACTGTGACTTACCGTGGACCACGACGATAACAGTACTGTACCGGTATCCCTACCGTGGCACTCCTTCTCCTCCTCCTCCTCCTCCTCCTCCTCCGCACATCGCATCCGCCCATCGCATCCGGATCGATGGAGAAGGGAAGGGAAGGGGTTCGCTCGGTTTGCCCCGGATATCGTATCTAGACTACGGTGGAACCTAGCAAAAAAGATCGGAGGTGTGTGGAGGGGGGGGAAGGTTCTATTGCATATTATTATTATAATACTGGTCAATTTGACCGCGCTAGTAGGGTAGGGTAGTCTACCGTAAGATGGAAATGGTGGGTATACCCGCTCATTCATTCATTCATTCATTCACGAGCGGAAAAAAAGTATTATATATCCACCGGTGGAAGATATTTGTTGAATATTTATATGAGCGAGTGAGTGAGTGAGTGTGTGGAAAATTCAGATTCGGTTGGAAGGAATAGAATACTTGTTGCTGAACGAGATTGAATGAGCGAAATGTTGGTGTGTAGGGAAGCGTAGCCGAAAGTGGAGGAGGAGGAGGAGGACGTTTCGTGCTGGAGTTGGGGACGGCGTGGATGGTGTGTATGTACTAAGTTAGTACTGGTACATGCTCTGGCCTTCTCGGACTTTTTATTTTAGTCCCGCGATGACCGCGGTTGAATTGCGGGGGAGGGAGGGAGGATATAGATTTAATCTGCCCACCCCCTCCCCATTCACGTTTGTGCTTTTGCTGCTGCTGCTCTGCTTTTCTCTATACTGTTCTCATGGGAAAACATATTTGCACGGAAAGTTTGGTCACAGCAAATCACAAACTCTCACTCGCTAAACTTTTTTTCTTCCTTTTTTTGATTGGCCACCGGATTGGCCACCGGCTTTCCGTGGTAACGTTAGCTGGATCCACGAAAACGATTGACGGACAAACAAATAAACAAACAGACGTGCGAAGACCTCCATCTCATGCTGCCCACTCTGATTGGCCATAGCCTCGCAGATGCACGCCCACAACAGCGCACGAGCCCGGCACGATAGACAGAGTAGAAGATTTTAAAAAATAGTAATTTATGGTGCGCCAACGGAACCTGCATTATTACTATTACAAATTCCACCACAGTAGCACGCTTGTAGTAACAATCCCCCCCCCCCCCCCCAATTTAACAGAGCAGGTGTATAGGATATACTTGGCAAACAATGACCCCATTTCAAGTCAAGTCAATCTCAATGGCACTTCATCTCCCTGTAAACAAGACCTTCCACCGCCCGCAGACGTACAAGAAAAAAATAACAATCCCTAATGCCCAAATTTTAATCATTCACCCCTTTTGAACAACAGCATGACTTCTACGCACGAAATACCCCCGTGAACCAATAGTGTTACAGATGGAAAAAAGACAAAGTTGAAATTAAACGCTATCATTGGTTACCCCCGTATCTCCCTTCGTTATATCCACTCCCGCCGAACGGAGGTGGAGGTGGAGGGGGGGGTGGGGGGTGGGTATAGGGGGGATTAAGGTGAGGTGGTTGCATGTGTCCTGGCTCTCTAGGACCCGGATCCGCGAACCGGTCCCTGAAGCCAGCATCTGGCCTGACACTTGCCTGTCTCCCTGGCACATATTCCCCATCACCATAAGCCCTGGCTTGGTCAGGCCTCACGCTGCCGTGCCTGGCTGAAGGCTCTCTACCATGGAAGTAGTTGTCCATGCCATTGTAATACGGGCGGTCCTCGCGTCTCGGGCTGGCTCTACCAGCCTCTGGCCTGTATTCGAGGCGACGTTCCAGATGGTCTTCTGGCCTTACACTGGCCCGAGAGGCGGAGGGATATTCCGGCCTATGCTCGGGGGCGTAGCCACCTGTCAGCGATTGAGGTGGTGGTGGCATCGACGGTCTTGCCGGAACATAGGGATAATCTCGGCTCCTATAACTTCTGTCATCAAGCCCTCTAGGAATAACGCTGCTCTCAGGTCTCGGCGGATACTCGTCAAAGCGCATGGGACGATAATAAGGATCATAGTAACTCGGAGGTCTCTCACGAGGCGGTCCATAATAAGACGCGTAATCTCTAGGGTACTCGGGATGATACATAGGGGGCTGGGGCGGAGGGTAAGGCCTGCCGTACATGTCGAGGCGGTGGGGAGACGGTGGTCTAGTCATTCTGCTGGGTGGCCTGTACTCTGCCCGAGAGGCTGGACGCGAGTCTCTGGGGTTGCGGACTCTAGGGGGAGAAACGGAGCGTGGTGAACGTTGGGGGTAGTTAACAGGCGACGCCGATCTTCTGCCAGAGCGCGTAGGAAGACGTGAAGGGACCGCAGATGGAGCTGCATATTTACGATTATACTCGTCATACGGTCTGGGAGTATGATAATATTCTGGATCGTAAGGTGTATAGCGAGTATATCCGGACACAGGCGGTGGAGGAGGCGGCGGCGGAGGTAGGGGATAACCAAAGGATTCGTACACAGGATGGCCCGCCGCGGGTGGATGTGAATGGGCCGTGGGTTGATAACCATAGCGCGGGGGCGGTGGGGGAACTGGGGGGTAACTGTGATGCTGGCGTTCATCGTATGTACCTGTAGGACCCCCCACCCTTGTGAGACGCGAAGGGTGGACATCGGGGAATGGCGATCTGGGCTCCTGTTTGATATGAGGAATTGGAGAAATTGGGGAGGCGTTATCTCTACGAAGTTCTCTGTCCGGATTGCCTGCATATCTTGAGTACGAAATCTCATCACCGTCATCCTCAATCTCAACAATGCCTCTCGGGCCTTGAGATTCCACACGCGCCATGTTTGCCGGGCGAACAGGCTGAGGGGCAGCAGGAGATTTAAGATGGCTGGTGGCTGAGTATCGAGGACTTGCAGGAGGCGAGTAAGGGCGTTCCTCCGCAGGTGCTGGCTCGTAACCATCATTATTCACATCCAACGGGGCATTCGCACCCTGAGGCGATGGCATAGCGGGAGGCTGAGCTTTTGAAGGCTCGTAGGGTGTATCAATGGGTTCATCAACCGTAGAAGTCCCCCTGTCCGGGTTGAATTGACGTGAAGCAAAAGACTCTTTAGGAGGTCTACGGGAAGCTTCAACTACAGTTGGGAGAGTGCTCTCCACTGGTCCACTCCACGTTTTCCTTGATATGTGCCTATCTTGATGCGCCTCAGGATTCCCTGAGCGGATGGCAGTTTCAGAGTTTTCATCGCTCTCGGCGATTGGCTTACTAGGAGCGGAATCAACCGAACGGATTGTTTCTTTGAAAGAAACGCCAGCTTTCTTCATAATAGACTCCAGTTGGTCGGGAAACACATCGGTGCTCGGATCCCATAAGTTAATGTGCTCAACAGGCTCAGCGCCCGTCCAAATCTTGGCTTCAACCTCAAGTTTTCGTTTCTGCAGTTCTTTTTCAATTTTTTCCCTCTTCAACCTTAGCTCCCCCTTGGCCAGAAGATCAGATTTTGACAAAGGGACATTGTTGATTTTGGAGCCTGCACACTGAGGAGCTTGCAGCCTTGGTGTTTGAGAAAGCTGCGCTCCATGAGATGAAGCGGAGGGACCTTTCTGAAGAAGCTGGGGAGTCGTTGCTTGCGCAGATTCTGGATGATTTGCTGGTTTATATCTGGGATGCATACCATCGCGGATTTTATCGCGCAGTTGTATAATCTTGACATATTCGCGAAGCTCTTCTTCAGATTCCTGCAATGGGTCCGAGTTACCAGGCCCCGATTTCAAAACATCTGCAGGCATTGCGCGAATCTGCGACAGAACGCTGCGTGGTAACACGATGTGTCGATTAGCAGTGCGAAGCACTGTCTCCCGACTGGGAAAAGTGTAGACTAGGGATCTAAGAAGGGGGTGAGTGTGCGGAGCCGAAGCTCGGGTGAGTTGGGTGTGTGAGAGAGGGAGGAGAGAGAGGTTCGGAAAAGAGAAAGGTAGGGGTGGAGAAAGTGACGGGGTCAGACGAACGATCAGATAAGCCGAACCGAAGGTGGCTACCCTCGTCAGGTGTTCGATTTGAGATAAGATGAGATAAGTGGCAGGTTGCCGGTGCGATCGCATACCGTAGTCTAAGATTGTGCGGAGTTCCGCTGCAAGCCAACTCGACTTGCGGGTGTGTTTGCTAGCCGAATAGTACTTGCGCCTACCGCCGGTACTTGAATGATTCTCCTCCTCCTTTCTCCCTGCCAACGAATAAATTAACCAGTTGAATTGTTAGCCTCTCCCAGTTTCCACCATGGCTGCAGTTACTCAAGATAATCTGCCTGTGTTTTTCTTTGATATTGATAACTGTGTATGTGGTACAATCGTCTTGAAGTTGAGGGTTTGAATTAACCACTTGCAGCTATATTCCAGGAGTAAACAGGTACGAACTCTGAGTTGAGGATTTCGGGCGAAGGTGCGGGCAATTGTACCTATACTCATGCCTCTCTAGGTCCACCACATGATGAAGGATTTGATCGACATCTACTTTCAAGACCAACTTCGTGAGACTTCCTCGATTCTACATGTATATGAAGCCAAGCTCACAGCGAGTCTAGAATTGGACATGGAAGATGCCCAAACTCTTCACGAAACGTATTACAAATCGTACGGTCTTGCTATCGAAGGTCTTGTTCGTCACCATAAGATAGACCCCATCGACTACAATAGTAAAGTCGACGACGCGCTACCCCTAGATCAAGTTCTCCACTCGGACCCGGAGTTAAGGAAGTTGATTTCGGATATCGACAGGACAAAGGTGAGGCTTTGGCTATTTACCAATGCATATGTCACCCATGGAAAGCGGGTGGTTAAGCTTTTGGGCATCGAAGATCTCTTTGATGGTAAGAAATACCTTGTCACAGAACCTCAACTACTGCTACAGCTACACGTTACTGCTAGCATTCTTGCTGACTTATTTTAAGGGATGACATATTGTGACTACGCTCAGGAGAATTTGATTTGCAAGCCCAAGGCTGAGATGTTTGAGAAAGGTATGTTACCCCATGGGGAATATCTAGAAAATTGCCAATAGATTATCTATAGCTATGAAAGAAGCCTCGATAACTGACCGGTCCAACTGCTACTTTGTGGGTAAGCTTTTAATTTCTGGTTCCTAGAGCTAAGTTATATAATCTGGAAACTTACTGATGTAAAAAACCAATTCAGATGATTCGACAACAAACTGTCAAGCCGCCATTAGATTTGGATGGGAAAACACCGTCCAGAAGCTGGAGCCTGGCGATCCGGAACCATCGGTCTTAGCTGCAAAGCACAATATTCGGAGCCTGGAGGAGCTTAGGACTTTATACCCGGAGTTTTTCAAATAGTCAGATTAGATCTTTTTAGTTGCAAATACTTCTAGTACCTGCGTGACCATTAGTATTATAAAAATTCAATGCAATGGGGTTTTTTTCCCACTTTATTTTCTTTCATCCCTACAATAATCCCTCCAGTATTATAGATGCGGTGAGCAAAATAATCCGGTGGCCAAGAATTAGCAGTGCCGCAAATATTCTGTGAGAAAGACATGTTGGCAACCGGATTGTTTTGCTCACCACAAGTACAAGTTACAGGCATTTAGAACCCGAACATTGGAGACCTGGTCTTCCGTTGCTACCACCACCCAACAGACTAGACTGCCTATGGACGAGGTGGCTGCCACTGCGGTGGCTGTGTTCCCCGACCTTAAGATACCGATGAAGCCGTCCAAGCTCACTCAGGT
>Ga0307509_10005487_pt1 | contig 17618 bp, 23 predicted proteins | sample 10_EM_MG_FD_202245 | JGI IMG/M metagenome (GOLD analysis project Ga0307509, IMG submission 202245) | Populus trichocarpa ectomycorrhiza microbial communities from riparian zone in the Pacific Northwest, United States - 10_EM | ecosystem: Host-associated > Plants > Roots > Unclassified | place...
AGCCTGAAAGGCAGGAGAAGTTAGGGGGCGAGGGGGGATCGTGCACTGAACGACGTGGAGTTGTAATTTCAATGACTGGAGGTGTAGAGGGCGCGGAGCCCGTGGGAGTAGTAGAGGGCCAGTGGTATGGGAATGTAAGGTCAAAATTTCCGCCCAGGTTTGGGCAATAGTATGTTGCTTGGGAATTGTACGGTCCAGAGGAAAGTTATTGGGAACCCTTCGAGATGGAGGAATGTACAGTTATGCGGATCTTCACCAATCTCCTTGACGGGTATCCGTCTGAACCTTGAGAACATAGGGCTGGTGACTTACGTATGCGTGGAAAGAAGACACAATGCTACAATCTGGGAAAAGATCTAGAGAAGAAGCAAGTAGTGTAACGACCCTACAAAGAGGTAGCTAGAGGGGCCTAGACTCAAGCCTATATGGTACACCAAGGGGTAACCAGATTCAGGATAGACTAGTAGACATAGTATAATAGCAGTAGGGATGAGTTGGTACAAGTGTCAACGAAGTGACTGGGTGACATTAGGTTTGACAGTGTAACCCAGGTAGACCAAAGTTACACTGCTGGGCAGGGTAACCTTGGAAGACTATATTCGCGTAAGGTTAGAGACGTATAGTAAATGTTGGACAGGTCTTGAGGGCAATATTATAGGTAGTCGTGGGGACCCCCGAAGGCAATAAATGCATGAAGGGGTGAAGTTACCCTACCTTAGGGATCCAGTTACCCTACTAAGAAACCCGGATGACCCTACCTTCACTAACAAAGTTCTCTGCCAATTTAGGGGACAGTTATCGCACTATAGTGATGCTCTTAAATGTTCACAGGGGCGCTTTGTATATCACAAAGCAGGCTACCGACGTAGTAGCAGTGGTCTGCACCTCCTGTATCTTTGAGGAAATATTCCTAACACCCCCCTCCGGACCCAGCAATAATACAGTGCAACAGGAGTGTACAACGGTGTAGTTGTGTGTCCCCTAGCAAATAGAGATCAATTGGAATGCTCTCACCACACAATATAGGTTGTGGCCGTTGATCCAACCAGAAGCTGTTCGCAGGATATATAATGAGTGTGAGGGTAACTGCCTCCTAGGAAGCCACCTGTACAACACCTGGGGGCCACCTAGGGGCATACTTTGAGCTCCGCATTGTAGTATTGTCAACTGTCCAGGTCTTAGGGCTGACTAGGGAAGCAGCATGGCTTCCAGGTCAACGACTCCAATGCCAGACTCAACCAACCCAGTGAACTGTAGCATTACCATGGCTTATTAGTGGACTCTGGAGGTGTGAGTCTTATCGTGATTAGAGAGGGTCCGGCATGGTGGGCTGTTGGTAGCCCCCATGCAGTTAAGCAAGTAGAGACTTCTCATTATCGGAGCATGTAGTCAGGTTTTGATACTTAGTATAGCCAAGTAGATTTTCCGATGAACAGCGTAGCCTCTATATACGAAGCCCCCACTGTATCAGTAAGGCGCGATGGTAATTATGTCGACAGTGGGCACCTCGGTCGACCACTGACATGATCCTGATAGGAATGAGTTTTCTCTCATGCAAATGTAGCGGGAGGGACATTACTGGAAGCACTTCCTATTTGGAGTGATGGCTAATATCTGGGGGTCCGATTCCCTCCAGGTGTTAGCCCACTCTAGGCAGGTGACTGGGACAACCCTGAGATGAGCAGGATGCTGGGGAAAGGTCAGAATAGTTGACGGGTGTCCTCTAGTATATTATTCTACTTAATTAACGTGAGATACACTCTATTCTGATCACCAATGATCCTCAAAAGATCTTATTGAGTGAAGCTTTCGGGGTTTATAATATTAAGCTTTACCTCTTGATTCTACTTTGAATTATCATTATGTTTATTTCATAGTTACTTCAGCTTTGAGTCTGGCTGCATTCTCATTCAAATAACCATTGAGGCCCTGGTCCCATTTTGTAGCTACGGCTCTAAAAGGTGCAATGACGAACCTGATTTCACCCATGTCATCCAGGAGGCATTCTCTAAAATAATTCAAATTAAGCTTGACATCTTGTATGCCAGGATTGGAATCCAAAGACTCACGATCAACAGCGTCTACCACAAGTCCCTCAGCCTTCTTGGGCTTATGAGCTAATCCCTTGTCCTTCATTTGCCACTTACAAAGCTTCAGAAGTCTCCTTACCCATTTAGCATACTTCGTCCTCCTTGCCTCGTCCCAGTAGTCCCTTCGACGACCAAGGAGTTTGCGCGGATCAAAAGGTAGAGAGTCACAGGCATCACTATCGGAAAAGGTATCAGAATTAGCCTGGTCTCCTCCTCTATCAACCTTTCGACCGGTTGGAAGAATTCTACCTCCCTCTCCCTATCTCCTTCGGTATTTTTACCTTGGGTCACCCGTGGTCTATCATACCAATGAAATCCCTAACGTTCCTCGTGATCTTCCTCTATTCTACCCGAACGGGGTATTGAAATAGTCGCAGGTATAGGTCTTGGTCAGTGGTATTCTGTCGAGGCGGGCATTTCTTGTTGAAATCCCAACAATCGTCCAACTCAATATCTGTTCACATATCACAATAGTGGCAGCAGATCCATTTTACCCGTATGCGATGTGGCTCAGGATATGGCGAAGTACACTGGCAATAGGTTCACCCTCGCCTAGTCCACAAGATACCTAATCAGTCGATATGAGTTCACTCCCCTCTTCCTCAATCCTACACCTGGCCGGGCAATAAGCTGTGGCCAACGGCACCGCCAGCCGCTGAAATCCGCCACATCCTGCATTACCTGGGGGTTTTGCAGGTACAGCTAGCACAGTTGGCGGAGAAAAGGCTGCTGGGTTGTACAGTGTGACAGGCAAACCAGTTGCCGCTGCGAGTGCATAAGGACTTTAGTCTTCCACCACAATCACGGGAGTTCTCATTTCAACTACCTGAAGGGCAGCCACAAGAGCATTGGTAGTAGGGGTTGTCGGTTATGGGGATATAGACCCAACCAAGGGCCTAGCCTTGGGTCTTTGCTCTCCTTACTTTGCTCCAGGGCCCTATCCACATCACTAACAGCGGCCGGGGAATGGCCTCTCGAGCAGAGAGTTTCTGTGACTGTAGTTTCGAACAGGGCAAGCCTTGATGTGGAGAGTACAAGCTGCCGTTGCTGCTCCCTAAACTGGTGCTGTTGGGCATGAATCAGCATTTGGTGTCACATGTTTTGCAATAACAAGTTCAGTTAGAAACGATTTATATCTTTTGTCATGCATATATTTTGCCAATTCTGCAGTGTAGTGAACAGAGGGTGCTTGCATCAAAGGCAGCCGAGGGGCGGCTCTCATGACCACATCATTCTTGAGGTCAATGTCATATTTGTCATGTCTTGCATGTGTGAGGGCTCCTACTCCTCCCTTCAACATATGTACCAACATGGCTTGCCAACAGATATGCATTCTGCTGTTCCAGCATCCATGCATTTGGGCTTGAACCAATTTCCTCATGGAACATCAACTGTCTATCTTCCACGAAACCTTCGAGCTGGCCTTGGGGCTCAGGGAATCACCTGTCCAATTCCAGAAGAAGATAGGGCTTGAATATATCGCAGACGATGGTGTAAGATCGAATGTTGTTCCTGCTCTGTTCCGGCACTCTCGGCCTCACAGTATCATCTTGGGTCCTGTTAGTCAAGAGACTACATAGGTCTTCGATAACCATCACAACCAACTCTTTTTCAATAGGAGTTGGTTCCTATTCGAACAATCCTGCCAGCGGAGTCGATCCCAATCCAATCAAGTCCGCAAGGGAATTGAACAGGGACAGATCTTGGAATGTCTGGTTTGAGAATTGATTGGAACAGGAACGGTTCATACCCACCGAGGAAGACCTTGTTCTATCCACCCAATGCTTCTTGTACCAGACAAGCGACTCATGTTCAAAAAGTGTAAACAGTAGGCTTCTGCAATCAACAGTTCTCACCAGAGAGTTAAGCGAGTGGGCTTAACAATATACAGCAAAGGGGGCACTCGGTAGAAAGCCAGATCCTAAGAATGCTACCCTACCACAGACTCAAACCAGAAGTCAGAATCAAATAAAGATAATGATAATTCAAAGTAGAATCAGGTGGTAAAACCTATTATTGTTAAGCCTCAAAGCTTCACTCAAGAACTTCTTTTGAGGATCGTTGATTATGAGAATAGAGTGTCTCTCACATTGATTATGAGAATAGAGTGTCTCTCACGTTAGTTAAGTAGAATAATGTAAAGCCAGAGGATACCCATCAACCATGCTGACCTTGGAAGAGCACCCTGCACAGCTCAGGGTGGTCCAACTCCACTGCCTAGAGTCGACTAACACTCGGAGGCTATCGGACAGAGCGGATATTAACTATTGGCGCAAATAGCAAGTCCTTCGAATAATGTCTCCCCTGCTAGCTCTGCCTGAGCGAAACCTCTTTCCCATTGGTGGCATGTCAGTGGCCAACCGACATGCCCACACTACACATAATATCCATTGGGACTCACTGGCCCCGTAGTGGTTTCGTCTGGACAAAAGCGAGAGAGTCTATCGCCAAATCTACTTGGCAATACTAAGCTTCTAAAGCTGACTGCATGCTCCCACGATAAGAAGTCACCATTTGCTTGACTGCATGGGCGCAACCCACAGCCAACAATACGAGATCCTCTCCAATCATGACAAGACTCACACCTCAAGAGTCAACTAATAACCTATCGTAATGCTACAGTGCACGTGGTTGCATGGGCCAGGCATTGCAGTCGTTGTCCTGGTAGCCTTGCAGCTTACCTGGTCAGCCCCATACCCTCTACCGTGGACTATACCATTACATGGAAGTCAAGGTATGCCTATGGGTGGTTGCCTGCTGGTATTATGGTCGCGCCCGAGAAGGCAGTCTCCCTCCCACCCCTCATATATACTGCGAACCGCTGCTGGTCCGATGGATGGCCACAACTCATACGGTGTTCTTGGAGGCTTCGTATAGAGGTCAAGGTAGTAGGAGACAGACAACTACGCAGCCATAGACAGCGGTCACGCTGAGCCAATCCTTGGGCCAAATGGCCCTATTAGGAATATCCTCTGAAAGTTACAGGAGCTTTGGGCAATTCATGGTCTTCAGTAGTTGGTCTCGTGCCATACGGAGCAGCTCTGTGATCATCTTAGAGCCCCACTCTCTTGAGGTAACTTTCCACCAATTCTGCATAACCCTTTGTCTGTGCAGGTAGGGTAACTTGGGTTCCTAAGCAGGGTAACTGGGTCTCAAAGGTAGGGTAATCATGTTTCCAAGGTAGAGTAGCATCACCCTTTCAGGCCTGTATTGCCTTCGTAGGTCCGCGCAACCACATACAATGTTGCTCCCGAAACCAGTGCAATTTTTTCTATGTGTCCCTAACTTTACACAAATATGCTCTTCCAAGGTTACGCTGCCTAGCAGAGTAACCATGCCCTACCTGAGTTACTCTGTCTAACCCAATGTCACCAAGTCACTCTGTAGACACTTGTACCAACTCATGCCTACCGGTAGTATACTAAGTATACTGGTCCAGCCTCTATCTGGTTCCCTCTTGGTATCCCTTATGGGCTTCAATCTTGTCCACTCAAGTATGTATCTATAGGGTCGTAACACTGGGTCCACATCAGAGATGCCTTGAAGGAGGTGTTCCCTATCAGGGGCAGTAGACTGACAGCGCCAGATGGGGTGGCTAAATGTTTCGTTCCCATTGCAGCACCGCAGAGAGTTTTTGGGGTCATCCATTCTGGACCCAAAGGGGTTGGCAGTCTGATAGCTCCCCTGCGCTCTCACTTCGTGGCTCCCACCAGCCCTGAACCTCCCGAAACACAGGACGCTATCAGGTGTCAGTGACAGTGGGAAGGTGTAGTATGGTGGACAGAGCACTAATCATGTCCACTTTGTCAACAGATCTTCCCTTGTGCAGCTGGTCAGGCCCAGCCACACAGCCACAATGGTGTTTTGGGAGGGAGGTGAGGGTGCTACGGGGAGGAGCGAGGCCACTCAGAGCAAGGCCAAGGATAGGGTGCCCAATAGAGGGCGGGCTTTATTGGCTAGATCGTCCACAGTAAGGTGTGACTGGACTTTGGACTTGGAACCAGGGGTCATCGTGGTGAGTGGCATGGTAATGGGATGGAGGTGTGTGCAGAGTTCTTGGGGCAAGTCAGAAGCCCTGTACTTTAGTAGTAAGGGGAAAGTCCGGGAAAGGCGGCCGGCTGCCGGGTCAATGGTGGCGCGTGCCCAGACCAGCCCAAGGGCAGCCATGCACAGTTTGTGAGGGACAATAGCCGGGAGGGGTGAGAGGCAGGACTCCACAGCCTGTATCGGGATCGGGGTTGTCCTGAAAGAGTTGCAGACCATCATCGAACCTCCTGCCAATAGATGTCCAGTTTCTTGTACTGTCCATTGTTTGCGGTCATGAGCTCCGCTCTATAAACCAGGGTCGGGAGAAAGAGGCAAATTGGTATTCGGTGGCAGAGATGAGAACACAGCACAGCCAGTGGCAGGATAGCCTTTTGACAGTAGCGAAGGCTGCTTTGGCAAGGCCCACCCGCTTTGTCAAGTGTGCCAAGGGATGAGGAGAGGTTGGGTGTGAGCCAGTATCTGAGCCATCTGCAACAGGAAAGTGGAGGAAACATCTGACCATGGTGGCATATCCAAGGGGGGGAGTAGGAACACAGTGGGCCCCTCTGTAATCGAGTCATCCAGTGCATAAGCTCAGTTTTAGGAACACTGAAGCCAACCTCACGGGCATTGGCGCTGGCCCTAATGGATCGAAAGACATTTTGAACGATCGTGACATTGGGGCTGAATCAGTGTGACACAGTCAAGGTAGCAACGTTGTCGACGTAGGATATTGTGAAGTTCTTGGACAAGTGGATGTAAAGTGAACCGACATATAGGATGAATAATAGGGGTGAACTTAGGGAGCGTTGAGGCCGGCCCTGTTGAAATAGGGAGTAAGAGTTCACAGCCCCTTGGGATACCAGGCGACAGGTTCTCTAATACAGGAACGATTTAATCCATGGGACCATGTAGCGTGGCACTCCACCTGGCTTCAGAGAGGAGAAAAGTATGGATACCTTTACATTGTTGAACCCCCTTGAGGCCAAGGAACACGGAAGTAACTTTTAGGCATGTGCGTTGCAGTGTTCTAATGGTGTCCACTAAACCAAATACTGCGTCGAAGGCGTAGAGGGCTGGGAGGGAGCCGGCCGGACTGTGGTGGAGCCGCTTGAGCGACTTAGCTGGCAGCGCGAGGCGGGAGGTGACCATTCTCTCATGGGCTTTAGAAACAGGCTGGAGGACGCCAATGACTTTAAAGGACGATTGGGAGCCATAGAAGGGTTTGTCAGGCTTGTCAAGAACTGCCCCGCTTGCCTTTTTCATAGAGGGAGGGTGGTAGCCAAATTTCAGTAACAGATCAAGGAGGCTGGGAAGCAAATGTGGGGAGATAAGGTGTTCCCGCTTGCACACGGAGTATGGAATTGTGTCAGGGCCGGGGGTAAAGGAGGATGAGCACTTTCTGAGTGAAGAGGTAATCACACTCGCCATGAGGGTTTCATAGCCCTGGTGCACTCTCAGGATCACAGGCACTATGGGCAGTGGTTTGGGTGCGAAGAACGGGCCCAAGAGAGCATTGTTGACCACCTTAGGACAGGTAGCCTCAGGTTAATTAGGGAATCTTGGTGTGACTGTTCCGCTGGGAAATTTCTTTGCCGTACAGATTGTACATGAGGTTGCATCTGTCAGGAAGCATTTCTAGTGTTGGTTCATGACTCCCTTTCTGGCCAGAAAGGATCCTGCATTGGCCAGGGTGGCTGAGGGCCTGTCCCAAGAGGTATTAGCAAAGCGGGCTTTTCTGCATGAGGAGGGAGATTCCTTTCTAAGGGTAGGCAAATTAGGGCTCCACCATAGCTTGGCTCTGACAGAGGAACGATGCAATGCTGTGTACACCTTGAGGAGGGTAATCAGGGTGGTGAGGTGTGTATCAAAAGAGTACTGAACGGAGTATCTGGTTGGGAGAGCCGACGGGGCTAGAACATATTAGTCTTTGAGGATGGGCGTCAGGGCCACTCGGTCCTGACCGCATGCCCTGTAAGGGCAGGAGGAATTCTTATAGGGTGTACCAATAGTATCATGATAGACACATGATAGGACCCAGTAGCCGGGAGGGGGGTTGACCATTCATGGAAGAAAAGAGCAAGGTTCGTAGAGGCAAAAGCAAAGTCTAGGACCGAGGGCCTAAGAGGCCCACGGAGTCGGAAGTGGGTGAAGACTCCAAGGGTATCTAGTAGTGAATATCCGAAATCTGAAGCTATTCAGAAGTACAGATAGGAAGCCGGGATATTGGCAGAGCTACGGCTCCAGAGAGGGTCCGCAGAGCGATGATAGCAGTTTACGTCGCCAACAACAAGGGTGGGACACATGACAATAGGGAAGGCCCGGATGGGGGAACCTGTCTAAGAGCTCCCCCAGGTTCCGGTACTCTAGACGCAGTAGTGGTTGACTATGTGAGCTTGTCAGTACGTGTACCGAACAAGGAGCAGGAGGATATCTGAAGGAGGGCAAGGTCAGACCTGTCTGTAAATTCTGGGGTGACAGTTGCCATATCAATCAAGGAAATAAAATCTAAAAAGCCACCTTATGCCGGTCAGTGGAAATCATTGGGGCAAATGAAGTAAGGTGCGTAAAGGAAGGCAAGCGGTTTCTCCACAGTGGAGGGTCATGGAGACAAACAATGGAAGCAGGGTGTTTGGCCGAAGCACACGAATTACACAAGGAAAGAAAGATATCACAGCTCCTGAGGCAGTTGTGTTGTTCACTGCAAACAATCTGGCTAGGGGCCGTCCCTGGAGTCAACTCAGTTTGGTTGTGTGACATCTTACCAGGGAGAGCCTGAAGGAGTACGAGTATCAGGGGTGGTGCTGCCTTCTCCAACAGGAGGGGGCAGGGAGCCTGGTGAGCCTGATCTCGATATTGTCGGCGGTACAGTTAGAGTCGGGTGGAAGGCTCTTATAGTCTGTTGCTCAAAGGGTGGAAGTAGTCCTACCAGTGGAGTGTTGGATCCAGGAACCGGAGGTGAAGGCAGAGGGTGGCGGAGTGCATCTGGGATGATCTCTATTCTGTCGAGGTCTGGTGGAGTCTGGGCTTCTTGAGGAGGAGATACACTTCGTGGGAAGGTGGGGGCCTTTCCCTTTAGCCGAAAGCTCCGCCCTCTATATGCATCTTCCCACAACCTTAACCTCTCTGAGTTGTTCACTCACATTACGCAACTACTTATACCTCATAGGGTTATAGTATAAAATCCATCAGCTGACTCTCCTGAGTCAACTGTGCAACCTCCTTTAACAAATCAAAACTCATAAAACAAGTCATCTGCTTAAACGAGTCACATGCATGAAACACATGACTTATTATATAAGTCATTTGCGAAAGTCATTACATCATCTGACTTGAATTGTAAGTCATGCGACAATCAACTAATCATGATATAATAATGACTTACAAGTGCTCAGCTATGTGAAATCCTATGGGTCAAGTGACGTCATAGCATAAAACCAACATACCTTATGACTAATAAATATTAGTCATATGAAATCAGTCATGCTGAGTTACCATTTGTAATAATAACTTGTTGCTCCTGATTTCAATAGGAAGGCCCATCAGCAAAAATACTTGATTTTGCATCTACACACATCTAATCGTACCCTGTAGTGGAGTTTGCATCTGGTCAGCATCCTGTGTATGCAATAAATCCTGTTTTGAACTTTAGAAGCCAAAATGGACATGTAAATGTTGTCCGTTAGGGCTGAAAATTCATGTTTGTCTACATAATTGTTAGATTAAACTTAAAATGAAACAGGTTTTTTGATTACTTAAGTTCAAAAAATTGTCCAACAGAACGCAGCCGGAAGATGTAGGGTGCGCTGATATGCCAATAATGCAAACTGATTTTTTTTGCTGATGCCTATCATGCTATTGTGTTGACAATAACAATTGACAAGAAAAAATTGTCCACACAATCACAACAATCATCAGAGTCATATTAGAAACGTGATTTGGAGTTGTGCTAGACATAGCAAAACCACCAAATTGTAAATCTTCACTATGAACCCCACTACAGGATGCTACCAGCCTGTAACAAAAGATATCGAAAGAATAAAGAAGCCAAAGGTCCACTCTACAATAGCCAGAATTACCCTTTTTTCAACCATTACATCTGGTTAGAAATTTTGCATGTAGGTCTTAATGATACTAACATGGTGGCTAGCCAAGTCTATCCTATGAATCGATCATTCTTGCATGGATGGCCATTGTTCCATCCTTGGTGGACATATAGTTCTGTATACTAGTAGTTTGCATCCCACCAGACTTGCTATCTTGCTTCTGGTATCCCTCATCAAAATACACTTATTTTATATAGCCCATTGCAAACCAACCACTGACTCTAGTTATCACACCAAGTCTAAATGTTTCCCTGCCCTTGTAACTAGGTATTATGAGAAGCTGTTAACAGCGGGTTATTTCTAGGATTTGGGACACAAGGATACACCCTCCAGCCCCTGGTCTCTTACACCAGTGAATTATTCCCAGTATGCTTAACGCCAACGCCCCTAAGTATTGCGGGGGGTTATCACAGCTGTAGGTTGGGCTACCTTCTCTTGGCCCCCTAGTGTTCCAATCCTCTTTTGAAGGTATTCTACCTTCAACGTTGTTTATTTTAATCGTAGGTGCTTCTACTCTCATTTGGTGGCTTCCTACTTCTCTCCTAGCAGCATTTCCTCCTTCTGGATTTGATGAACACTGGCAGTGGTGATAGTGATTCTCTGGATAATAACCAAAGAGCAAATGGTAACAACCAATCCACTAGGTTTAGGAACCAATCCAGTATAAACCATTAGCACTGGCTTGGTATTTTTCCTATCTTAGAATTCAAATAAGGCTTTTTAAATACCAATGATTTTGCTGCGCATTTTAAAAGACCTCTCAGTGAAGGTCCGTGTGAGATGCTAAGGTTTGGAGGAAAATGAGGATCTTGTGGTGTTCGTATTGCTCTGGTTCCATCTATTATATTTATTGTTACGAGTTCCTTGGTAACAATCCTCTTGTATTCTTGTCATGATGCAACTGGTAACAACTCTGGTTACCAGTATCTCGTCACTTTTACTATATTGTCAGAGTGTACAGAAGTGACTTGTCCCTTTGGAGTTCCACTATCTCATTAAAATAAACAAAAACAGAACTAAGTAAAGGACTGTTTTGTCATTATACAGAACTATCCCAATAGTTCGTAACTATCAATATGACTCTTTGGACTGAGCTACGAGTTGTGAGGCCTGAGAATGTGTTGATAGCGTACTTATAGAACTCGATAGTTGATAGATAAAGAGAATTGTATTGCAAGTTCTTGGTATGGAAAGGTCCTTAGAGTGTTGGGTGAAGATCCTATCTCTCAGATCCGAAGACCGGACTTATATGTGCATTTTCACAACCCTAACTCTCATGACCTATCACCTTGTCTTATATAACTTTTATGACTCATAAAGAGTAATAGCATGAAATCGGTCAGGTGCCTCCTACGAGTCACAATGCAATAATCCGTTTAACCAATTACAACCCCTAAATCAAGTCATGTATTTGTATGACTCACATGCATTACACGCATAATTCATAATGTGAGTCATGTACAAAGGTGATTACCTCATATGAGTCAGAACTATGAGTCATTAAAACGATTAATGAATCAAAATATAACGATTAGTCGCTATCCTGTTATCATCTGAGATAATATAAGTCAAATGACTTCCTACCATGAAACCTGTTGTTTTTTCCTTATAATATGTTTCATATATATCTTTCTATTGATAGGATTGTCTATTTCTCTACTTGGTACTAGTATGAAGGCCCAGCTTCACCCGTAAGCTGGCGATATTACTACAGCCAAGACATAATTCCATGTATAACACAATATTTCATAATAACAATTAGAGGTTTGCTTATGTGTTTTCTTATCTGGTGTTCGGTTCATCACGGTTGTTTATGCATTTATTTATGAATCTTTCTTGGTCATATTATAAATCTATGATTATTTCTTATTATTCCCTCACACAACTATGGATTTATGCATACTTTATTGGGATTTTCTTTGCAGGTTTACAGGGTCAAACATGGTTTGCACTTATGTTTCTTACTATGTTTTCGCTTTCATTTCTTTGTTATATGGAGAGTACACTTCGTGTTTAGATACTGAGGTTACCGGACATCTCGCTTAGATTAATATGAACCAGAATACCCACCAATCTGCTCTTCTACCTCACAACACCGCCTCACGTAGTAAGCAACGCAAAACCCTTGTACTTGCTTAGTATTTTCTACATAACAGCATAGATTGTCCATTATCGTCCTATATTTGAACAAAACCCATATACCATATGACTAATAAGTGTTAGTCATGTAAAGTCTGCCTAGCTTGGTCACCTATTTGTCACACCCTTGCTATCTATGTAATTAGGCAAAGTATTCTTAATAGCTCCAATACAAATTACACTCCCATATAGGAGCCACTTCAGTTCAATCTCCAAAACAGATCGGCCTGGTCATTACCTGCATTGAAACACCACACTTATTTCCATCTTCCCCCCCCATTGCCCTACATCTCTCCTCAGACACCAGTCAAACGTCTTTTCTAGACCGTTCTCCAATCTAATTGCGGATGTCTGCTGCAAAGGATTCTCTACTACATTGATTATCGACCAATATACGAGGAGTACAAAGGCCATCAAGCTTGACTGTGCATCTTGTTGGGTCCAGCTCTTCTAGCACACCATATTGGAAATCTGTAATTCTTGAATTGTATTCTGAAATCGCTCTAGGATCATGATAAGCGTGGAAGGCGTACTCCCCATAATGCCTAGTATCACAAATAGTGACTCAGTAAGGAAGAGTTTACATGACTAAGACATATTAGTCATAAGGTGTGTTGGTTTCAGACTATGACTTCACTTGGCTCATAGTTTTCACATGACTATGGATTTAGGAGTCAGTATTATATTATAATTAATTGATAGCTTCATGACTTACGATTCTGGCGTCATACAATTTAATGAGTTTCGCACATGACTCAGCTTATGAGTCCGTAGTTTCACCCATGTGACTCATTCGAGCACAGGACTTGGTGTATGAGTTTTGATGGGTTAAAGGATGTTGGGCAGTTTCCTCGGGCTAGTCAGCTGATGGATTTCATAATATGACTCAGTATGAGTCATAGAGATTATGTTAGGTGAGGTGATGAGTCACCAGGGTTAGGGTTGTGGAAAGATGCCGATATAATGGGCTTGGTTCCGACCAAGAGATAGAGTTGCTCCTCCGTCAAGAAAGCGGGAGTTCCTCACTACATGGTCTCATAGATTGGGTCTTTTCTCTCCCAAGGGACATGCCGCCTCCTATTCCAAGGGTCGCCCAGGACCTTCTCCTCAGTCCAAGTAGGCACCCCTCAGGGTTCCCCAATCTCCCCACTACTCTTCGTCATATACGTGGCATCTCTCCATATCGAGCTCCCAAATGGGCACTCCCTGTCATGCGTTGATGACTTTGCGCTGTCAACAGCATCCACATCATATAGGAGGAATATCAGGACCCGGCAGAGAGCCTTTGGGCAGATCAAGGCCCGTGCTATGGCCAGGGAGGTAGGCTTCAGTGTCCCCAAGACCTAACTCATCCACTGGAGGACTCCTCTCCAAAGATACCCCGACTGTGCCCCCTCCCCGCCCCCGATATGCCCGGACGGCCAAATATTCCCCCACTTCCCTGTTTCAGATGGCTTGGGTACTGGTTCACTCCTAACCTGGCCTCGTCGGCACACTTCGCCAAGCGGCCAAGCCTCGCCCAGGGGGCCTTCGCCACCATTAAACGACTCTCTCCGCCCGGGTCGGGCCTCTCTCCCCACCTCTCCCACCGCCTTGCGATATGACTGCTCCTCCCCACCCTCCTATACGGGGCCGACATCATGGTCCCCAGCAGAGGCATGCTTACCAAGATGGATGTCTACTGGCACCAGGTCTAACGCTGGGTGTCCAACTGCCTCAGGTCGACCCCTATACCAATTTTATCGGCTGAGGCCTACATTCCCCCTCTCCAAGCTATCATTTCCCATAAGCGCTGTATGGCCGCCCTAAGGCTGGTCTGTGCTGCTCCCACCATCAATCCTGCTGCAGGACGGCTTTGCCCTTCCTTCCCCTCCCTCCTCAAGTACCGTGCCCCGGACTCTCACAGGGCCCTCTGCACCCGCCTTCCCCCCAATGTTATGCCACTCTCTTGGAAGACGAACCGTCCACCCTCAAAAGTCAGGTCCCATCTCCCCGTAGATGAGCTCGCCAACCTGGCACGCCCCATCCTAGGATCGCTGTCGTTCGCCCCCATTGCCAACGCTACCCTTCTCCCAGAACAAGCCTCCCTCCCTTCTCACGACACCATGACAAACGCCTACAAACCCCTCAAAGGCAGAACGAGAGTTCTTCTCCTTGAGGAGTGGAGGCGCTTGGCTCCACACCCCTTGTACTATACCTTCCCGCTGTCACTGACCCCCAATCCGTTTCTTGGACTGGGAAAGTTCATCGCCGGCCGCATCCATCAAATGAGAGCCCAGAAGAGCGACCTCGCCGCCCACCCCTCATGGTCAAGATTAAACGATCCCAAACACTGCCCTAGGTGCGGTGAGGAGGATGAGACATTCAGCCATGCCATACTCTGCTGCCAGTCGACGTCCTTCCACAGTGAATGCCTCCTCCAAGGCCTCACTAGTGTCGGACCAGACTCCCCCCTCTGGACCAGTAAATACCTACTCTTGGCCCTGGCTGCCTTTATCAGAGCAACCGCGACCAACTACCCACCCGATATGTTTCCTTCCCTTCCCCCTTCGCCCGCTTCGATGGTCTTCCCGTCCTCACCAATTTCACGCCCCGTAGGCCTTTTTTCTTCCTCCCCGATACGTGCTAGTTAGGTGTTCTTATGATAGCTTGTTGTAGTTTCCTATTATGAATAAGAAGTTGTTGTGATTTCTTATGGTTATCCTTTTATGTGTTAGCCGTGAGATGGCGATGTGTCGAGTACTTGACACGATTTGGAGATGATTTTATATTTTGGTTTGTTTTTTGGTTGTTTGAGATTAAGGTTTTGTTTACGCTATAGCTAGCGCTGTATGCGAGTTCTTGTACCATAACAATGAATACATGATATAAAAAAAAATAGAAAAAAAACACGAAAGAAAAACCGACCAAGAGATAGCACACAAACCATCTCTCCTCCACCTCCGGCGATTGAAATCTCAATACCAGGAGAAATCATGGTCAATTCCCGCCATCTACCTCTCTTCTCCCACGATGGCTACTGCCTAGGAGTTGATGTTAAGCCGTCTTCCCTCCTCCTCTGGGGCCCATTGGCGTCCCCTGCTTGGGGCTCTCATGCCCGTTCTTGGTTGAAACCCGCTCATAAAGTTCGGTTCTGCCCATTACCCCGCATTCTCTTTGCACATCGCCTAGAGTATTACATGGACAGAAAGCTTCGCGCTTCCCTCACTGTCGGCGTTACAGTGTCAGACTCTCAGTCAAAGTCGCCCTCAGCTTGCCGGGCTTGTACCTCTGATTGGAAAAGCCTCGGTTAGTAACATTTCGGTCCCGCCTCGGTCTCGTCGTCGCCCAAAAGCCCTTGCTATGGCCCGTTTGTCGGTTGTGGCTAGCTTCTTCGCGATACTTCCACTGTCGACCTCCTGGGTCTGTCTGCTGGCACCGTTACTGCCCCCGTTCCGCTCCTTGGCTGGCACCCAACTGCTACACTTTGGCTAGCACCCTACTGCTCATCATCGTCGGCTGGCATCCCCTCTGCCTGGTGGCTCCACTCACCTTCATTCTCTCTCCCAGGTGCGATTTACTCTACGGGCGCAAACCTCGCCTAGCTTACAGTTGATCATGGTATTGCAGTGCCTCCTTCGTCTCACCTAAACACTGACGCGTCCCCATCTTCACCTTACCCCCGACCATGAACTAGCCTGCCCCTACCGGTGACTTGCCACGGGGCCTTTGGGTTCGCCATTTTGGCAACAGTGGTTATATCTCGTAATTTACTTGATTCTTTTCCTAGTGTCTCCTCGGAGCCTGCGGTAGGGTTTGGGTCTCTCTCCTGTACGTCTCTATGAATTGTTTCCCTACGTGTCTGAGGTTTTGTCTTAGGTGCTAGGTGGGGGGGATTTCTCCTATCGATTCGCGTTGTTTGATTTTTCCCCTGAAGAGGTGAAGCAGGCACTGGTTATTGGGCTTATTGGTTTTTTTCTCTTCATAGCTTGGGCTGCATATGGCCTTTGGTACCTAAAACAAATAAAACTTGATAACAAATAAAAAAGAAAAAAAACAAACGACTAAGTGATAGCACCACGAACCATCTCTTCTCCACGAACCATCTCTCCTCCACCTCCGGCGATTGAAATCTCAAGACCACGGGAAATCATCGTCACTTCCCCCCACCCACCTCTCTTCTCCCACGATGGCTACTGCCTAGGAGTTGACATTAAGCCACCTCCCCTCCTCCTGCGGGGCCCGCTGGCCTTCCCTCCTTGGGGTTCTTGTGCTCGTGCATCGTTGACACCCGCTCATGATGTTCGGTTCTCCCCCTTACCCCATACTCTCTTTGCTGCTTGCCTAGAGTTTTCCATGGTCGGAAAGCCTGTCGCTTCATTCATGGTCGGCGTTACTGTGTCCTACTCTCAGTGGAAGTAGGCCTCGGCTCGCTGGGCTTGTACCTCTGATGGGGAAAGCTTCAGTTAGTAACATCTCGGTCCAGCTCATTTTTGTCGTCGTCCCAAAAGCCCTTGCTATGGCCCGCTTGTCAGTTGTGGCGAGCTGGTTCGCGATCCCCTCTCTCTCCACCTCCTGGTTCTGTCCGCTGGCACCGTTACTACCCCCTTTCCTCTGCTTGGCCGGCATCCTCCTGCTCCCCTTCGGCTAGCACTCTACTGCTACTCGTCGTCGGCTGGCATCCCCTCTGCCCGGTGGCTCCGCTCACCTTCTACGCTCTCCGATCGGTTGACCCCTCCTCGGTTACCCCTAGCCATGGTACCGCACTGCCTCCGTGGTTATTGTCCAATGCCGTTGATCGATGTCATGACCTGCCTTACCATACATCATGGTTCCGGTGGGCACTCAATACTTGAGTTTTCTGATGTGGGCAATCATCAGTCCTCTCCCCCGGGTCGCCGTTTGAGGCCTTCGTCATCCTTTCCTTTCTTTTGGTCAGCCTGCAGAAGGGTTTGGGTCTCTCAACGTGTTTGTTTCTATGTATTGTTTCCTTACGTGACTGAGGCTTTATTATCTTAGGTGCTGGGCGGGAGGAACTTTTCCTAGGGACTCGGGCTGTTTGATTTTTCCCATGAACAGGTGAAGCGTGTCTTTGGGAACAATTTATAGGTTTTGTTTTCTCTATAGCTCGCGGTGCATGAGGCCTTTTGTACTGAGAAAGAGAATTTCGTCCAGGGTCCACTTCGCCTGAAGGAGGAAAAGAAAGGAAGAAAAAATCCCGGAATGGGAAAATGGGTAACCGGATGGGAGAAGAAGCAAAGCAAAAGGTATTTGGTGA
>Ga0307509_10005488_pt1 | contig 17613 bp, 4 predicted proteins | sample 10_EM_MG_FD_202245 | JGI IMG/M metagenome (GOLD analysis project Ga0307509, IMG submission 202245) | Populus trichocarpa ectomycorrhiza microbial communities from riparian zone in the Pacific Northwest, United States - 10_EM | ecosystem: Host-associated > Plants > Roots > Unclassified | place...
TGTTATCTACTCTTTATTTCCTAATAATCATCACTTTCCAGAACTTTTGAACGGCTGTAGTGACATTTTTGGTATGAACATTGCCAGCTGCAGCTAATTCCTGACACTTCAATCTCTCAACTCCAGCCAAGGCATCAAGAACATACAGATTTCTACCATTACCACTATAAAAAAGGGAAATCAACTTGCATGATGACAATATACTCGTAACTAGAAAGTAGACAAATAAGAAAAAGGGAAAATCTGAAGCATTACAGTGCAAGAACTTGGAAGAGACCACCAAATGATCAAATGTATAGAGTTGGAATGAATAATAACTGCACATAAAATCAACGCTGAAGCTGAATGTAGAAGTACCATCTGGCACTGCCTCTTCAGCTCTCTTGACATAACAGTCAATTTCATGTAACCAATACTACATTCTAACCATATCACTACCACATCTGTTCAGTTTTTTTGTGCTTTCAACTTTTTCCTAGTAGCACCAGCAAATGAAATATTAGAGCAACAGCGTCATAATTCGTTGCAGACAATAAATGGTAGGAAAAAAAGAGTGTAAATGAAGCAGAAAGAAGTTATTAGCATAACAGAAGAAAAGGATTGAAAACAAGTAATCAATTTTTGATTGATTGAAGAGCATCCGAACAGAGTCATTAAATTTAATGTTGAACCACACTCCCAACTTGTTAATCTGATGTATTTGTAAACATTGGAGAGACATCAGGAACAATGCTGGAGCTGGAAAACTGCTCAGTATCTTCTAAAAGGGAACCGGATGAAGAATGCTCCAGAGATACAAAGATGTCCTCGCCTCATAAGTTGAAGACAGTGGTAAACTGAACCTTTCAAGATTCAAGACCTCCTCTCTTTCACTACCCTTTCTCTCTCCTTCTTCCTTAAATGCCATCACATACTTGTTATTCAGGAGCTCACTTGCTGTTGATCTCCGTGCAGGATTCCTTGCAAAGCAGCACCGGAGAAAATCCTTACCTTCCTCTGATATGTTGCTAGGAATAGCTGGCGATTCGTGTGCAGAACCAATCATAGATAAAAGGTCCCTCACAACTGAATCCGGATCCTTCTCTGGAAATTCTTTTCTGCTCCTTTCTCACATTTTTTTTCCAGCGATTTCGTTGACGCCAATTTGTTGACAAACTGATGCCATTGCTCTATTATATCATTCATGTAGGGCAACTCTTTTCATTCCATTTGATTAGAATTCCATCCTACCATCTTTATTAACTCAAGCATTGAAAGGGTGTTCCAACTGTAGACTGGTTTTTTTTAGGAACAACCCAGGCTAGAGAAAAAGTTGAGCCCATCACTGCACTAGCTCAGAACACAACCATAAGAAATCCAGTTCCTCTCTGAAGTTTTTCCCGATTTCATCACACTGCAAGAACTATTATTCACCTCTTATGTGAGATACAAATTGCAAGTCATGATAACATGGCCAGCAAACTAGACCACAAAATGAACGCTACATCAAGGCAGCTCAGGGAAGACATAGGGATTTAAACTGAAGAGTGCCAAAAGAATTTGTTTACAAGGCTATTACAGATGCAGCCATTCTGGGGCCAATGAGATGGTCATTCGAGACCACTAAGGTCATTCAAAAGAATGACACACTTTCTAGCAGCCGTGGACCAATAGGGATGGTGCATATCGATAGATATTGCTGCACTGTGTTTGCTATCGCTTTAAATGCATCAACATCACTAGTAACAAGGAGAAACAGATGCCCTCTCCTTCTATCTGTTTCTTTGATAAGTTAACACCCTCACCTTCATCATCAGACCCGCAAGAAAACAGGAACCCTCGTCTGGTGTGAAGCTCAAATCTTCAGAACAAGCAGAGCCACTGAATTCATAATCTGCTCCGGTCAATGCAGCTGTCCATTCCACCGTTTCCTGCATTCAAAAGTCTCCCCAGCTTCACCTGGAGTATTATTTAACCTGGGGTGGCTAGTGAGAGAATGAGCAACCGCACCGGCGGTCCTGGATAATTTCCTCGGCATGCGCATTTACCCACTTAACACCAGATAAATTTGGGGAAATCACCACAAAAGAATAACTAAATTAGCACTAGTCGAGCTATCGACAGAAGCAAAAATCCACGCAGCACATAAAAAAATGCAGTACATAATATATTTTTTTTACTTGTCCCTAGCTCATGAACGAAGAAAGAAATATGCATTCATTTAATATATAAGTCGAGACCGAAAGTATCACCTTGTGGCTGTAGTTTAGTGGTGAGAATTCCACGTTGTGGCCGTGGAGACCTGGGCTCGAATCCCAGCAGCCACATCATTCTGAATGTTTTGATTTTTTATCTGGGCTTGACATTGACATTTTAATCCCTTCCATTTTCCTTCGTACATATATAATCTCTCATAAGGCCTCATGATTTTATCTTGGGCTTGGGATGAAAAAGCCCAATCCCTTTCACTGGGCGTTTTAAGTCAACCTCAAGGATAACATCAGATCCCCTCAAGTTGTAGAAGGAAATCTTGGAATGAAGATTAATGGTGGGACTTTTGATATAGCTTTGGTCTGGACTGTCGTTTGCAATTCTCAACCTAGTTATGGTCTTCTAGATTTTCTTCCTATTTCAACTGCCCCCCCGCCCCCAGCACCTTGCTGCATGGAGGCCTAATGGAGCTTCTGGTGCCCCTCTGTATATCTGCTGTTGATGCAATCTTCTGTATTGACTGCCATATTATGTTGCAAAAACCCAAAGCCTATCTCACCCACTGAGATTTTGAGCTCATCAACCCCTTTGTCTTCTCTCCTCTCTTCTTCATTCAAGGTGAGCTAACTTCTTGTATTTTGTTTTCGTTTTTACTCAAATGGGCCCTTTTCTTTTTGGTAATTGGTAGTTCCTTCTCTTCTCTGTTTCCTTACTTGCTACTGTCATTCTCTGTAACGCACAAGCTCTATCTCTATGCTTTGTTGCAGCAGTGAACTTCTCTTTAGATCTTAGGTGCCTCTTGCCTTGACTGTAAATTTCATTATCGGTGCTGAGTGGTGACTCTTCTTTTCTTTATTCAATTTTTGTTCTTTTCATTCGTTGCCTATATGCGATTCAATGCTTAATTCTCGAGTAAAAGTTAGCTAGTTTGCTCTTAATTATGCCGCCTCAGATCAACTAAAATAATAAATAAATCTCCCTTCTTAGTTGCGCCTAACAGAAGGTTGCTCTTTGATTTGTTTTGGTAGGCTAAACATTTATGTGCTTTGTGATATACGAGCATGATCTCTATTCCCTGTGAATTTGTTTTAGCTTCCTGAAAACTGAGAATTTCTCTGCCTTGTGATATGCAATTCCTTAGTACATATCATGAGTTTGTAGGATAGTTGATTTGTTAACCTTTAATTTTATGTAAACTAGTAGTCACTTCAGCATAACTATTTTCTTGGAAATTTATTCCCATCTCAATAAATAATTATATTGTATTTTTAACTGAACCATTTATTTCTCCTCCTCCTCCTGACCCCTTTCTAACTTCCCTTCTCCAATTCTCCTACCTTGAATTTAAAGAAGATCAAACCTCAAATTACTCCAACGATACTCTAGGCAAATAGAAATCCTCAATTGATTTTATCATGTATAGTAGCATGCATGCATACCTCAATTTGGTAATTCATCTACAGTTCTCCTAGTTTTTCTTTAATGCAAACACTAATATCTTCTGGAAATAGCATCTCGTTATTCCATAATTCATCTACAGTTCTCCTTGTTAGGGGTTGAGAATGTATTTATAAAATCCAACAAGAGTCGTAATTTAGTTGAGTTAATTTAAAATGATATCGTTTTAATATTTTTTTAAAAAAATAAAAGTTAAAACAATATCATTCTTAAAAACTTATAAAAATCAAATTAGATTTCACCCAAATTTTGATTACAAGTAACCTGTTAGATTAACCAAGTTTGATTAGCTAAACTCCCACCCAATTCTATGTAACACTGGTCTCTGGCGGGCAGGTTTAGTAATACTGGTGGCAAAATAAACTAGTCTCCTGTGGGTTTAATAATATACTGTTGGAGAGGGTAGCTTAATAGAAGAATATCTAATAGTTTTAAAGAAAAACGAAATTGAGAAAAGTATTAGTCCGGAACCCAGCTGAAAATTGGTGAATGATTGGGAGAGAGATTTAAGATTTGCCCTTGAAAGTGATATTCCAAAAGCAAAGTCACGCTTGACACAACAGTAATTTCAAGTGTCTTCTGGCTATAATTAAATGCCATATTATCAACAAAAATTCTGCTTTTCCTTTCTGCAGTTTCATGGAAGACGGCAACAGACTGCAAGTAGTAATGTTTCCATGGCTAGCCACGGGACATCTCATACCATTTCTCCAACTCTCCAAGCTCTTAGCTGAAAAGGGTCACAAAATCTTCTTTGTATCAACACCGAGGAACCTTAATAGGCTTCCTAAAATACCAAAACAACTATCTTCAGAAATTATTCTAGTATCTTTTCCCTTTCCTCATGTACCCAACTTACCATCCTGTGCAGAGTCATCTACAGACGTACCTTACACCAAACAACAGTTACTAAAGAAAGGCTTTGATTTGCTTGAACCACCACTGACGACTTTCCTTGAATCCTCAAAACCAGATTGGATTTTCTACGATTATGCTTCTCACTGGCTACCATCCGTAGCAGCAAGGCTTGGTATCTCATGTGCCTTCTTTAGTCTTTTCACTGCTGCATGTTTATCTTATATTGGGCCACCATCAGCTTTGATGACTATTGGAGATCCCCGGTCGAAAGCTGAGGACTTCACGGTCGTGCCCAAGTGGATCCCTTTTGAATCAGACCTTGTTTTCCGTTTGCATGAGGTAACAAAGTATGTGGAGAAAACGGAGGAAGATGAAACTGGACCGTCGGATTTGATCCGGTTCGGTTTTGCAGCTGGAGGGAGTGATGTTGTGATCATTAGAAGCTCTCCCGAGTTTGAACCGGAGTGGTTCAATCTCTTACACGATCAGCTGTACAAAAAACCAATTATACCGGTCGGGTTTTTGCCTCCGATAGTCGAACATAACGAAGAAGATGATAATATTGATGGTCACGAGTGGAGTAATATCAAAGAGTGGTTGGATAAACAAAAGGTTCACTCAGTAGTTTATGTTGCCATAGGGACTGAGGCTTCTTTGAGTGGTGAAGAATTGAAAGAGTTAGCTCTTGGTTTGGAGAATTCAACGTTACCTTTCTTTTGGGTACTCAACAAAATACCTGGGTCAACTAAGAACGCGTTGGATATGCTACCAGATGGCTTTCAGGAGCGAGTCAAGAATCGTGGGATTATACATGGGGGATGGGCTCCACAGGTGAAAATACTGAGTCATGATTCAGTTGGGGGGTTTATGACTCACTGTGGTTGGAACTCCATCATTGAGGGGCTAACGTTTGGCCGAGTGTTGATTCTGCTTCCAATCCTAAATGAACAAGGGCTTAACTCAAGGTTGTTGCATGGAAAAAAGCTTGGGCTGGAGATACCAAGAAAGGAGCAAGATGGATCATTTACATGGGCATCAGTGGCCGAGTCAATGAGAACGGCAATGGTAGATGACTCGGGCGTATCGTGGAGAAACCGGGCACGGGAAATAAGATACTTGTTTGGGGACGTGGATAGGAATAACTGTTTTGTGGCAAGCCTTGTAAATTACCTTACGGAGAATAAGAAGGCCCGGGTTCCATAAGAGTCGAATAGCTCACCTCATGGAAATGAACCCAAGGCCGAGAGCTCGCTGTTTGAGATTTGAAATGGCATGTAACTAATAAAATACTTGTGAGCTTTCCTTAAATAGAATATTGTGTATGCTAATAAATAAAAAAATTGTTGATTTTATTCAAAGATTGAGTTGGGAAGTTGAAATAAAAATGTTACTGTTAAAAAAAACTGAATATTTGTACCAGTTTGAAATTAAATCTCTAAAATTTTAATTGGTTTGAATTAATAAAATTAAGTTTTATTTTGTTAAATTGAGCATTAAATTAATATCAAAACCTATTCTTAATATCATGAGTGCCTTGTATAATTAAAGTCAACCAAAATAAAATATCAAACTCAATCATTAATTAATCAATTTAATATGAAAAGATTAAATTGAGAATAAAAAAGTCAAGTGACACAAAAATTTAAAAAAAAAACAATAAATAAATAATTATTGCAATTCCCAATGAATTATGTCTTTTATGTTGCATTCTTTTTGTTTTTTTTAAATATTTTTTCTCGTCTTTTCATGTTCATGTGATTCTAAAAATAGTTTTATATTTCACTGATTGTAAAATTAAATTATAACTATTAAATGAAAAGTAAAAGGATTAATAAAAAAAAATACGAGTGAAAAAAAATTAATTTTGAAGGATCCAATAAAAAAATATGCAAAAAAAAAAAAACAGATTTTAGGTGATAAAAAAGTTTGAAGGCACAATAAAAAAACAAAAAGGGAAGGATGCAAATAATAATAATAAAAAAACTTAAAGTGGTTTATTGTTCATGTAAACAAACAGTGTTTCATCCCAAGTTTTTTAATATATAGTAAAATAATTTAAAGTTTTTTGAAAGATTTTGGTTACGGTAAGCCAATTAAATTATCATGTAATTTAATAAATTTTGAGAGAGAAAAGCCCTCACTTTATAATTATATATCCAACGATTCCATATATCTTCAATCGTTCTTCAATCATATCAAACTACACCATATGTGATTCTCATTTCAATATCTTCAATTTGGAATGAAAAACAAATTGATGGAAGAACTAACTGAAGATTGACTAGACCTTAATTAAATATTTGTATTGATAAAACTAGAGATGCAATTAAAGAATAATTAGGGTACTCATTTTATATTTGTTTATTATTAATAAAGTTTATCAATAAAATATACTTTTTAATTAAATAAAAAATTAATTTAATTTCAAGAAAAATATTTTTATTTTGAATTGATAGTATAATTTCACATTTGGATCTTCCTTAATCGATAAAATATGGTGTTGCCTCGCGTGGAGGATGACTTTCAATACAGAAGCCATCCCTGACTACCGTTTGTAGGAAGTCCACACCTACTATCTAAAGCTGACCACCACTACCTCGGGGAGATTCAAACACGAGGCCAGGAGACAACGCCGATGAAGACATGGAACGCGGGAGACCATGTATGGTTTTAGACCAAGGGCTAAGTCTTTCCCTTGTAATATTAGCAAGACCGAATCTCCCGAACATGTGAATTAGACTTATGTCATTGACCAAATTGTAATATTATAGCTAGGAATTATAATCAAATTTAGACGGCCATTTATAGTATCTTTTTTTTTTTTTAATATCAAGTAGCAAGTCGAGTTTGATGTGGACGGTTACCTACTTACTCAACACAGCAACATGTTCATTGTTCACATGTACAAGGTCTATATATAAATAACACATACCCAATATGCTTCAGTGTCATACATTAATTACATGCCTAAGAATATGAAGAGCCCGATGACGAGTGCTGTCTTCCTTGCCACTGCTTTAGCCTTTGTTGGACTTATAGCCATTAATGGCGCTCAAGCAAGGATTTTACCAGGTGATTAACAAGCTTCTGCTTAGATATATCATCAAGTCTCACTAATTTCATAGAAGTTTTTTTTTTTTTGATAATCAATTCATAGAAGTTTATTTATCTTTTAAATTGTTTCTTGATTCGAACATGATTTGTTTAAAATGATGGACTTAAATAATTAAAGAGATTAAATTTTTTGAATGTTGAATCTCTTTGTTCTAGAAATATAGAATTGCTTGGAAATATTCTAAATAAATTTTCGTTTCTTCATATGCTGCAGATAGAATTGGACTCAAAGTAGCAACACTAGCTAATTATGGAGGAACTTATAGCCCACCATCTCCATCTCCGATCCCTTCACAGAGATCGAAGGAATTAACCAGCAATTACGAGAAGTATTCATCTCCGCCACCACAGTCTCCGAAAGCTGATCCATCAATCGGTCAAGTGACGCCCAGTTATGGACGGACCATGGCATCACCTCCTCCACCCCCGAAACCTGCATCACCAAAAGCCCAGCTTGAGATTGGGTCTCCATGCACTGATGGGTGCATTTCTATGATAACAAATCTTGAAAGACCAGTACCACGTTCACCTCCATCTCCAAAGCCAGCATCTCCTACACGTCAGATAACCTTTGATCTTGAACCGAAAGTGCATGCAGGATCACCACCAGGGCAAAATGTATTTTCAACTTGAGTTGGCTAGTAATTTCCTCTACGGGGTCATCTAATTAATTGAATGGATAGTTAACTAGGAGAGGAGAGATTAATTAGCAAATAAGCATGAGATTAACTTTATTGATGTAGACCAAAATTTAAAGCTATAAAAGATCATAAATTTCACTGTGACTGAGATTAAACAAAGAATTATTACACTGGCTGCCTATGTTAATTTACATGGATATATAGCAGCTCTTTTTAGTGAATTAAAGTTATACCAAGTACATATGCTATAGTTATGTATAATATTTGGAGAGAGCTGCTCCAGATGCGGTGTTTGCTATGCTGAATAATATTGATTGGACTAGACTGAATTGAACTAGATTATATTGGACAAATAATTATTTTGTCTTGTGTTTGGTATGTTTTGAATTAAATTAAATTATTTATCTTTATTTGATAGGTCAATCTGTGAAATTCATGATTCTAAATCTAGTTCAGACCGAGTTTTTATTTGAACTGGAAAAGATATTAACTCAAAAAACTCAAAAAAAACTTGGTCAACCTAGCCAAGTTAACTTATGAGCAAGATAATTAGGTCAAATTTAATCTTTTCTTACCGAGTCAAGATTAAAGAATTAAAAAATAAAATAATATTATTTTCATAAAAAAAATTGACTTAAATTAAATATTAACAAGTTAACTTGGTAATCAAGACCAATAACTAGGTTTTTTTTCCGAATTAATCCCAAACCGCAATTATATTTATAGTATCAGTTTTTTTATTTTAATATCAAATAACAAGTCGAGGTTGACGTGGACGGTTACCTCACCAAGATCCAAGGAAATAACCAGCGATTACGAGAAGTATTCATCTCCGGCGCCCCCACAATCTCCGAAAGCTGATCCATCAATCGGTCAAGTAACGCCGAGTTATGGACGGACCATGGCATCAACTCCTCCTGAAACTCATGGGCTCAAATGGAATGTGGATGGATCTTCCATTGGTAAGCCTGGACCTGCTGGCATTGGGGCCGGGTTTTCTTCGTGATCACAAGGGAGTGGTGTAGTGTGTGTTTTCAAAGGAAGTTGAGATTAAAGAATCAACGAAGCAAAGCTGTTGGCAGTGATTAAAGCATTAGAACTATCATCTACTAGAGAGGAGTTTATTGGGAGGAGAATTGTAATTGAATCGGATTCTTCCAATGTGATTAACTGGATGTAGACCGTCGAGATTTCATGAGCTTTTCATCATCGCATCCAGGTTCTCTCTAGTCTTGGGTTTGATAACGTACTCTCACGCCTTGAGGGAGGGTAACTATATGGCAGATGCTCTTGCAAAACAAGGCGTTAACCAAGTTTGTGAATTGGTGGCTTGGCTTCGACACTTCATATAATTAACCGGCTCAGATTATACCATGTTGGCTGATTTTGTGCTCTCTGCTGTGACTGGGTGTTGCGGACAACCTGTCCTTTTATACTGCTTGTTTTTATGGAGCTATGGTGATTACATGGGAAGGACTCTGGTTTCATGTATACAGTTTATGGCTTAAAGAAGTCGTTTGCTGGCTGAGAATCTGATGAAGAATTAGGCAAGGGATGGATCTCTGACTGTATTAATTTTCTGCCTTTGGGTTATCTTTTCTCCCACCTGGTCTCTTTTGTTTCTGTTGTATCTGTTTCCAATTGACCCTTGGGGTTGTTAATTTCGCCTTTTCCAGGCTTGATATTGCTTATAAGAAAAAAAAGGACCACATTTCCATGATCATTGGTATTAGCATTATTTGTCTTGTGTTTATTGGCATGCCATCTGCATTTAACCTAGCTAGGAACTCCTCATGTCTAAATTTTCCGGGAGAAAGAATGTATTCTGTGCAATAATAGAAATCGGAAAGATTTATTATTTTTCTGGTTGTGGGTGCTGCAGGGACATCTGTGGACATACAGATTCTGCAACAATGTTTGGACTTCATTTTACAGGATGCTTTGTTTAAGAATGAGAACTCCCAGGAGAATGTTGGTCTGGTTAAAATAGTGGCATGTAACTCGAAGCTGCTGACACGATGAGGTTGCAGAGAGCTGGTATCTGCTGGATGCAGAGGTGGATGGCAGCAGGGAAGGTTGGGAGTCTTGTTTACTTTACTGTGGAAAACTTAACAGTACTGTATAGCCATCGACCTATTTCAGCTTACTTTATTTGATGATGCATTTGTGGACGGTGCATGCATATAGTATCGAACGATTTGTCTTGTTCCTTTTATTTACGAGTATGACAGGATTTGAGGATATCGTCATGAAATAACAGTTATCAACCCACCCACCAAAGACTTGGATTTGCATAGGCTCCGAGGTAATTAATTTTGTTTTGATTTCTTTTTAAATAATTCAAAGTTGTATTGAATCAAAATAATAATAATAATAATATTTCTTGATCAAGTTTTATTCATGTTTAACTGGGTAAACCGAGTTAATTAAATTTAATCGGATCAATACCTTATAATGATGTATGAAACTATAAATTACTGAAGTATTAATTATTTTTTTATGTCAAAGAATCAATTTAATCTAAAAACTTAAATTACTAAATAATATCACAAGATATGATTTATATTATTTTTTAACACATCTCCTCGAATTAAAATCTTTTGAGTTTGAAACTTATAATTGATTATTAAAAGTCTATATCATATTTAAAAACCAATTCAATCCAAAAACATAAATTATTAAATAAAATTTTAAAATATAATTTATATTATTTTTTAACATTCAGACCATCTCCCCATTTCACAAGCAAGCACATGCACGAAGGCAATCTTCCTTCACTAAAAATATTGTGTTCTAAGAAGACCAGATAAAGATCATTCTGGTGTATGCAGGTGCAGTGGTTGAAACCGGAGTTGAATTGGGTTTTGTGTGAATACTAATGAGGCAAAACGTGGTAATCCTGGATTAACTGGTGCTGGTGGTCTAGTTTGTGATTCTTCTGGTGCATGATTACACGGTTTTACTGCTAATATTCTGTGAAAGTTGAGCCGGCCCATCATAAAGTCAACTACAGGGAATTTCATTCAAAGTCTACCGTGTTCCATGATTGTTACTTTCATAAATGGCAAACCCTAAGTGTGAATCTTTGAAGAAATGTTTTACTTTCCACAACTTACTTGTTATGAATTGAAAGTAATTTATTCCTTTGCAATCAATTAAAGAGTGCCAATTACCATCTTGGTTGGCCTGAGTGGAAGGGATTCCGGTCATTTAAGCAAGTTGTCTCGGATTCGAGTTCTTGTGGATGCAGCAAACTTTCTTGAAAGAAATCCCTATCTTGACGTCCGACAGAACTTCAAAGGATTAGTCTTCGATAATAGGGACGCCAATTAAGTTCTTTCTTTCTCGATCGTTCTTCATGCAACTGTTGGAATTTTTGTCATCGAATTGTCTTTGATTCAACTTTTTACTATATATGTGGTTTAAAACGGAGATGCATCAAGTCAAGAGTGGATGTCCTTGTTTGTGGAGATTGAATGAACCCTATATGTGCAAAAGAAAAAAAACGTGTTTTTGTGTACCAAGTAGAAATATTTGATCAAGCACTGAGCAGTCAGCTAGTTTCACGGGTGCTTCCCCTTGAAAAAACTAATTTAATTTCATATGTACAATGACCCACTCATGCCTTGTGAAAAGACCTCGAGAGCAATGTTTAAGAGCATTAATTTGAAAATTTTATGTTTTAAAAATGTTTTTAAGAAAAATTAAAATTTATTTTTTAAAAATTTATTTTATTTTGGTGTTTTTATATTATTTTGATGCGTTAATACTAAAAAAAAATAAAAATTAAAAAATTAAAAATATTATTTTAATGCATTTCCGAGTAAAAAATACTTTGAGAAACAACTATTATTTAGTGATATTTTATTTATTTATTTATTTAGTGTTATAACAATGAAGCTTCTAAATGTGAATTAGACTAATGTCATAAATCAAATTATAATATTATAGCTAGGTATTATAATCATATAACTTTGGCTTACATATTTGGATAATAAAATTTTCAATCATAGACAATGTTTTTACCTAATATGTAAAAAAAAAAAGAAGAAGATATTCTCTATCAAATATGTATTAGTTAATCTATTTAGATGGACAATTATAGTATCATTTTTTTTTATTAACATGGGTGTTCAGATTAGTTTGTGTGCACATCGACTAATCCCACGGGCCTTGAAATTAACAATCATGTAAGCCTCCAAAGACCCTGAAATTTGTGAGACTCGAACAAATTATCTTTAAAAAGTAGATCTAAAACTTGACCAGTTAAACTACACCATATTAAAATCAATATCATTTTTTTTTTAATATCAAGAAATAAGTCGAGTTTAATGTGGACGGTTACCTACTTAGTCAACACAGCAACATATGTCCATGTACAAATTAAGGTCTATAAATAACACATACCCATTATGCTTTAGTGTCATACATTAGTAACATGCCTAAGAATATGAAGAGCCCGATGACGAGTGCTGTCTTCCTTGCCACTACTTTAGCCTTTGTTGGACTTATAGCCATTAATGGCTCTCAAGCAAGGATTTTACCAGGTGATTAACAAGCTTGTGCTTAGACATATATATGATCAAGTCTCACTAATTTCATAGAAGTTTATTCATCTTATAAATTGTTTCTTGATTCGAACATGATTTGTTTAAAATGATGGACTTAAATAATTAAAGAGATTAAAATTTTTGAATGTTGAATCTCTTTGTTCTGGAAATATAGAATTGCTTGGAAATATTCTAAATAAATTTTCGTTTCTTCATGTGCTGCAGATAGCCTTGGACTCAAAGTAGCAACACTAGCTAATTATGGAAGACGTTATAGCCCACCACCTCCATCTCCGATCCCTTCACCTAGATCGAAGGAATTAACCAGCAATTACGAGAAGTATTCATCTCCGCCACCACAATCTCCGAAAGCTGATCCATCAATCGGTCAAGTGACGCCTAGTTATGGACGGACCACGGCATCACCTCCTCCACCTCCGAAACCTGCAACACCGAAAGCCCAGCTTGAGATCATTAGGTCTCAATGCACTGATGGGTGCATTTCTATGATAACAAATCTTGAAAGACCAATACCAAGTTCACCTCCATCTCCAAAGCCAGCACCTCCTTCAAGTCAGATAACCTTTGATCTTGAACCGAAAGTGCATGCAAGAATATCACCACCAGGGCAAAATGTATTTTCAACTTGAGTTGGCTAGTAATTTCCCCTACGGGATCATCTAATTAATAGAATGGATAGTTAACTAGGAGAGAAGAGATTAATTAGCAAATAAGCATGCTCTCGAGCTATGGCATGCAGTGACCATTTCCCATCTCTCTAGAGCAAGGTTCCGTAGGGTGATGTTCTTGCTAGCTTGGCAAATCTTAGTTCTCTCCTTGATTAGCATGGTGTTTTTAGTGAGAGCTAGCAGCAAGCGAGGATAAAAGAAAGCAGTATGTATCTGAGTGATTTTAGCTGGAAAATCTTATGCATCCAAATAATGGCAGCGAATGATCATGAAATTATATATATAATCCTTCTTGGTTTTTCTTCATGTTAATTAATAGTTAGATGGCTTTTACCACAGCTATATATGTGTGTATCGATCGGAATTCATACACCTATCTAGTTGATCATGTATTCCAAGTAAAATGAATTCGTGACTGATCTTTTCTTGTTGCACAGCTAGACGATGGTTGAACACATCATGCAACGATGCATCTATATTTATATTACGAGAGGTTTTTTCTTCTTTTTTTTTGTTTGTGTTTTTAAATGTTTTTAATGTGTTAATATAAAAAAATTAAAAATATATTTTTTATTAAAAAATATTTTTAAAAATCTACAGCGGGACCAAACACTTAAATTTATGCCATTGAAATCAAATATTGAACTTTCGAGAATTTATCTCAGCACTTGTTAATTTTTGTGAACAATTACGCTTAAAGCGGGAGAGTTCTAGGATAACTTGATGGATGTAGACCAAACTTTTAAAGCTATAAAAGATCTTAAATTTCACTATAACTGAGATTAAACAAAGAATTATTACGCTGGCTGGCTATGTTAATTTACATGGATATATAGCAGCTCTTTTTAGTAAATTAAAGTTATATCAAGTATATATGTTATAGTTATGTATAATACTCGGAGAGAGCTGCTCCAATTATTTATTTAGCCAGTGTTTTGCATGTCGAACATTATTGATTGGACTGTAATAGGCTGAATTGAAATAAATTATACTAGATAAATAATTGTGTTTGGTATGTTTTGAATTGGATTGAATAATTTATTTTATTTTATATTTATTAGACACTAGACAGACCTAGCTGATTTAAAACCTAAATAAGTCCGAGTTTAAGAAAATAAAGAAATGATTGATTCAATCTGACCTGGTCAAAAACCCGGGATAGCTCGAGATAAAACACTGGTAAAAAATTCATTGAGTTTTTTTTTACCTGGATAATAATTAACATGATTCGTGATCCAGACATTATCCTGGCTCGATTCTTTGATCAGATTTTAAATCTATAAAAATAATAATTTTTAAAACTATAATTTGTGTTTCTAGGCTTGATGGTGTCATGTGCATGATGAATTTAACTTTTTTAACATAAAGTCTCGTGAGTGGTAGGTTAGGACCCCTCTCCCATGGTCCTAAAGTTAAAGTAAACAAATTGGAACGACATTGGTGAAGGAGTAAAGGAAGCCGCCACTAACACGGTCAAATTGTCGGTACTTAATGAGTCGCCACTCAGCTCAGTATCCTGAGCTGAGTGGGTTCCTCTGGCCCATGCTTGACGTGACAATGTTTTCGTCCAGGTTCACTGTCCGAGAGTGATCCTTTTTTCGTCCTTCTCCATTTCAGTCAACCACCATGATTTTCCCAATATAACATGTCTTTAATTATACAAGTATATTGTCTCTCGTTTCACAGCAAATTATTAATAATTTTTTTAATATATATATATATATATATATATATATATATATATTTAAATTATATATAATATTTTAAGTGTTTTAAATTTAGCCATAAAGTCAAACCCAAAAACTATGGGTCTGAAGAGCATGCTAGACCTAAGACAGCTGGGTCTGACAGCTAATCCAGACTCCTAAACTATATATGAAGTATCTTAAACAAAAATTCTAATTATTTTTTTATTTTTTATAAAAAAATATTTAAACTACCTTTAAAGTATCCTAAACAAAAACGCTAGTTAATTTTTTATAAATATTTTTTATTTCTTCTACAAATAATATTTAAATTATCCTTAAAGTATTCTAAACAAAAATTCTAATTAATTTTTTTTATAAATATTTTTTATTTTTAAAAAAAATATATATTTAAACTATATTAGAAATCCTAAACAGAAATCTTAATTTTTTTTTAATTTTTACTATAAAAAAATATTAAAATTATCCTTGAAATATCCTAAATAAATTTTTTATAAATGTTTTCTATATTTTATAAAAAAAAACATTATTTATACAACCCTTGAAATATCATAAACAGAAATGCTAATTAATTATTTTTTTTATTTTTTATAAAAAACAACATTTAAACTACTATTGAAGTATCCTAATTTTTTTATAAATGTTTTTTATTTTTTCTAAAAAAAACATTTAAGTTTTCCTTGAATCCTAAATAAAAATCTTAATTATTTTCTAAATTTTTTTATTTTATTCTATAAAAAAACATTAAAAATATTCTTGAACTATCCTAAATGATTTTTTTATAAATATTTTCTATTTTTTTATATAAAAAAAACATTTAAACCACCAAGCATCCTAAATATAAATCTTAATTAATTTTTTAGAAATTGTTTTTATTTTTTATAAAAAAAATAAATTATCCTTGAAATAAACTAAATAGAAATCCTAATTAATTTTTTATATAAATTGTTTGTATTTTTTATATAAAAAAACATTTAAACTATCCTTGAAGTAACTTAAATAAAAATTCTAATTATTTTTTAAAAAATATTATTTTTTAGCTTTTATAAGCTCTTAGTTCTAACGGCCAAGTCACACCCAAAAGCTTTGGGTCTGGCAGCCATGCCTAATTAATATTTTTACTTGTTATAAAAAAAATATAAAATACCCTTGAAATATCCAAAACCAAAATGTTAATTAATTTTTTATAAAAAAAAACATTTAAATTATCCTTGAAGTATCATAAATATAAATTCTAGTTAAGTTTTTTTATATTTTATAAAAAAATATTTAAATTACCCTTGAATATCCTAAACAGAAATGTCAATTACTTTTTTTATAAATGTTTTTTATTTTTTTCTAAAAAAAACATTTAGATTATCCTTAAAGTATCCTAAACAAAAATTCTAATTATTTTTTTTTACAAATTGTTTTTATTTTTTTCTAAAAAAAACATTTAAACTATGTAGAAGTATCTTAAACAGAAATCTTAATTAATTTTTTATTTTTTATTTTTTATAAAAAAATATTAAAACTATCTTTGAAGTATCATAAATAATTTTTTTATATAAAAACATTTAAACTATATTTGAAGTATCCTAAACAGAAATACTAATTAATTTTTTTTATAATTGTTTTTTATTTGATATAAAAAAAACATTTAAACTATTCTTGAAGTATCCTAAACATAAATGCTAATTAATTTTTTTTATAATTTTTTTTTATTTTTTATAAAAAATATTTAAACTACCTTTAAAGTATTAAAAATAATATTTTTTTTTCAATAGTCTTAAGTCTTGTGGTCAAGCGAGACCTAATAGCCTTGGATCAGGCGGTAATACAAGACCCAATAACCTTGGGTCAGGTGATTATGCTATTACCCAATGACCCAACACGCATCAGCAGCTTTTGAATAACAAAGAGAAAAGACAACGCCCTCCAATGTCTAACAGTGCAAACACTTTATCTCTACAGTGAGGTCCACAGTGTAAACACTCTATATACAACAATACCAACATAATAATTTTCTCATGGGTTTTAAAGTATAGTATAATATAGATAGCAACTAACACTATGTCCACGTGATGCAAGTGGTGGTTTTCAATTTTTATTTAAGTTTCTGATAATTAAAATTTATATTTTAAAAAATCTAAATGATCTTGAATGTTTATTTTATCAACAATATAGATTTTGAAAAAAAATGTATTACTCTCGTAAAAATTCTGATAATTTTGCATATTTTGCTAGGAAATTAAATGTGTTCGCCCTATAATTTGCATGATATTATCATGCATCTCCTTGTGTAGAATTCCTACGTGAGGAATGTAAAACATGCAGATGAAGATTCAACAGAAGAGAAGAATGAATTCTTGGAAGAAAAACTAGAGTTGTTTTATGACTTAGAATATCTGCATACAGAGTTTATTCC
>Ga0307509_10005489_pt1 | contig 17612 bp, 12 predicted proteins | sample 10_EM_MG_FD_202245 | JGI IMG/M metagenome (GOLD analysis project Ga0307509, IMG submission 202245) | Populus trichocarpa ectomycorrhiza microbial communities from riparian zone in the Pacific Northwest, United States - 10_EM | ecosystem: Host-associated > Plants > Roots > Unclassified | place...
GTCGTCGACGAGCTGGACTCCGGCCTGATCGTACAGCGTGAGCCGGCTGTCGATCCCGAGGCTCTCGCAGGTCTCGGTGGCGCGATCGCCTTCGATGATCTCGGCGCGGATCTTCGCGCCGTTCGGAACGCTGATCGCGTAGTAGTCGCCGTCGGCGTTCAACACGTGATCACCGAACACGAACGCGGTACCGGACGTCGTGAGGTTGCTGCTCGCGGTCGCCAGGGTGTCGTTGACGCCCGTGGTCGCCACGGGCTCGCTCTCGCTCCCCTTGTCGTCGAGGAAGTCGACGACCAGGAAGTACGACGCGGTGATCGCCGTGTTCGAGACCTGTGCGTAGTACGTGCCCGGCGCGAGGTAGAGCGCCAGACCGCCGCACGCGCCGATGCCGCCGTAGCCCATCGCCGAGCTCGCCGCGCCGGTATCGGAGATGATCGTCGCACCGCCCGCGTCGAGCAGCTTGACGTCCGTGGTGCCACCGACGCAGTCCGGGGGACTGAGTGCGGTCAACGTGTCGATCCGGACCACGGTCCCCGTGGCGACCGTGATGCGGAACGTGTCGACGTCGGTCACCGCCGGCAGCGATCCGCTGACCGCGGCGTCGCCGGTGATCTGGACCGTGCTCGCGTCGGCCTGCGCGGTCGTGTCGTTCGGCTCGACCTCGGTGACGAGGATCTCGCTCTGGCAGGTCGCGCTGCAGCCGTCGCCGCTCGTCGTGTTGCCGTCGTCGCAGACCTCGCCCGCGCTCACGACCCCGTTGCCACAGCCCGTCGGCGTGCAGTTGTTGTCGCAACCGTCGCCGTTGATCGCGTTGCCGTCGTCGCAGGTCTCGGTGCCCGTGATGATGCCGTTACCGCACGCCGTGGTCTTGCAGTTGTTGTCGCAACCGTCACCGTTCACGGTGTTGGCGTCGTCGCACTGCTCGCCGGCGCCGACCGCACCGTCGCCGCAGATGACCGCCGTGAAGCGGACCTGGAGCGCGTAACCGGGTGCGCCGACCAAGGTGTTGTCGCCGTACGCCATCACGTGGACATAGATGGCGCCGCCCGCAGCCAGCGCGAAGTTCATTCCGGCGCAACGGTCCGCGGAGCCGTTGCGATCGTCGTTGAACGCGAGCGAGGTCGGCGTCGCATCGTAGATCCGCAGCACCGTATCGATCGAGGTCGCGCACGCGACGCCGAAACCGTAGCTGGTCGCCAGGTTCCAGGTGTCGAACCGAACGTCCTGCGTGAACGCGGTCGAGTTCGTGATCTCGAACACGTCCTCGTCTCCCGCCGGCGACAGGAGCGCACGGATGTGGACCTCGCCGTTCGCGGCGTCGAACGCCCCGTTCGCCGTCGCGTTCGCGATCGCCGTCGCGTTGACGTCATTGCCCGCCGTCCCCGAGCCGCCGATCTGGGGCGTGCCATCCTCGTTCGGCTCGATCTCGCCCGGTTCGAGGCGGCAGCCCGGCGTGCAGCCATCACCGTTCACCCCGTTGCCGTCGTCGCACTGCTCGCTACCGGTCTGGATGCCGTTGCCGCACGCGGTCAGCGTGCAGTTGCTATCGCAGCCGTCGCCGTTGATGGCGTTGCCGTCGTCGCATTGCTCGGTGCCGTCGACCACGCCGTTGCCGCACTCGATCTGGCAAGTCGGGCTGCAGCCGTCGCCGGCGACGGTGTTGCCGTCGTCGCAGGCCTCGCCGGCGGTCAGGATCGCGTTGCCGCACGCGGTGGCCGTGCAGTTGTTGTCGCAGCCATCGCCGTTGACCGTGTTGCCGTCGTCGCACGCCTCGCCGCCGCCGACCACACCGTTGCCACAGCCGCTGATCGTGCAGTTGTTGTCGCAGCCGTCGCCGTTGACGGTGTTGCCGTCATCGCAGACCTCGCCGGCGGTCATCACGCCGTTGCCACACGCGGTGACCGTGCAGTTGTGATCGCATCCGTCGCCGTCGACCGCATTGCCGTCGTCGCAGACCTCGGTGCCGGTCATCACGCCGTTGCCGCACGCGGTGACCGTGCAGTTATGATCGCACCCGTCGCCGTCGACCGCGTTGCCGTCGTCGCACGCCTCGGTGCCGGTCATGATGCCGTTGCCACACATCGTCACGCTGCAGTCGTGATCGCAACCGTCGCCGTCGACGAGGTTGCCGTCGTCGCACGCCTCGGTGCCGGTCATCACGCCGTTGCCGCAGCCGGTGGTCTTGCAGTTGTGATCGCAGCCATCGCCATCGACCGCGTTACCGTCGTCGCAAGTTTCGCCGCTCGTCGTGACACCGTTACCGCACCCGGTGGGCTTGCAGTTGTTGTCGCAACCGTCGCCGCTGATCGTGTTGTGGTCGTCGCACTGCTCGCCGGGATCGAGGACGCCGTTGCCGCAGCCGGCGACCATGCAGTCCGCCTCGCAGCCATCGCCGTCGACGGTGTTGCCGTCGTCGCATCCCTCCCCGGGATCGACGATCGCGTTGCCGCAGGCCGGAACGTAGGCGTCTTGCCCCGCGTCGTGACCGTTGTGATCGTCTGAATTGTCACCGCACCCCAACACCATCACCGCGAAAGACAGCCCTAGTACGAGCCCGAGTGTGCGCATTGATCGGGCACACTACACCCGAGGGGCAATTCTCCGCTACGGGGTGTGTGACGGCTCGTTCGAGCCGGAGCCCGAGCCACCCGCGCCGGCGGCTCCGCCCTCGGGGTGCTCCGACGGTCCGGCGTTCGGCTGTCCAGGATTTCCAGCGCTTCCGGCACTACCGGCACTACCGGCGGGCGGCGGGACGGTCGTGGCCGGCGGCATCGGGGGCGGCTCCGGCGACGGTGGCGGCGGCGGGTTCGGCATCGCGCTCCCCGAGATCGGCGGTGGGATCGTCGGCCGCACGCCCGAGTGCTGGGAGAAGTCCTCGCCGTTGCCGACCTTCGCCGCCGGCGCGTTCGGACCGCACTCGGCGTTGAGCCGCTTCATGTCCTTGAACCGGTCGGAGAGCTTGATGTGGAACAGGCCGTCCGAGCGTAGCTCGGCGCCCGTCGTCGAGATCGCGGCGTAGGTCTTCTTGGTCTCCTCCTTCTTGAGGAGGGTCTCGCTCGCCTTGAACCGCAGGCAACCCGCGACGATCGACTCGTCGAGCGTCTGCGCCATCGTCATCGTGTAGTCGACGTGGAGCTCGCCGTCGGGAGACTTGACGTCGAACTTCGTCACCTCGAACTTGCCGGGCTTGTAGCTCGACGAGTGCGCGTCCGGATCGCCCACCGCGGGCGTGAACCCCGCGTGGATCGCCATCGACGCGATGTGGACCTCGCCGAAGTCGATGCCGTCGCCGACCATCACCTGGTTCGTGCGGTTCTTGAGCAGCGGCTTCAGCTTGGTGTGGCCATCGCCGAGCGTGCAGCCCGTCGGGCACGACAGATCGATCGAACCGTCGGCCTTGCTCCAGTCGGTCAGCGTCCGGCCCATCTTGTTCTTCGTCACCGGCAGATCGAGCGCGACCGCGAAGTCGAGCTTGCCGGTCATCGGCAGGCCGATCACGCTGCGCAGGGGCAGGTTCGCGCCCGGGAGATCGGTGCCTTCGAGATCGACCTTGACCCCGGCCTTGCCGAACTTCGGAAACGTGATGTTGCCCTTGATGTGGCCGGCGCCGATCTTCGCGTCGAGATCGACCGACGCGTTCAGGCCGATCACCGCGAGGATCCCGAGGTCGATCTCGAGCTTCTCGATGAACATCGTCGAGACCATCTCCTCGGGCTTGGTCGGCCGCGAGCGCAGCGTGACCGCCTTGAAGTAGACCCGGCCGGGCTTCCAGCCACGCTCGACGCTGCCGATCGACACGTCGTACGAGCCCGACAGCGCCTCGATCGCGCGGTCCTTCACGCGCTCGTACGGAAACGTCGCCTGGAGCGCGAGCACGAACACGATCAGCGCGAGCACGACGATCCCGACGTAGCGCAGCACGAGCGTGCCGCGCCGGCCGAGCCGCGTCGCGATCGGGCCTGTCACCCGCCCGATGCCGGACCACAACCCCGCGAACGGTAGTCGAGCCACGTCAGCTCCCCTTCTTGTCGGCGGAGCCCGCGGAGCCGGTGTCGGTCTTCGCCGGCGGCTCCTTCGAGTAGTTCGAGACCTCGATCGTCGCCGACAGCTTGTCCTTGTCGCGGAAGTCGCGGCGGAGCTCGAGGTGCGTGATCGCGACCGCCTTCGAGTCGGTCTCGATCGCCTGGAGAAAGTCCTTCACCTCGGCGATCGACATCTTGTCGATCGTCACCGAGGACGTGTTCGTGACGAACCCGTTCTTGGTCACCGCCTGGTGCGGCGTGATCGTGCTCTTCATCTCGAAGTGCGCCTTCTTCGCCGCGTTCGTCAGGTAGGTATCGAGCGACAGCGGCTCGGTGCCCATCGTGGCGACCACGTCGTCCCCGGTGTGCGGGGTCTGGCCGCGCGCGCGCATGTCCTCGACGACGACGAGCGCCTTGCGGGTCTTGTCGTTGCGCTGCTCCATCGCATCGAGGCCGTCGTGGATCGCGAACCCGAGCCACAGCGCGAGCGTGATCGGCGCGACGATCACTCCGATCACGACGAGGCGGCGTTCGCGCGGCGAGATGCGGTCCCAGAAATCACGTGCTCTATCGCGGATCGTCGACATCGCTACCTCACATGCACTGGGAGTTGATGGTCAACCGGAACTTCTTCACGCCGTTCTCGCCGGTCTCGAGTGCGCCCTTGTTGACCTCTTTGTTGAAGCAATCGATCTTCTTCAGCTCGACGACGAGCAGATCGATCTCCTCCGGCGACTTCGCCGTGCCGGAGAGCTCGACCTTCTGCGGGTCGAGGTCGATCTTGTCGACGTCGAGCGTGATCTTGTCCTTCGGCGGGATCTTGCTGTTGACCTCGAGGAGGAGGTCGTACGCGGTCATCTTCGGCATCGGCGAGCCGGTGCCGCCGGCGCCGCCCGGACCGTTCAGGTTGAGGACGTCGTCGGCCGACTTCGCAGAGCCGAACTGCTCCTGGGTCTCGTTCGCGAGGCGCTGGGTCAGCGTCTTCTCGGCCTTCTTCAGGCGATAGAGATCCGCGTACGCGCTCACCGCGGCGAACGCGCAGACCGACAGCAGCGCCGCGCCGAGCGGGACCGCCTTCGCGCGCAGGAACGACAGGTCGACCTTCACCGCGAGCGAGCCGGAGCGCAGATCGAACTGCGGCCGGCCACCGGCGCAGTCGTACGCCATGCCGATCGTCATCGCGGCGGCGTCGACCGGCAGATCGCTGGCGCGCTCTCCGAGCTTGAGGCCGCACAGCGCGGTGGCGTCGTCGGCGGTCATCCGCCAGGCAGGCAGACCGAGCTGCTCGGTCATGAACGAGCCGAGGCCGCGAAGCCGCGCGCCACCACCGACGAGCAGCGCGGCGACCGGCGTGAACCCGGTCTTCGCGCGACATGCCGCGAGCGTCTGGCGCAGGTCGCGCGCGAACGGCGTCAACTCCTGGACGAGCACGTCGTGGATCCGCTGCCACTGCGGGGTGGTCGCCGGCTCGGCGGTCGACGCGACGAACCCGTCGGTGTGCTTCGCCGTCTCGGCCTTGTCGAAGTCCATTCGCCAGAAGTTCGCGATCGCCTGCGTCACCTGCTTGCCGGCGCGCGCGATGCTGCGGCTGAACACCGCCTTGCCGTCCTGGACGACGACGATGTCGGTGCGCTCGTGACCGATGTCGATCACCGCGACCGCACCGTCCGTGCGTGCACGCAGCAATGACGGCACGCGCTCGACGAGCCTGGTCGCCGCACCGCCCGAGGGCAGGATCCCGCGCGGCTCGAACCCGACGTCCTTGCCGAGCTCGATCAGCTGCTCCGCGCGATCGCGGCGCATCGCATACGTCAGCACGCGCATGCCCTCGGCCGGCGCGGCGACGCGGCCGCGCTGGGCCATCACGGGCACGTCGAGACCGGGGACCGGCGCGTTCGGCGTCGGGATCGGTTCGAACGCGTAGACCATGTCCTCGAGATCGAGCGGCAGCACGCCCTCGAGCTCGCCGCCGACCGCCTTGTCGAGATCCGCACGGCGCAGGGTCTTGAACCCGAACTCGAGGATCTGGGTGAACACGGTATCGCCGTAGACGCCGAGGTACCCGGTGTCGTCGCGGAGGCGGAGCTCGTCGATCATCGCCTGGAGCACGCGCTTCGCGCGGACGTCCGCGGGCTCGTCCCCCGGCGGCACGAGCCGCTCGACGATGTTGAGGAGCGTCGCACCGCGGATGCCCGGGCTCGCCACGGCGAGCTTCACGCTCCACGCACCTAGATCGACGGCAAACACACGTGACGCCATATCAGTCTTCCTTGAGGTAGACCCACGCACCGTTCGGCACGGGAGTCTTCCTCGCGTTCTGGGGCACCACCTTGGTGTCCCACACGCCGGTGATGGTGGAGCGGATCGCCGGGAACACCGGCGAGCCATCCGCGTTCTTCTGCTTGCGCTCGATCTCGCCCCACGCCTCGACGCGGTAGGTCCGGCGCGCGCTGGTCGTCGCGATCTGGCCGAGCTTCGTCAGGTCGAGCTCGAGCCCGATCTTCTCGCCCGGTTGCAACCCCGGCAGGCCGGCCTGGAGTGCGCCCTGCGCCGCGCTGCCCTGCATCGTTCCGGCACCGGAGCCGGCGATGCCGACCACCGCCGCGCTCGGGTCCTTCACGAAATCGGCAAAGTCCTTGAGCCCGCTCTTGCCGCTGAACGTCTCGCCGAACTCGCGCGCCTTCGCGACGTAGCCCGCGAGCATGTAGAGCTTGCGCTGGTCGAGCAGGACCGGATCGTTCTGGTTCTTCGCACTCAGCGCGAGCACCGCGACGATCAGCTGGACGTTCGTCAGCGTCGCGAGGTTGATCCTGCAGCTGCTGCCGTAGATCGTGAACGCGTCGCCGAACAGGGTCCAGAACCGGTCGTCCACGCCGCGCGCGAGCTTGATCTCGCCGATCGTGTCCAGGTAGTTGTTCTTCGCGTAGTAGCGGTCCTTGAGCGATTCGTAGCCGTAGTCCTCGGTCGTGCCGCGGTCGCGCGCACGCATCGTGTCCTTGTCGACGTAGTCGAGGATCGACGCGACCTGCATCGTGCGGTCGCGATGCCAGCCCTCGGCGTCGTTGTCGTCGAACACGTTGTCGTACGCGGTCGGATAGATCAGCATCGCGAGCGCGGCCTGGAGCGTCTGGAACGACTTGTCGTTCGTGGTGTTCGCGCAGTTGAGGTTGAGCTTGTCGTCCTCGGTCTTGAACGGGCCGTTGAACCCGCACGTCCCGATGTCGGCGCCCAGGCCCTTGACCTGGGTCGACGAGAACCCGATCGCGTTCTGGACCTCCTCCGGGCTGCCGCAGAACGGCGACAGCAGCTGGTCGGCGTAGTCGGTGATCTGGATCGGGCCGAGGCTCGCGAGCGGCCCCGAGCCGCTCGCCATGCTGTCGAGGCGCTGCTGGACCCGGATCACGAGCTCGCCGAAATTCTTCGCCGACATCGCCAGGAAGTGCGAGCGCACCTGGTCGCGGTAGTTCGCCGCCGCGATCATGTCCGTGTTCGTCGTGGTCCCGAACTGATTCGAGATCACGAGCGTGATCGCGATCGCGATCATCACGGTGACCAGCGCGATCCCGCGCTGACTATTGCGGCTACGTAGTTTCATGTCGGTGAGAAGTTGAGTTGTTCCTGCATCCAGATCCGGGCCTCGGTGACGAGCTTGATGTCCTTGCCCGAGCCGTTCTTGATCGTCAGCGTGATCCGGACCCGGCTCGGCAGATAGCCGCGCTGGCCGTCGCTCTGCGTCGTGTCCCAGGCCTCGACCCATTCGAGGTTCTTCCAGTTCCACAGCTCGATCTTGACGTTGACGATGTCGTGCATCAGCACGTCGTAGTCGCTCGGCTCTTCCTCGGGCGGCTGGTTGGACTCGCGGCGCTGCTCGCGCCGGATCCAGTTGACCTGATCCGGATGCTCCGGATCGTGGTTCGACATGTACTCGATCACCGTCTGCTCCGACTCGTTCGCGTCGGCCCACAGCACGCGGTGGCCGAGCGTCGAGAACCGGATGCTCGGCACCGGCGTCCGCGGCTTCGCGATGAACATCGTGCGCGGATGGGTCTGCGTCGTGTCCTCGTTGCGCGAGATGTACGCGGCTTCGAAGTCGTGGACGACGCGATCGAGCGCCATCCGCATCTCGTGGTTGTGCTCCTCGTACTTCTCGAACGTGCGGCGCGAGTCCGACGTGTTCGAGATCGTGCGCCACGCGAGCGTCATCATGACGACCATGATCGCGCTCGCGATCATGACCTCGATGAGCGTGAGCCCTGCTTGCGCCCGGCGCTTCATGGGCCCTTCCCCGATCCCGAACCGCGGCCGCGACCCGAGCCGGAGCCCGAACCGGTGCCGCTGCCGGCGCCGCCGTTGTCGAGCGAGTCCTGCGCGCCTGCACCGCTGAGCGTCTTGTCCATCGCGACCGGGTCGGTGAAGAACGCGACGAACGTCAGGTCCTTGTCGTAGCCGAGCACCTGCCACTTGAGCTTCAGCGTCACCTTGCGGACCGAGTCCTTCAGGATCTGCTGGAACATCGTGTACTGCGACTGGATCACCGCGCCGCCCATCGTGCCGGCGACGTCCTTGCCAGAGCCGCCGCCCATCCCGCCCATCATCGACATCATCCCGCCGAGCGTGCTGTTCTGAAACGACGCGAGCGGATCCGTGTTCGAGCCGAGGTCGAAGCCCGAGCCGAGCGTCTGCGCCGAGCCGAGCGCGCTCGAGCCCGCCGACCCCGAGCCCATGCCGTGGCCCTGCGCGAGCGCCTGGAGCTGATCGAACGACGGGAACTCGACGATCTCGACCTTGTAGCTGTACTTGACGTTCGGCCAGCCCTGATCGTCGAAGCCCTGCCAATCCTCGTGCGACTGATCGGTGTCGGAGAACCCGTCCTTCAGCAGGATCTCCTCGATCTCGTACATCTCGCCGCGGCCGAGGTCGGTCGCGACGCCGAGCATGTGCGCCTGCTCGGCGTTGAAGATGCTGCTCGACGCGCTCTTGATCAGCACGACCAGCGCGAGCCCGAGCAGCGCGAGCGCGAACATCACCTCGATGAGCGTGAACCCGCGCCTTCTTTTCGACCTCGCTGCGCTCGGCCGCAAGCTCGAAACTGTTTCGAGCCTGCGGCGCGACCTCGCTTCGCTCGGGAGCGAGCTCGAAACTGTTTCGAGCCCGCTCATCGGGTATCGCTCTCCTGCTTCGCATCCTTGTCGCCCATCGCGTTGCGCATCATGTGGTCGTTGACGTCCTTGAGGACGCCATCGAGGAGCTCGACCCGACCGGTGAGGCCGTAGACCAGCACGCTGAAGATGTCGGTGCCGTCGGTGAGCTCGATCACCGTCTTCTCGGAGCTGCCCGTCGGAAAGAAGTAGATCGCGACCTGACCCTTGGTCGCGCTCTCGTCGCGATGCTGGACCCAGATCTCCTTGAACTTGATCCCCTTCTCGGCGCGCAGCGCGCGGACCCAACCCTTCGCCTTGCCGTCCTTGCCCTGCTCGACGGTGCCGGTGATCGTGTCACTCGCGGTCGAGCACGTGCGGTCGGCGATGTGGTGACCGGCGACCGCGACGGCGCGCTTCGCCGCTTCCTCGGGATCACCGCCCATGCTGAGGGCATCGGACCCCGCGCTCTGCGCCGTCGCCTGGAACGCGGTCTTGCCCTTGTCGAGCGCCTTCTTCTTGTCCTCTTCGTCCGTGCGGACCTTCTCGTTGCGCTGGATCGCGGTCTGACCCTGGCAGACCTCGACCGAGTAGACCTGCTTGTCGAGATCGATGAGCACGCGATGCATCTCGCCGTGCTCGATCGCGAGCGCGCTCGTCCGCCGCAACACCGCCGAGAGCTCGGTGGCGTTCTCGACCAGGTCCGCCCTCGTGATGAGGCGGAAGCCCGATCGGACCAGCAGCATCGCGCCGCCGATGATCGCGAGAACGATCATCAGCTCGAGCACGGTCATCCCGTGGCGAGAAGGGCCGGACGTATGTGGACGCGCGCGACGCATGAGCTACCAGGACTTGATGTCGTCCGACGTGCCCTCTTTGCCGTCCTCGCCGTTCGACATCACGGCGAGACCCTTGGCACCAGCGGGCAGCGCGGTACCGCAGTACATCTTGTAGTCCTGACCCCAAGGATCTTTGGTGTCCTTGTTGTTCATGTACTCGTTGAGCTCGGCCAGGCCCTTCGGGCAGCCATCCGAGTGCGACGCCGCCCACGAGGGGAATGCCTCGTTCGCGTACTTGTTGACCGTCATCTTCGCGATGTCGACCTTCGACTCGCCGAACATCTTCATGACGCGAGGGCCGACGACGAGCCCCATCACGAGCGCGAGGATCGCGAGCACGATCATGATCTCGAGCAGGGTCATGCCGCGCTGGGCCGCGCGGCGGGCTTTCTTGGCAGTACGCTTGAACATATCGATCTCCTTACTTGGGTCCTGAGAGCTGACCGAGGTCCATGATGGGTTGCAGGATCGAGAACACGATGAAGGCGACCGCGCCGCCCATGATGACGAGCATCAGAGGTTCGAGCAGCGCGGTGAAACGAGACAGCTTGACGTCGACCTCGGTCTCGTAGGTCGTCGCGACGCGCTCGAGCATCTGCTCGAGCTGTCCGGCGCGCTCTCCGACCGCGGTCATGTGGATCATCGTCGCCGGGAACTGGCCGGACTTCTTGAGCGTCGCCGCGAGCGATTCACCCTCGGTGACCGCGCGTTTGGCTTCTTCGACCGCCGCCTGGATGTGGACATTTCCGACGATCTGCTTCGCGGTATCCAGGGATCGTAGCATCGGCACGCCGGACTGCAGCATCGTGCCGAGCGTGCGCGCGAACCGGCCGACGTTGATGGTCCGGACGAGCTCGCCCAGCACCGGCATGTTGAGGACGAAGCGGTGCCAGATCGGCTTGCCCTCCTTCGATCCCTTCCACTTCACGAACAGGATCCCCCCGATCACCATCCCCATCAGGATCCACAGGATGTTCTTGCCGAAGAAGTTCGACGACCAGATCAGCATCCGCGTGTTGAGCGGCAGGGTCTTGCCCTGCTGGGTGAACATCGACGTGATGTTCGGGATGACCTTGATCATCAGCACGGTCATGATCACGCCGCCGACGATGACCATCACCGCCGGATAGATCATCGCGCTCTGGATCTTCGACTTCAGCTTCTGCGAGGCCTCGAGGAAATCGGCGAGCCGGCTGAGGACCTCGTCGAGGTTGCCGGCGATCTCGCCCGCGCGGACCATCGAGATGAACAGCTCGTCGAACAGCTTCGGGTGCTTCGCGAGCGCGTCCGCGAGCGCCATACCTTCGTTGACGTTGGTCCGGACCTCGGAGATCGCGGTCTTCAGGCGGATGTTCGTGATCTGCTCGACCAGCGCGCCGAGCGTCTCGGCGAGCGGGATACCGGCGCGGATCAGCGTCGCCATCTGGCGGGTGAACGTCGCGATCTCGACCTTCTTGACGCCGCCGAACAGCCCGCCGAAATCGACGTCCTTCCCGAGGCCGCCCTTCTTCGCGTTCTGCTCCTTCGCGAGCTTGCCGCCCTTGCTGAGCTCGAAGCTCGTGACGAGCACGCCGTCCTTGCGCAGGATCTGACGCAGCAGCTTCGGCGACTCCGCCTCGCGCATGCCGGCGACGTTCTTGCCGCTCGTCCCGAGACCTTTGTAGGCGTACATCGGCATCAGTCACTCGACTCCGCGGTCATCAACATGACCTCTTCGGGGGTGGTCATACCGAGCACGACCTTGCGCGCGCCGTCCATGCGGAGCGCGACCATGCCGTTCTCGATCGCAGCGTTGCGGATCGCACCGGCGTCGGCCTTCGCGAGGGCGAGCCGGCGCACGGCGTCGTTGATCATCAACAGCTCGTAGATGCCGGTCCGGCCGCGATAGCCGAGCTCGTTGCACTCCGGGCAGCCGACCGGCTCGAACACCGTGCCCGGCGGCGGCGGACGCATGCCCTTGACGTCGGGGAACCGGTATCCGCCCGCGTAGAACGTCGCCGGATCGAGGCCGAGGTCGACGAGGATCTCCTCGCTCGGTCGGACCGCGCGCGCACACTTGTAGCAGGGGCGGCGCACGAGGCGCTGCGCGAGCAGACCGACGAGGGAGCTCGCCACGAGGAACGGCTCGATCCCCATGTCGACGAGGCGGGTGATGCCGCCGGCCGCGTCGTTCGTGTGGACGGTCGAGAACACGAGGTGACCGGTGAGCGACGCGGTGATCGCGACCTCGGCCGTCTCGCGATCGCGGATCTCGCCGACCATGATGACGTCCGGGTCCTGGCGCAAGAACGAGCGCAGGCCCGAGGCAAAGGTGAGCTCGATCTTCGAGTTGACCTGGGTCTGCGAGATGCCCTCGAGCTGATACTCGACCGGATCCTCGACGGTGAGGATGTTGATGTCGGGTGCGTTGATCTCGGAGAGACACGCATACAGCGTCGTCGTCTTGCCCGAGCCGGTCGGGCCGGTGACGAGCAAGATGCCGTGCGGCCGCTTGATGATGTCGCGGATCGCGCCGAGCTGATCGTTCGCGAAGCCGATGTCGGCCAGGCCGAGGAGGACGGACGAGCGATCCAGCAGTCGAATCGTCACGCTCTCGCCCGCCGCGGTCGGCGCGGTCTCGACGCGCATGTCGACGTCCTTGCCGGCCATCTTGCGCCGGATCCGGCCGCTCTGCGGCAGGCGCTTCTCGGCGATGTTGAGACCGGCCATGATCTTCACGCGGGCGAGGATCGACTGCTGGAACTTCTTCGGCGCGCGCTTGGCTTCGCGCAGCACGCCGTCGATCCGGTTGCGGACGACGATGTCCTTCTCCTGCGGCCGGATGTGGATATCCGACGCGCCGTCCTTCGCGGCCTGGAACATGAGCGAGTTGACCCAGCGGATGATCGGCGCCTCGTCGTTGGCGTCGAGCATGTCGACGAGCTCCTCCGAGTGGGAGTACTCGGAGTCCTCGCTGTCCTCCTCCTTCTTGTGGCTCTCTTCGAGCTCGGAAACGCCGCGCAACCGCGAGTAGGTCTTGTTGATGTGGTCGATGATCCGGTTGGACGCCGAGACCACCGGCTCGACCGGCTCGCCGAGCAGCACCGCGACCGCGTCGATCACCTCGACCGCGTGCGGGTCTGCCACCGCGATCACGACGCGGCCGTTCTCGCGACGAAGTGGCATGACCTGCCGCTGGCGCGCGAAGTTGATGGGGAGCTTGTCGATGAGATCCACGGGGATGTCATCCGCGCGCGGCAGGTCGCGCAGATACTCCATATCGAATTGCACGGCGAGTGCCAGCGCGAGCTGCTCCTCGTCGCACAACTTGAGGTGCACGAGGATCTCGCCGATCAGGCCACCCTCTTCACGCTGCTTCGCGAGCGCGCGGTCGATCGCCTCGGGCGCGACCTTGCACTTCGCGACGAGGATCTCGCCGATCAGTGGAGCGTGCATCGCGAACGGCGTCGCCATTACTTGTTTCCCTTGGGCAGCGCCGGCGGCGGGCTCGGCGGCGGCGTCTTGTCGTTGCCGCCCTTGCCCTGCGGCGCGGTCTGGCCTTGCGGCGCCGAGGTCTGGCCGTTGCCGTGACCCTCGGTGTCGGGCCCCTCGATGCTAGAAGGTCCGTACTCGACGGCACCTTCCTGGACATGCTGGCGCTTGCCAGCCGCGTTGAGCAGCTCGGCATCGCTCTCGATGCTCTTCATCGTCACGTTGATCTCCTCGACCAGACCGCGCTTGCGGCGGTAGTCGATCTTCGCCTCGTACTTCGCGTCGTTGAGGTTCGCGAACGACGCGGTGAACTCGCGATACTCGCGGGTCTTGCGCTCGCGAATGTTCTGGAGGTCCAGCTGATCCTTGATGATGTACGGGGTCAGCAGGATCAGGAGGTTCGTCTTCTTCTTCGCCTTCGTCGTGTACTTGAACAGGTAGCCGAGCAGCGGGATGTCGCCGAGCAGCGGCACCTTCGTGACGTTGAACGCCTCGCGCTCCTGGATCAGGCCGCCGATGACGACGCTCTCTTGATCGTGCACGACGACCTGCGTCTTCAACTTTCGTTCCGTCCACGTCGGGCCGAGCTGCGGATCCTTGCCGCCGAGATCTTTCGTGTTCTGCTCGACCTCGAGCCGCACCGCGTCGTTCGACGAGATGTGCGGCGTGACGTTGAGGTCGAGCGTCAGCTTCTCGCGCTGGATGTTCTGCCCGATCGAGCCGAGCGGCGAGGTCGCGCCGGTCGTGCCGGTCGTCGGCAACCCACCGAACGACAGGCCTGCCTGGTACGGGATGTTGTTACCGACCGAGAACTCGGTCTTCTCGTTGTCGATCGTGATGACGTGCGGCGCCGACAGGATGTTCGTGTTGTCCTGGGTCGCGAGCGCCTGGAACAGCACCGCGTAGGACGGGATGCTCGTGCCGAGGAACGTCTGCGAGTTGGTGAGCGGCGAGCCGACGAGGCCGCCGATCAAACCGGTCAGCGTCGCGAGCGAGCTCACGTTGAGCGACTTCAGCGTCGAGGTCTGGACGCCGCCGAGCACGAGTGCGCCGCCGTTGTTGACCGGCAGACCACCGTGCGAGCTGGTCCCGAGATCGATCTCCTTGTTGAGCGTGACCTCGAGGATCAGCGCCTCGATGTAGACCTGGCGGCGCGGCTGATCGAGCCGGCGGATCACTTCCTTGATCGCGAGGTAGTCGCGGCCACTCGACATCACGATCAGCGAGTTCGTCGGATCGTCGTTCGTGATCCGGACCTGACCCTCGAGCGCGGCGCCGAGCTCGCCGCCGCCGACGTTCGGCGCGGGCGCGGGGGCCGGGGCACCGGGACGGCCGCCCGGCTGGCCGGGGGCGCCCTGCGCCGGCCGCTGCGCACCTTGCGACAGGGAGGTGTTGAGCGTGGTCGCGAGGTCCTTCGCGAGCGCGTTCTCGAGGTTGTAGACGCGGATCGCCGCGCCGCCCTCGGTGTCGAGCAGGATGTCGAGGCGCTCGACGAGCGACTTGACGCGGAGGTACGCGGGCTCGCTCGACACGACGATCAGCGTGTTGGTGCGATCGTCGACGATGATCTTCGACGGCACGGCGCCGGCGACGTCGTCCGCGATGCCGCCGCCGCTACCCGGTGCCGCGGGCGCGCCGCCGCGCTGGGGCGGCTGGACGCCACCCTTGCCGCCGCCGGGGGCTGCACCGGCCGAGGTGATCCCGAGGATCTCGTTGAGCTTCGCGGCGAGCGCGGTCGCGTCCGAGTGGAGGACCGGGATCGTGTAGACGCCGTCGTTGTTGCCGGGGACGTCGATCGCCTTCGCGAGCGACATCATGTCGCGAACCTGCGACGCGTAGTCGGTGATGATGATCATCGAGCCCGCGGCCTGGACGTTGCCGGCCGGCGAGCGGATCCCATCGAGCGCGGCACGCACGGTCTCGGTCTGCGCGTACGAGGGCCGCAGGATGTAGCGGACCATCTGATCTTCATCCGCCGGCATCCCCTTCTTCAGGATCGGCACGGTCTCGCTCTTCGCGGTCGCCGACTCGACGATCCGCAGCACGTTGCCCTTCGGCACGATCGTCAGGCCCATCGTCGACAGCGCGACGAGGAACACACGATACGCGTCCTGCTGGCTCATCTTGAGCGGCGCGATCACGGTGACCTTCTTGCCGGTCTGGACGATGCGCGGATCGAGGATGAAGTTCTTGCACGTGAACCCCATCACCCACGCGATGAGGTCCTTGAGCTCGGTCTCGGGCTTGAACGTGACGGCGACCATGCCCGTCTTCTTCTTGCAGCTGTAGAGCGTGTCGTCCTCGCCGGGGGCGGGAGTCTTCTCGTCGGAGACGGGCTTGGTCGTGGGCTGCGCGACCACGGGTGTGGTGATCGCGAGAAGGGTGAGGATAACGATGAGTTTCTTCATGGCCTATTACCGGATCGTGTAACCGAGCTGCTCTTGCTTGCCGCGGCGGGTGATCGTGACCTGCAGCGAGGTCGCCTCGCGCAGCTTGGTGTAGACCTCGAGCGCCTTGTCGGCGCTGGTGAGGTCGAACCCGTTGATCGACTGCAGCGTGTCGCCGTTCTGGAGGCCGAGCTTCGAATAGACCGAGCTCGGCCGGATCGCGTAGAGCTTGAAGCCGTCGGGCTTGCCGTCCTTCACGGCCGGCACGACGCGCGCGCCCTTCGCGACGCCCATCGGATTCGCGAGGACCTTGTCGACGAGCGCCTTGTCGATCTCGTAGTGGTTGTCGTCGATCTTCTTGATCCCGTTGTCGATCGCCGATTGCATCTCGTCGCCCGAGCCCTCCCCGGCGGGCTGCTCGATCTTCGCGACGACCGGCGGCGGCGTGCCGTTGAGCCCGAGCCGCTCGTGGTGACCGGCGTTCTCGAACTCGACGTACTTGTAGTGGATCTCCACGAGCTTGCCCGGGTTCGCGCCGGGGATCACATCGCCGATCGAGTACGAGCCCTGCTTCTGGTTCTCGGTGTTGATGATCGTCGCGTACGACTCTTCGTCGAGCAGCGACACGCTGGTCGCGACGAGCTGGAGCGGCAGCGTCGTCGTGATCACCGACGACGGGTCGATGCTCGTGGTGTTCTCGACGGGCGGCGTGCAGTCGGCGCAGAACATGTTGCGGGTGGAGAACGGCGTGCCGTCCTTGCTGCGCGCGGACTTCGCGACAGTCTGCGGGGTCGGCGCGACCACCGCGAGCTTCGGCGCGTGGTCGGGATCGCCGAGGTACTTGGCCTCGACGACGTGGCTCGTCGCCTTGGCCGCGAACACCGCGCAGACCATGACGACGACGCCGCCGAGGACCCAGAAGTAGCGTTTGATCAGATCCTGCATGCTCTAGCCTTCGGCTCCGTCATCGGGTTCGCTGCTGTCATCTTCCGGCTGTTCGAGGCGGCGATAGATCGTGCGGGTCGCGATGCCGAGCAGCTTCGCGGTGAGCCGCTTGTCGCCGCGGGTGTGGCGCAAGGTCTCGTGGATCACGCGCATCTCGATCTCCGCGAGCGGCATGCCGAGCGGGAACGTGAGCGAGGTCGCCGACGCGGTCCCGGGGGTGGCATCGCGGATCTCGCGGGGCAGCGCATCTTCATCGATCATCGTCTGACCGGCACGCGTGAGTACCACGGCGCGCTCGATCGCGTTCTCGAGCTCGCGCACGTTCCCGGGCCAGCCGTACTCGCCGAGGCGCTCGAGCGCGGCGGGCGAGCAGCCGGCGATCGCCTTGCCGTTCTTCTCGGCGTAGACCTGGACGAAGTGCTGGGCGAGCAGCGAGATGTCGTCGCGGCGATCGCGCAGCGGCGGCACGTTCACCGGGATCACGTTGAGGCGGTAGTAGAGGTCCTCGCGGAACCGGCCGGCCTTGACCTCGCCCGCGAGGTCGACGTTCGTCGCGGCCACGATCCGGACGTCGATCCGGCGCGCCTTGCCGCTGCCGCCGAGGCGCTCGATCTCGCCCTCCTGGAGGACGCGCAGCAGCTTGACCTGGACGTGGCGGCTGATCTCGCCGATCTCGTCGAGGAACAGCGTGCCGCCGTTCGCGGCCTCGAACCGGCCGTCGCGCGCGGTGGTCGCGCCCGTGAACGCGCCCTTCTCGTAGCCGAACAGCTCGCCCTCGAGGATCGACTCGGGGATCGCGGCGCAGTTGAC